>OGJK01000619.1_pt1 | contig 37138 bp, 59 predicted proteins | sample 1571961 | NCBI WGS metagenome assembly OGJK01 (sample SAMEA2582120, study PRJEB24529) | metagenome | biome: Human gut stool | place: China | collected 2011 | reverse complement strand
CGGCGATGCAAGGGTTTACGGCAACGCAAGGGTTTCCGGCGATGCATGGGTTTACGACAATGCATGGGTTTACGACAACGCAAGGGTTTCCGGCGATGCAAGGGTTTCCGGCGATGCAAGGGTTTACGACAATGCATGGGTTTACGGCGATGCAAGGGTTTGCGGCAACGCATGGGTTTCCGGCAACGCAAGGGTTTCCGGCGATGCAAGGGTTTGCGGCAACGCAGATTATACACTAATACAGGGCTTCGGAACAGAATTCCGCTGCACAACTTTTTACAGGGGCAAAAATAAAAAAATAATGGTTAATTGCGGATGTTTTCATGGAGATTTAGAAGAATTTAAAAAACAGGTAAAGGAAACACGCAACGGGAAAGTTGCAAAAGAGTACTTAATGATTGCCGATTTGATGGAATATCATTTCGCAAGCGAGGATTCTGACGATGAATAGCGTACTACAGAAAGAGAAAGAGTGCTTCTTTTGTAAAACAACTAGAAATTTACATAGACATCATGTCTTGTACGGAAGAAATAATAGAAAACAATCAGAAAAGTACGGTTTTACAGTTTATTTGTGTCTGAGCCATCATACCAACGGCGGCGAGGCAGTACACCGTAATCCCAACGGACCGCTAGACAGGTATCTCAAGGAGCTAGCGCAGAAGTACTGGGAGAAGAACAACGGAACAAGGGAAGAATTTATCAAAACATTTGGGAGGAATTACCTGTGAATAAATTTAGAAATAAAAAGATTTTTACGAAAGATGGGAAGTTTGATAGCAAGAGAGAAATGCATCGCTATTTAGAGCTGGCGGCGATGCAACAAGCGGGGGAAATTACAGGATTAGAGCGACAGGCTAAATACATCCTTATAGGTAGCCAGAAACGAGAGGATGGCACTACAGAGCGCCCCGTATCTTATACAGCAGATTTCCGCTACACAGACAAGGAAGGCAGGATTATTGTCGAGGACGTAAAATCCCCGCGTACAAGAAAAAATCCAGAGTACATTATCAAACGCAAATTAATGCTTGAGAGATACGGCGTCACAATCAGGGAGGTGGTGTGATGAAGAAAACAGGAGATTCAGAAGCAAGAAAAGCGGTGAAAACGCTCAAGAAGTATTGCAACGAGCATAAATATTGCGAAAGTTGTATTTTTGCGGTAGGAAAGAAAGGTGCGGCTTGCCTGCTAGTAAATAAATTGCCGTTTGACTGGGTAAGATATTAAAGCTGGACACCCTCCGGGGTTAAGGATAGATACACATTACAGTAACACGTTAACGGTTCCATGAAGAACTATATGCCATTGATTCCTCCGGATTTATTCCGGAGGGGAAAGGAAAGAAAATGAAAGTAGAAGAAATGAAAAACAGTGAAGTGAAAGACTATTTGTTAGAACATTTAGAAATAGGCACATTGTTTAGCAAATTAACGGAAAAGGCGGATGAATTATCCAAAGCCGCAACGATGCGCGCAGCAATTATAGGATTTGATTTAACCCCGGCGCAAGTGGTAAGAGCAGAGGGTATTTTGCGTAAAAATATGGCAGAAGTTATATTGATTTGTGAAATACTAGCCTGCAACACAGACGCGTGGGGCGATGTTGAAGACACGCAAAAAGAAATAGCGAGAAAATGGGTTGAGTTAATAATGAAGGAGGAGGAGAAATAAAAATGCCATACGGGCTGAAAGACGAAGACTTTGATAAAATACAAAACAAAATAGCGAAAAAACTATATGAAATACCAAACCTTGACCGACCTGCATTTCTGGTGGAATGCACAGAGCAGGAACTAAGGGAAGCAATGAGCGAACTGCGTAAAATACCCAAATCAAAGGGAAAAATAGAAGCCATAGAAAGGGAACTGAGAAACAGAGGAAACAAAAACAAAAAAACAAAGTTTTTCCCAAGCGACTTGGCGGAAAAGAGATTTGCGAGGGAGTGGACGAAAGTGTGCGGAAGAATAAGGAAGTGGGAGTGAAAGATGTTAGAAACCGAAGGAATTATGCTTATTCAGAATGAAGATGGAACATTTAGCGAATATGATGATAGCAATGACATCACTATCAGTTGTGAAAACGAGGAACAGTGCGAAGAAGTAATTGAATTACTAAAAAGGCAGCTCAAACCAGTAAAACCGATTATCTTAGATACATTAAACGGAGACATTGATTATGAATGTCCCTTGTGTGGAAAGCAAGTAATGGCGGATGCAGAAAGCAGGAATAAATACTGCGGCGAATGTGGTTGTAAATTTGATTGGAGCAAAATTGATACATGATCGGAGGCGTAAATGGACAGCAGCGCAACAAAAACAGACGCCTACATGAACATATCAGAAAAATTTATGCAGGGCGAAATAAACGAGGACGAATTTGTGGAGCGGTATAACTGATTGATTGAGCAGGAAGCGGAAAAACACGCAGAACCGTTTGAACCGCATGAGCACATATAAAAGGAGAATTAAAAATATTTGAGAGGGAAAAGAGGTATTAAATAATGGTAATAGATGAGGCAATTGGCATTTTAAAAAAGGATGTACACATAGACCCACCGAAAAATGCCACCACAGCGAAGAAGCATGATAAAGCTATATTGATGGCACTCAAAGCATTGGAAATGCAGATTCCAAAGAAACCGATTGAAAGATTCACAGGCAATGAATATGTATGTGAGTGTCCGATTTGTCATGGCATAACGGACACACCAAATGAAGTGGAGATTCAAAGTATTCAATATTGTTCTTGGTGCGGACAGAAATTAGATTGGAGTGAGATTAGCGAGTAATTGGAGGCATAGATGAACAATAACACAATCGAACCGGATACATATATGAGTTTATCACAGCAATACATAAAAGACGAAATAAGTGATGAGGAGTTTACGAAGCGGTGTAACCGACTGAAAAGGATACCAATAAACACCTACGTGAGCATATCAGAAAAATTTATGCAGGGCGAAATAAGCGAGGACGAATTTGTGGAGCGGTATAACCGGTTGATTGAGCAGGAAGCTGAAAAACACTGGGAGCCGGTCGAACCACATGAGCATATATGAAAGGAATAAAAAGATGGAGCAGATTAGCCTTGAAGATATCAATCTTGATATAATCCCAATCGAAGTATTGATAGATGTTGACAAAAGAATAACTGACTGGAAGGCAGCTGGAGGTAAAGACTCTGATGCATACATACAGCAACAGTTAAGATATTTAAAACGAGTCGAGTTGATTGCGAACAGTTTAATTGAGATAGGAGAGCTAATATGAGTACAGTAAGTAACGTGATGGCCATAATATGGGCAGTGATTGCTTTGTCGGAATGGATACTGGCAGAAGAAAAAGAAGATAAGATTTATGCAGCAGTAATGATGATATTAGCGATGATTACGCGGAGGTAAGAAAATTGAGTAACCCCAAACACGACTGGTACGGGCACGCAGTAAAGCAGGTAAAAAAATACCCAGACAAGTTAATTGCAGAAAATACAGCTCAGTCAGCCCTATGGATGTACGCTATCAACAAGGCGATAAAGCAGACAGAAGGAATGGACAACGGATTGGACAGAATGAAAGCCGTACAGCTGGTATATTTTGAGGATAGATACACGATAGCAGGGGCGGCGGATAAGCTCGGATATGCAGAAATGACTATACGTAGATGGCTTAGTGCTTTTGCCAATTTGGCTGGGAAATATGCAGGATATTAGAGGGGGAGAATTATCTCCCTCTCTTTTTTATGTTTGTCTAACACAGCTTAAAAGATGTCGTACAATACACTTGTACGGACGAGTACTGGTAACTTTTTGTGAGATATAACCCCCTCATCTTTTTGTGGTAAAAGTGTAAACTCTCACCCGCGTAAAAGAGAGTACGCAAGACACCTATCCCACGGTGCCTTACGTTCCATACAGGTTGCGGGTCTACAAGTGTTTAGAGACCAGCCGCTTATTAGTCTTACCCCGGCGGCTGTTAAGGTGCAATTCCTTATACTTGTATCTAGTTGCGCTATGCAACTGGTGTAAACGATTTTTTTCATATTTTATTTCCTTTCATATAACCCCGTAAACAATCCATTACGGGGTTATGGTTGTATTTAGGAGGTGACCCCCAAAATGGGATAAGTAAATACCAGGAGTGGCTGACCCAAGAAGGGTTGCTCAAACTAGAGGGATGGGCACGAGATGGATGCACAGACAAAGAGATTGCGGCAAACATCGGTATTAACCCAGATACCTTGTATACATGGAAGAAAAAATTTCCAATTTTAGCCGATACCTTAAAAAAGGGAAAGGATGTTGTGGACAGGCAGGTGGAAAAAAGCCTGTTACAACGGGCGTTAGGGTACAGCTACGAGGAGACGAGTGAAAAGTACGAAGGCGGAGTAATGACGGAGCGAAAAGTAACAAAGAAGCACGTTGCGCCAGATACAACAGCGCAGATATTTTGGCTAAAGAACAGAAAACCAGAACAATGGCGTGATAAGCCGCAGTCAGAGAGTGCAAGCGACAAAGCACTGGCGAAAGCTATTGAGATTCTTGGGGGTGTCAATAGTGTCATTGACTAGCAAGCAGGCAGAATACCTGCAAGGTTGCAACCATCGTTGGAACGTAAAGACCGGGGCGACAGGCTCCGGGAAATCTTTTGTTGACTACGCAGTCGTAATTCCTCAACGTCTGACACACCTAAAAGGATTAGGGCGGGCTGTGATGCTGGGAAACACCAGAGGCACACTGCAACGTAACATACTTGACCCTATGCGAGAGATATGGGGCGAAGAGTTAGTTGGCGAAATACGCAGTGACAATACAGTACAGCTATTTGGCAAAAAAGTATATGCATTAGGTGCCGACAATAAGAAGCACGTTGCAAGAATACAGGGAGCGACGATTGAGTATGCTTACGGCGATGAGGTGACGACCTGGAACCAAGAAGTTTTCGAGATGTTGAAATCTCGTCTCAGAACGTCACACAGTCATTTCGATGGGACGTGCAACCCGGCGGGACCAAAGCACTGGTTTAAGGGCTTTCTGGATTCCGATGCAGATATATTCCAGCAGGCGTACAACATACATGATGGCTGCCTGCCTCCGGCGGTAGTGGACGAGTTAATAAAAGAGTACTCAGGGACGCACAGGTATCAACGCTACATACTAGGCAACTGGGCAGTAGCCGAAGGGCTTGTGTACGATATGTTTTCGGAGGAAAGGCACGTCTGCAAGGCAGAGACTAGCGGAGAGATAATTGTTAGCTCCGATTTTGGTATGCAAAATGCTACCGTATTTCTCGTCTGGCAAAAAAGAGTAGATACCGGCAACTGGCACTGTATAAAAGAGTACTACTATTCAGGCAGAGAAAACAACCGAATGAAGCCAGTCAGTGAGCTAGTAAAAGGACTAGAGGACACGCTAAACGGGCAGAAAGATGATTTAGTCATTGTTGACCCATCCGCCGCCGCTCTCATCGTGGAATTACGCAGTAGAGGGCACAAGGTCAAAAAGGCGGATAACACTGTTAACGACGGGATAGCAGATGTTGAGACAATGTTGACACAAGACAAATTATCGTTTGACCCGTCTTGCACACACACGATTGAGGAGTTTGGTATCTATGCATGGGACCCAACAGCGGCTGACAAGGGAAGGGACGCAGTTATAAAACAGTCAGATCACGCAATGGACGCTATCAGGTATCTTGTAAAAACATTAAAACTCGTCAAGCGCAGCCGAACAAGACAATACAAATCAATTTTAGGGTGATAACAATGTATCTATCATATCAAGATTTCATTGCCGCAAAAGACAAAGGGCAATTTATAAATCGGTTTATAAAATTCCACGAGAGTACAGGAGCATATAAAGAGGCGCTAAGGGCGGATAAGTATGACGCACAGGAAAATGAGACTATTTTACAGTTCCAGCGCGTCTACTACACTCTATTAGGTCAAAAAAAGATAGATAATTTTTCGTCTAACGCACAGATATGTTCTAATTTCTTTCACAAATTAAATACACAGCGTTGTTCATATAGTCTGGGAAACGGAGTCTTTTTTAATGACATGAGTGTCAAGGATAAACTGGGCAAACAGTTTGACAGAAGAATCAAAGAGGCGGCATACAATGCATTAATTCACGGTCAATCTTTCCTTTTTTGGAATGTGGACCACGTGCACGAATTTCCCCTTACACAGTTCGCCCCGATGTGGGATGAAGACACAGGGGCATTGATGGCGGGCATAAGATTCTGGCAGTTGGACGAGCAGAAACCGTTTAAGGTTGTACTGTATGAAATAGATGGCTATACAACCTACAGCGCAGAAAGCAAATTTGGGGAATTAAAAGAGACCGCTCCCAAGCGGGCATACAGACAAAGAGTCGAGGTTGCGAACAATTTGGAACCCGAAATTATCGGAGAAGAAAATTATAGCATTCTCCCTATTGTGCCAATGTTTGGGAACAAACGACATATAAGCACTCTGAGAGGGATGCAGTCAAAGATTGATGCATATGACGCAGTACAAAGTGGTTTTGCCAATGATTTAGACGACTGCGCACAGATGTATTGGCTCATCTCTAACGCCGATGGCATGACAGACGACGAGCTGGCAGAGTTTAGAGATCGGCTCAAGTTTCAGCATATCGCAAAGGCCGAGGAGGGGCAGGTACAGGCATACACACAAGAGCCGCCATATACCGCTAGAAAAGAGTTTCTCACGCAGATGCGGTCAGAAATTTATGAGGACTTCGGTGCGTTGGATGTACACGCCATAGCCGCCGGAGCAACAAACGACCATATCGACGCTGCGTACCAACCATTAGACGATAACGCGGACGATTTTGAGTACTTCGTGGGCGATGCGATCGAGAAGATTCTGGAGCTTGCAGGGATTGATGACGAACCACAATTTAAGCGGAACAGAATCAGTAACGAGAAAGAACGAACAGACATGATTCTTGAGGCGTCTAATTATCTGGACGAAGAAACCATCCTGAAAAAATTACCATTTGTTGCACCAGAGGAAGTGCCGGACATCCTTGCAAAATTAGACGAAGAATCATATAGCCGCTACACGGAGCCACCTGAACCAGATGCGCCGGAAGATAACCCGGAAGGGGATGAATAACCATGTATCCATCCGACAAGTGGACAGAGCAGGAGTTACAAAAGTTAGAAAAACGGCTGAAAGACGTATATAAGCAGGCCGAAAAAGAACTTGACGGCAAAGCGAGAAACTATTTTAAACAGTTCTCCCGCCGGTACACTAAAGAATATGCGGCATACCAGGCAGGGAAGTACACCAAGAAAGAGTTTGAAGCATGGCTGATAAATCAGTATGGCAGAGGGCAGAGGTGGGAAGCACTCCGTGAAGACATGGCGCGGCGGCTGACAGAGTCAAATGAGATTGCCGCGGCATACATCAACGAGAAGACCTCTCTTGTGATTGCCCTTAATCATAACTTTGAGGCCTACATGATTAAATCTCTTATGCCTGATAAGCAGATAAAAGAAATTGGAGATATTGCATTTAATTTGATTGACGAGCACACAGTTAAGCGGCTGACGGTCAGAAAACAAAAGATTCTTCCACCGCGTAGGGTATTAAAAAGCAAGGATGTGCGTTGGAACAAGAAGAAATTGCAAAATGCACTATTGCAAGGAATTTTACAGGGTGACAGCATAAAAAAGCTCGCAGGGCGATTTCAGGACGTTACAGGTATGAATCATACTGCCGCAATTAGAAACGCCCGCACAGCGTTCACAGGAGCGCAGAACGGAGGCAGGCAGGCGGCATACGAGGAAGCCTACCAGATGGGAATTGATGTAGTTAAGCATTGGACAGCAACAAAGGACTTGAGGACACGAGACAGTCACAGGGCATTAGACGGTGAAGAAGTACCGTTTAATATGACTTACTCCAATGGCCTCATGTATCCGGGAGACCCAAGCGGAATCCCGGCGGAAGTTTATAACTGTCGTTGTACGCAGAGAACTACACTGCCTGCCGAACTGGCACAACCGCGAATGATACGTGTCAGAAACCCAGAGACAGGCAGAAACGAAGTCGTGGAGGACATGACCTATTATGAATGGTTAGCAACGCAAAGGGGGCGAATATAATGGCGGATATTGATGTTGTGAGCCACGTGGACGAAGTAATTTTAAAGACCACCATGGCACTTGCAAGGGCGTTAGAACAGGCAGGAGCCGCCGCAGAAGGGCACGCAAAAGACCTTTGCCCGGTCGATACAGGCGCGTTGAGAAACAGCATTACGCACCAGACCGACTTGGAGAATCTCACAGAGATAATCGGGAGTAATGAAGAATATGCCGCCTATGTAGAGTTAGGAACTGGCGTGTATTACAAGGGAGGACGAAAGACCCCATGGACTTATCAGGATGATAAGGGACAATGGCATATCACAAACGGTCAGAGAGCACAACCGTATTTAAAACCGGCGGCGGCAAATTACACAAAAGAATACACAGCAATCATTGCAGACGAATTAAAAGGAGCGATGGGATAATGAACAGATTGTCTTTGCTCGTCAAGGCAAGAGAAACTGCAGAGTATTTTACTGATAAAAAGTTTAAATACTCTCAGAGCGTGGCGAATAGCTGGGCGGGTGCAAAGAAGAAAAAGGTAAGTAATTGTGCATCGTATGTATGCTATTGCCTACAGCAATTAGGCATCCTCAAACCGGGACAACTGTTTTATTGCAACAGGAACGGAACAGTTGTCTATAAGGGCGCAGGAACAAAAGCGGCTATATCAAAACGATATAGATTGATAAAAGTAAATAAATTACCCCGGGATTATAAAAGCAAATTAAAACCGGGAGATATTTGCTTTTACCGCCTGCATACTAATATTTTCGCAGGAATAAACGAGAATAATAAAATGGTTTGGTGGGATGCCGGAAAGGCTAGCACAAATACTAAAAAAGCAGGCGGAACATACAAAAAGATACACAGAGTCATCAACGGAAAACAGAAGATTTTATATGTGTTGAGATGGAGGTAAAAAATGAAAAAATTATTTATTAGTCAGCCGATGAAAGGCAAATCAGATGAGGAAATCTTAAAAGAGAGAGAAAACGCAATTAAAAGCGCAGAAAAACTGTTAGGGGAGCCAGTAGAGATTATTGATTCGTTTTTTCAATCAGCTCCAGCAGATGCTAGACCGCTTTGGTTCTTGGGAAAATCGCTTGAGCTATTATCAACTGCCGATATTGCGTATTTTGCAAAGGGATGGGAAAAGGCGAGAGAATGCAAGATTGAAAACACCTGCGCCATTGAGTACGGAATTACAGTGATCGAAGATTATAAAGGAGAAAAAAATGGCACAGAAGAAAATTATTGACGTGTCGGTATATAACGGCACAATCGACTGGAAGAAAGTAAAGAAATACGGTTGCGATGGTGCAATCATTAAGATTATCCGCAAAGATTTAGGCAAAGACAAGAAGTTTGAGGCAAACTATAAAAAATGCGAGGAACTTGGCATCCCATGGGGCGTATATAACTACACATACGCTACCACAACGGCAAAAGCTAAGTCAGATATGGAACTTGTATGTGACATCCTCGACAAGGCCAGTAAAAAGCATTTTAAGTACGGCGTCTGGTTTGACATCGAGGACAAAGTACAGGCTAAGCTGACAAAGGACATGATTACATCAATCATCAATGCGGCGCAGGCTGTCGTTGAGTCAAGAGGGTATAAATTCGGCGTTTACACTGGTAAATCATACTTTGCGGAGCATATTGATAAAAGCAAAGTTAATTGTAAAAACTGGTGGATTGCACGTTATTACAAAGGCTATAACCGCATGGCATTTAAGGCGACACCGAACAAATCTTATAAGCCTACAAACGTAGATGACCTTATGGCGTGGCAGTATACCAGCTCTGGCGTATTTCCGACCAAGGTTTCAACCGGCAACGGCGGAAATTTTGATTTAAATATTTTGTATCATGACTTCCCAGCGGTGGAGCAGAAGGAAGAAACAACGAAAGAGGTTAAATACACTGGGAAATTCCCTAAATTGCCGTCACGCGGCTACTATGCGTTTTTAGACGGTATTACAGTGTTAAAAGGCGCAAGAGAGGAAATTGAAAAATTACAGAAATTTTTAAACTGGGCTATCGGCTCGAAATTAGATACTGACGGCAAATACGGCGAAAAGACGGAAGATGCGGTTAGCATTTTCCAGTCGAAATGTAAATTAAAAATTGACGGCAAATTTGGAGCAAAATCCCTCAAAGCCGCAAAAACATTTAGAAAGTAATCACGAAGTACTGTGATTTACATATAAAGTCATTTAGGGAAAGAAATCCCTCAAAGAAAAGGAGTAATCAAATGGCATTAACAAGGGCTTTTTTAAAGAGCATGACACTTACAGACGAACAGGTTTCCGCGATTATCGAAGAACACTCCGCAACTGTTACAGGTCTCAAGAACGAGATTAGTAAATACAAAGAGGATGCAGAGAAAGTTCCAGGCCTCCAGAAGAAATTGGAGGACTACGAAAAGGATGATTGGAAAGGCAAGTATGAGAAAGAACACGCAGGTTTTGAGAACTACAAAGCCGAACAGGACAAGAAAGCGTCCTACAATGCGAAAGAAGCCGCATACAAAAAGATGCTTGAAGATTCCGGCGTGTCCAGTAAAGTAATTAACCTTGCGTTAAAAGCGTCAAAAGAGACTATTGATAATTTAAAAATCGGAACTGACGGCAAATTTGAGAATGCAACAGAGGTAGAAAAGGGCATCAAAGAAGCGTATGCCGACTACATCACAACTAAAGAAACTAAAGGCGCGAACGTGTCTAATCCTCCAAAAAGTGAGCCAGGGAAAATGACTCGCGAGGAAATTATGAAAATTTCTGACAGAGAAGAAAGGCGCGCCGCCATGATCGCAAACAAAGAAGCGTTTGCAAAAACAGAAAAGGAGTAAAAAGATATGGCAGATGAAAAATTAATTACCAGCGCCGACCTTGCGTGGGCGAGAGAACAGGAATTTGTCGAAATTTTTTCCGAAAGCATTAAAAAACTCACAGAAGCGCTGGGAATCACAAGAAAAATTCAGAAGCAGGATGGAACAGTCCTCAAAACATATAAGGCAACAGGTACCCTCGAAAGCGGAGACGTTGCAGAAGGCGAGACAATTCCACTTTCTAAATATAAAACAACAGCTAAAAACTGGGGTGAAATTACCCTCAAGAAGTGGAGAAAAGCCACAACAGCAGAAGCAATCATTGAAAAGGGATTCGACCAGGCGGTTGATATGACTACTGACAGAATGCTCAAAGACGTGCAGAAAGCTATCAGAAAACAGTTTTTTGACTTCCTCGGGACTGGGACTACAAAGATTCAGGGAAAAGGATTACAAGGTAAACTAGCACAGGCATGGGGAAAATTACAGGCTCTGTTCGAAGACGATGAAATCGAATCTGTGTTTTTTGTAAATCAGCTGGACGTAGCAGATTACCTTGAAAGTGCACAGATTTCCACACAGACAGCATTCGGAATGACGTATATTGAAAACTTCCTGGGTCTGGGAACAGTTATTTTAAACTCGTCTGTTCCGAAGGGTACTGTTTACGCAACAGCAAAGGATAATATTGTGCTTTATTACGTTTCCGCTGCAAGCGCAGGACTTAGCAAAGCTTTTAATTTTACTACAGATCAGACAGGCTATATTGGTATCCACGAGACGGCAGATTACACAAATCTTACGGCATCCGATACCGTAATCAGTGGTATTGTACTGTTAGCAGAAAGACTTGACGGCGTTGTAGTAGCCACAGAGGCAGCCGCAGAGGCAGCCGCAAAATAAAAGGGGATGATTGAGTGCTTTATGAAATCATGAATCACATTCACAATTTCTTCCCGGTCAAGGGGGCGGCAATCACGGGAGAAATAACAATCGGAGATTGGATTTTTGACACGCTTGATTTTGATGTAGGTGTGACGGAAGATACTAAAGACCTGCGTTATTCTGCTACCGCGATTCGTCTCCCGCTACAAGACGGGCAGTATTATTTAATAAGCGGCTCTATCTTCAATGACGGGGTCTACCAGTATCATAAAGGCGATATTGCCCCATTGCAAGAGGAGACATTTGTTGGCGTGGTTGTTCCACTGGCTATTCCTAAACCGTTTTTATCACTGGTGGACGAAATCAGCGAGTGGCAGGCGAAAAACGGCAATTTAGGGGCGTATCAGTCGGAGTCATTTGGCGGTTATTCGTACAACAGGGCAACAAATAGCAAAGGCGAGACCTACACATGGCAAGACGCCTTTAGGGCGCGCCTGAACCCATGGAGGAAAATGGCATGAGTTTAATCAATGAATTTTTACAAGATTGCATACTCATGGATAAAAAGCGCACTTCCGACGGTGAGGGTGGATTTATCACCGAATGGGTAGAAGGCGCAGAAATACAGGCGGCCATTGTCCGCGACACCTCCATGTCTGCCAGAGTGGCGGAAAAAGAGGGTGTAACAGCAACATATACAATCACTACAGCTAAAACAGTAAAGCTAGGCTATCATGATGTATTAAAAACAAAAGACGGGAAAATTTTTAGAGTTACATCAAATGCGGGAGAAAAAGAAACCCCTGCATCATCCAATTTGGATATAGCACAGGTCATGGCGGAAAAGTGGGAGTTAACGTCATGACTCCAACAGCGGCACTGTATCAATTTTGGTCATCCTTCGGCATAACTGCATATCCGTCTAACAGAGTGCCGGAGGATACCACATTTCCTTTTATCACATACGAACCAACTACAGCTAACTGGTGGACTGGCACAGCTGCCGCCAGCGCTGTAAACGTATGGTACCACACAGAATCAGAGGCAATTCCGAACAAAAAGGCAAAAGAAATCAGCGACAGGTTGCAAGGGGGCACTACGGTCAAGTGCGATGATGGAATCATTTTTTTGTCGCAAGACCAGCCGTGGACTCCTTTAGTCGATGAAGCCGACTCGTCAATAGTACGCAGATACACAGTAATAACTATGCAATTTATAACTATTTAACGAGGTGAGCAAATGAAGTATACACAGGTACCTTCTGACCTTTTTAAAAAAATCCAGCTTAATGCTGGTATTATCGCATCAACTTTTGAGCCAGAGACGGGTGCTATAACACCAACCAATATTCTTATGGCCACCAGCGGTGGTTGCGAATTTAGCGCAGAGCCATCTTTTACCGATTTTGGCGAAGACATTGACAACGTGCCTGAAAACACGAAGGAATTAAAAAAAATCGAATCTATCGAAGTAAAATTATCAGGTACAGCTGTTACCATGGATACCGCACAGGCTAAAAGCTTTATGGCGGCGGCAGACGTAGCAGGGAATAAAATTACACCAAGAGCAGATTTAAAAGCAGAAGATTTTAAGGATATTTGGTGGATTGGTGACTATTCAGACGAAAATTCCGGGGATTCCGCCGGATTTATCGCAATTAAAATCATGAACGCACTTTCAACGGGCGGTTTCAAGGTTAAATCTGATGATAAGGCAAAAGGCAATTTTGACTTTGAATACACAGGGCATTACAGCATTAAGAACATAGAGACAGTACCTTACGAGGTCTATATTAAAACAGGCGAAGCGGCGTAGGAGGTAAAGCATGAGATTATCAGATTTAACAGCAGAACAGGGATTAGAAGCCATTGCAAATTCCCTTGAATATATCGGCAATATCGTAGATGACGACGTGGCACTTGAACTTTGCCAAAAGCTTGTACCGCAGGAAGGGGAGAAATACATCAAAGTCTTTGCTAGAGGGGCTAAGACAGCTCCTAAGTTGTTAAAAACACATAAAGACGATGTAATTGGAATCTTAGCAGCGTTTGAATTGCAGAGTGTCGAAGAATACAAGAAAAAACACAAATTAATGGATGTTATCAAAGGTGTTGTTGACCTTGTCAACGATCCGGAGGTACGTCAGCTTTTTTTCTCAGCGCCAACAAGCGCAACAGGAGGACGCTCTGGCGATGTGCAGGAGAATACAGAGGAAGAAGCGTAAAGGGATTCTTGTTGTACGTCAAATCTAAGATTTTAGATGATGCAGAGGAACTAATTTACAAACGGTATATAACCGATGGATTGAGAGATATAACCGAGAGCGTTTCACAGGCATTTGGCGGAAATTATCTTTCTGTCTCATTTTTTGATTTAATTGATAACAATAAAAAACAAACAACAACAAGGACTGGCGAAGAAATAGCCGCAGACGTCATTAAAAAAGCCGGATTGGTGGTGATGAGTGATTGAATGTGATGGAATTGTTTGTCACTCTGGCAATCAAAGACACCGCATATAAGAAGGGGCTGAAAGACGCAGAAGGTAACGCCAGCTCGTCCACATCAAAAATCGGCGGGGCATTTAAAACAGTCGGGAAAGTGGCTAAAACAGCTATGGCGGCTGGCTCTGCCGCCGCCGCCGCATTTACAAAAACGTCAATAGACTCCGGGATGAATTTTGATACTGCGATGTCTCAGGTAGCGGCTACCATGGGTACAACCGTAGACAAAATAGGAGACGTCAAGGCCAAAGCCGAGGAAATGGGGCGTACAACGAAGTACACCGCAACGGAAGCGGCGGAAGGAATGAACATCCTTGCTCAGGCTGGCTTGTCGGCGGATGAACAGATTAGCGGAATCGGAACGGTACTTAACCTTGCCTCTGCCGGTGCTATGAGCCTAGAAGAATCGGCATCGTATACTGCCGGAGCTGTAAAAGGCTTTGGTGACTCGATGAGTAATGCATCTTACTATGCCGATTTAATGGCAAAGGGTGCTACTCTTGCCAATACGGACGTAAGAGGCCTTGGAGAGGCTTTCTCCGGTTCTGCCGCCACAGCGAAAAACTACGGACAATCGGCGGACAGTGTTACACTTTCCCTGCTCCGCTTGGCAGAGCAAAACGTAACAGGCTCTGAGGCATCTACAGCATTAAATAGGGCAATGGCAGACTTATATACTCCGACTGATAACGCATCAAAAGCTTTAGACCAGTTAGGAGTGTCTGCCTATAAATCAAACGGCGAGGCAAAAGATTTTAACGACCTCGTAGACGAGCTTAACGGCTCCTTGCAGGGCATGACAGCAGAGCAAAAAAATAACGCTCTTGCTACGATTTTTACAACGCAAGGCTTACAGGCATTTAACAAAATGACCGCATCAAGTGATGCGACTGTACAAAAATTCTGGAAGGGAATACAGGATTCTTCCGGCTCCGCGGCACAGCAGGCGGCTACACAGCTAGACAATCTAAAAGGTGATATAACCTTGCTATCTAGTGCTACAGAGGGCTTAGAACTGGGTTTTTACAATACTTTTTCGGGCACTATCCGTGGTGCCATCAAAGGCGTAACAAGCGAGGTTAGTGGATTAGCTGAGGCGATGGAATCCGGCGGCATAAGTGGCGCCCTTTCCAAACTGGCGCAAGATGCGATTAATTTTAGTGGTCAGTTGCCGGGGTTGACAAAAATCGGCGGCGACCTTATAAACGGGTTGATTTCGGGCGTTGCTCAAAATTCCGGTGGTATCACAAGTGCAGTCGGTCAGCTATTAAACAACCTTGCTTCGACAATTTCCACGGGGTTAAGCGTGCTTACGTCCGTGGGAGTCAACCTGCTGACAACTATCGCTAGTGGCATGGCGCAAGGTATCCCAAACTTTTTGGCACAGGCACTTCCGATGCTGACACAATTCTCCGCACAGCTTCGGGCGAACGCAGGACAATTAATTGATGCGGGATTGCAGTTAATTTTAAACATTGCACAGGGCATAGCTAACAGCCTGCCTACGTTAATAACGTATATTCCGCAAATTGTTACTAATATAGCCAATATTATTAACGACAATGCACCGAAATTAATTGCAACAGGATTAAAAATTATTGTAACCCTTGTGTCAGGCATTATACAGGCAATACCTTCTCTAATTGCCAGCATTCCGCAAATTATACAGGCGATTGTAGCAGTTGTTACGGCGTTTAACTGGGTGTCACTAGGCGGCAAGGTCACAAAAGGTCTTGCAAATGGCATTAAAAAAATGATAGGAGCCGCAAAAGGGGCGGCTAAGAGTGTTGTGACAGGCATCAAAGGAGCATTGCAAAATCTTCCGTCTACGCTCAAATCGCTAGGCAGCAAGGGCATACAAGGGCTTAAATCTGCATTCAAAGCCGGAGTAGGTGCTTTACGTGGCGTAGCTAAAAGTATTGTATCAGCAATAGCGCAATCAATCTCCAGCCTACCAAGTAAGTTACTGGGGTACGCAAAAAAAGCCGTTAGCGGTATCAGGGGGGCGTTTAAAGTCGGATGGGGAGCAGTCGGAAAGAATGTCGTATCAGGAATTGCTAATGGTATCTCCGGCGGAGTGGGAGCGGTTATCAGTGCGGCAAAGAGAGCGGCAAAGAGAGCGTTGTCGGCGGCTAAAAGCGCACTGGGAATCCATTCCCCGTCTCGTAAGTTTAGAGACGAGGTGGGAAAACAAATTGTCGTAGGTATGGCGCTTGGCATTACGAAAAATACTAAAAAGGCTACTAGCGCAGGAACTAAATTAGCCAACGCTGTTTATAAATCTGTGAGCAAGACGCAGAAAAAGAAATCAGGAAAACAATTTTCACAGGCGCTCGTCAATGCGGCATCAACAAAGGTTACTAAATTAAAAAACAGTAACAAAATCAGTGAAAAACAAGAAGCACTGTACTGGAAAACGATTTCAAAGCACGCAAAGAAGGGCACAGCGGCATACCGTTCGGCGTTAAGTAAATTTACATCTGCAAAGAAAACGTACAATAAAGATGTGAAAAAACTTAACACAACTTTTAAGTCAGATATAAGCAACGTGCAAAAACAGCTTATTTCAGACATTCAGGCGGTTGTAAAAACCTATGACGATGCGGTAACGAGCCGCAAGGATGCGTTATTTAGTGCAACCAAACTCACGTCGGCTTTTTCACTAAACAAAAGTACCGCCGATATGGATTCCGACACGATTCTTGATAATTTGCAAACCCACGTTGACGGATTGACAGACTACAGTAATACACTTGAGAAAATTAAGAAACGGCTAGGCAGCAGTAACCGGGCAATCTACGACGATTTAACCAGCTATGATGTAACGGATACAGGATTTTTAGAAGCTGTCGCAAACATGACGGACAAGGAATTTTCCGAGTTTGTGAAGCTATATAATAAAAAATCAAGTATTGCATTAAAAGAGGCAGTCAGTGAAAACGACGTTTTGAAAGCGTCCACAGAGGCACAGATAAAGACGTTAATTAAAAACGCAGGCGACCAAGTCCAGAAGCTTGAGGACGCTTACAATAAAAATCTCAAAAAGCTAGGTTCTAAGACCAGAGCTAACGCGAAAAAAATCGGGGAAAATATTGTAAAAGGCATGAGCAAGGGCATCAAATCACAATACAGCGAATTAAATAATGCCGTTAAGAGCATTATGAACTCTGTTGTCTCTACGTCCAAAAAGTCTCTACAAATTAAGAGCCCATCTCGTGTTTTTGCGAACCAAGTCGGGAAATTTATTCCTCTTGGAATTGCACAGGGCATTGAAAGCAACGCAGATAGCGTCTACAGCACATTATCTACGCTAAGCAGTAACGCATTGCTAGCAGGCGATTGGAGCACAGGCTACAACGCGCAAAGGACTGCGACAGGGCAGGTAAATGATAACGTGTCAGAACTTTTGACAGCTATTTTAGAGCTTATGCGGCAATATTTTCCCGACTTTGGCGCGGAAGGATATGACCCGCGTGGTATGGCAAAAATGATGGCTCCTTATATTGACAGGCAATTAGGACAGATTCAGGCCAACAACAGTAGGAGGTGAGTAGGATGATATATGGTACACAGTTTGGGGATAAACATTCCACGCGAGACTGGGGCGTTTATCCTTCTATTCGCCCCGAAATCGGTTTGCCTGAAACCAACACGAATTATGTAGAAATCCCTTACTCCAATGTCACATTGGATTTTACGGAGGTCTTGACTGGGTTCCCAACTTACCGAAACCGTGAGATAACATGGAAATTTTTGTATATAGGCAAGCGCGAAGATTGGTCTAATAAATACAGCGAAATTGCTAGAGATGTACATGGCAAAAGACTGAAAATTATTATGGATGAAGACCCCAGCTACTATTATATGGGACGATGTGAAATGGAGTCGTGGGAATCTGACAGACTTTCGTCAACTATTACAATTAAAGCTACCTGCGAACCGTTTAAATACGAATTAAAATCTAGTTTAGAAGACTGGCTGTGGGATCCATTTGATTTTGATACGGATGTGGCAAGAGAGTACAAAGATTTGGAAATTGACGGAACATATGAGCTTGAAATTTTTGCAGCAGATATGCCCGAATCCCCTGAGTTTATTGTAGCGGGCAGCGTAACAGTAGAAATATATGGCAAAACTTACAGTTTACCAGAAGGACGTAGTACAATATCAGGCTTAACAATCACGCGAGATACAACGATTATTTTCGCAGGAAAAGGCACTGTGTCAGTAGATTACAAAGGAGGTCATTTGTAGTGTATACGATAAAAGCGGATTCGGGTCTACTATATGACCCTCTGCAAAATGATTACGCTCTTGAGAGCGCAAAATTAACCGTTGAGGCAAACAAATCGGCCGTGCTGGAGATAACTGTCCCAGTTCTTAATCCTGCTTATTCACGATTAAAGAGGCTAACGGATTTTATATATGCGTATCAGGACGAAGAGGAAATCTTTCGGGGCAGAATTTTGCACCAAGAGAGCAATTTTTTACTTGAGAAAGAACTATATTGTGAGGGCGAATTAGGATTTCTGCAAGATAGCATTCAACGCCCTTATAATTTTAAAGGTGGAGTAAAAGAACTGTTTACGCAGTATATAAATAATCACAATGAGCAAGTAGAAAAGAGCAAGCAATTTACAGTCGGGCGTGTGACGGTTACGGATAGCAATGACACAATAGTTCGCTCGAATGAAAATTATGCAACAACGTATGCAGAAATGACTGACAAACTAACAGAGAACGAGAATACAGCCGGATACATCGTGCCGCGACTATCTGGCGGCACCCGGTATCTCGATTACCTCAAAGAATTTGAGCGAACTTCGCAGCAAACCATTGAATTTGGTAGTAACTTGTTAGATTTAACAGAAAATATCACAGCTGACGATGTTTATACTGTGCTCATCCCAGTTGGAGCCGAAGGATTGACAATAAAAAAGGCAAACGATGGAAAAGATTATGTAGAGTCACAAGAAGGAATCAAACTATTTGGACGCATCACAAAAACAAAGCAGTATGACGATATATATATTGCAAGCAAGTTACTTGCGGCGGCCAAAAAGGATGTAGAAAGCGGATATTTAAACTCACTTTCCCTTACAGTCACCGCCGCAAATTTACATTTACTAAACGTAAGCACGGATGATATTAAGTTGGGCGACAAAGTCAAAGTTATTTCTACGCCGCACGGCATCAACGAGTATTTTGACTGTAATAAAATTGTTTACAATTTTTTAGACCCATCGCAAACAGAATATACGTTTGGCTATACAGGCAACACTTTGACGGGAAACGGAGGGGCAGATAAGAGCATCAAGCAATTACTGGTCAATGCGCAACAGACAGCTAATGGAGCGCAACAGACAGCTAATGGAGCGCAACAGACAGCGCAGGAAGCGTTGGAAACGGCAAAAAATACCACAGCCGATACAATCGAAAAAATATATCCAATAGGCTCCATTTATTGCACTACAAATAACGTAAGCCCAACCGCAATTCTCGGGGGAACGTGGGAATTATTTGATAGTATAGTAACCAGCAGTCAACTATCTCTCTATGCGTGGAAACGAATAGAACAGGAGGAATAAAAATGGCGTTTATTACAGATATTTTAAACACAATAAAGAACGCTCGCAAAGGGAAAGACATGCGGCAAGCCATTTATGACGGCATACAGCAGTGCTATAAGGATGCAACAGGGCATCCAGACTCAGTTGCGGCAGTAGTTGAAAGGCTAAAAATTGAAAAAGGAAGAATTGACGAGCTAGCGACGTCACAGACCTTTACAGGAAATTACACACAATCAAATTTGGTTTTTCATGCGTATAGAAATGCAACCACAGGTGACCCGGACCCAGATGATTCTTATAATTACGAAGGAACAAGTGGAAAACACGAAATGCCTATATGTAAAATTTTTCAAGAGGGGACACTGGATTTTGCAGAAAAACAATCAAATGAAAAAGTAAAAATTTTAAAAGAAGGTTTATATATATTTGAATTGAGAATATTTATAAGTGGTTCCGGGAAACTAGATATAGAAGCTCGCATAAATGATGTTTCGCAAAGGTATAACGCCTGGCAAATAGTTGCACAAAGCACAGAGGAAACTAAAATTATAGCATATATTTTGTATTTAAAAGGAGATGATGTTGTAAGTTTTTACGGAACCCCTGGTTTACAAGCTAGCGTCAGGGCCCCGGTATCAGATGTTAATTGCTACGTTCTTGACTGGATAGGAAAGGCACAGATCTCTGACTGTTCAAAAGAAATTTCAGACATCAGAGTTGGCGCAGATGGAAATACATATCCTACGGCCGGAGAAGCAATAAGGGAACAAATTGGTAACCTAACGGAAGATTTATCCAACAAAATTACAAAGTTCTATGCATCAAATCAAGGTGAAACCCATATTACTGATTCCGACAATGGCAAAATCATGGATATGATGGTGTATGGAAAGAGCGAGCAGAAAAGTACCATGGGGAAGAATTTACTGAAAATATCCGAAGTCAATGTACAAGGAGGTGTAAACGGTCTTTTGTCCACAATGAATACGGATGGAAGTATATCTGTGACAGGTACTTCAACATCTAATTGGTCAAATATTATAAAAATAAATAATGAATGCCATACTGATAATGCAACGTATACTTTTTCAGTTGACAAAAACCCAGGCATTATAATTGGTTTAAAATTAGGGCGAACTAAATTGGACGATGCTAATTATCAAACACATAGAATTATGCAAAATCAATTAAGTTGCACATTTGAGACAGGCGCAAGTAATGAATACTGTAGTTTATTTTTAGAGGGATTAACAGTAGGAAAATCGTATAATTTCACGATTTATCCTATGCTCGAACTCGGCACCGAAGCCACCGCCTACGAACCATACACCGGCGGTCAACCATCGCCCTCTCCTGACTATCCGCAGGAGATTAAGAGTGTGGTGAATCCGACTGTGAAGGTTTGTGGGAAGAATTTGTTTGATTCTAAAAAATTCCCAATTATATTAAACAGGGCGATAGATACCAACACAGGTAATTTATATGAATCGTTGAGTGGAAATTATTGTGCTACTGAGAAGTATATACCTTTTCCGTATAGTGGAAAAAAAGTTTCATTTAACGCTTCAATGTCATTATGTGCATATGACAAAGATTATAAATTCATTTCTACTGTTAATAAAAATAATGGTCAAGTTCCAACTGGGACAATGTATGTCAGATTTGACATTAGAACAGAAGATAAAGATAAAGCACAGATAGAATTATCCGAAAACGCAACAACTTACGAACCATACAAAGAACAGACCATACAGCTACCAGTCACCCTTAATGCAATTCCAGTCTCAAGTGGTGGTAACGTTACAATCGACGGTCAACAGTATATTACGGATTATGTGAATGTGGAACGTGGGAAGTTGGTAAAGATGGTTGATTCTTCTAAGTTAGATAATACACAATCTATTGTAAACAAAACAGAATGGTTGTTAGCAGAACCACAAGAAATTGACCTTACCACAGAAGAAATTACCGCATTAAAAGAACTTGCAACCTATTATCCAGTAACCAACATCAGCGTCACATCCGACCATTTAGACGGATATACAGTATTTAATTATCCGATTAGCATGGCTAATGGATGGAACTATGTAAAACAACAGTTAAACGACAACCGAGATTACATTTATGATATGGACACACAATCAGCAGAAGCCTATGTCAACAGCGAATATGCAGTAGCACTTACAGAATTGGAGGTATGATATATGCTGTATAGAACATTATTAAAACTCAAAGAAAGAAATGGTCTGACAGACGATTTAAAGAATAAGATTGATATTTTCTTTGCGACTGGCAGGATTACAGAGGAACAGTACAATGAGCTGATGGATGTTAATAAGGAAGAAGAATCGAAAGCGGAAACTAATTAACTAAAGAGGGCTTTAGGAACCTGTTTATAAGAAAGGAGGCGATAATATGGCCGGACAAAAATATATGGAGGGTCAGGGTTAATGAAGATAACAATAAAAAAACCAAGGAATCATTTATAACAAAAGAAAAGAAAAATTTTAAGGAGGAATGGAGATGGAAGAAATTATGTTACCATTAACAACCTGTATCTTTGTAGTTTTTGACTTAGCTAGTGGTGGGGTTGCAGCTTGTGCTAATCACGAATGGAAATCCTCGGAAATGAGAAAAGGATTGTACCACAAATTTGGCTCCATCATGCTCGTTGTACTGGCATATCTTATCGACTACGCCCAGAAATATGTAGACTTAGGCTTTCAGGTGCCTATTGCCGCAGGCGTCTGCGTGTACATCATCTTAATGGAATTAGGCTCTATTGTGGAGAATATCGGAAAAATTAATCCAGATTTACTCCCGGACAAGGTTAGAGCGATTTTAGGACTGGACAAAACAAAATAAATTTACGTAATTTTTGCGTGTTTGAGGTGATGCAGTGAACAGAAGTTTGATTAAAAAACTCTGGAAATTAGGCGATAAACAATTTATTGATTACGCCTTGTCGTGTGCCCGCTTAACTTTGCGGGAACGCGAAACTGTACAGTACTTGCTTTTTGACGGATTAACGCAGGAGCAAGCCGCCGAGAAAATGGATATAAGCACGAGAGGATTACAAGGGCTGTGGAGTTGTGCTGTGGAAAAAATTTTATTAGTTCCCGGCACGATCCCGTACATAAACAGCCTTTAAGAAACTAAAGATAACTAAAAATCATGCGAGAAATAAGCGCGTTGCCTTCGTGGTGACACGCTTATTTTTTTGCGATAATAAAACTATAAGGAGGGCAAAAAAATGTATCAATATTGGAATCCTAACCCAGCGTCGGCAAAAGTGGGAGATTGCACCGTGCGTGCTATCTCAAAAGCTACAAAGCAAACGTGGGAAGAAACATATATACAACTTGCTCTGTACGGCTTAATGTTGTCAGATATGCCCTCAGCTAATGCGGTGTGGGGCGCATACCTCAAAGATAAGGGATTTAGCCGTTATATAATCCCAGACGAATATATGACCTGTACCGTCTCGGAATTTGCAAACAACCACCCGGAAGGGGCTTATATTTTAGCACTGTCGGGGCACGTTATAGCGGTAATTGACGGTAATTACTACGATACGTGGGACAGTGGAGCAATGACACCAATATATTACTGGAGGGAAGGAGGAAAATAAATGTTCGGTTATCCACAATATCCACAACAGTATCCACAGTATCCGCAATATCCACAACCGGATTATCTCGACCAGCTCAACCGATTAAAACAACAGCAGGCGCCGCCTCAACAAATGCAACAACAATCCAATCCCGATGAGCGGATTTGGGTGCAAGGACAGGGTGCGGCGGAGGCATATTTAGTGGCACCAAATTCTTTTGTTCGCTTGTGGGACAGTCAGGCACCAATTTTTTACGAAAAAAGAGCAGACCAGACGGGCAGACCGTTTTTAGAGGTGTTTGAATACAAGCGCAAAGGCACAGATTCGCCCACAGCGGAGCTTTCACAATCTAGCCAACCAATCAACTATGAGGAACGCTTAAACGCCTTAGAAAGGCAAATGGAGACGTTAAAAAGGAGGGTATTGAATGAATCTCAATCCAATGCAGATGATACAGCAGTTTCAACAGTTCAGGCAGCAGTTTCAAGGGGACCCGAAGCAAGAAGTACAGAATTTGCTAAATAGCGGGCAAATGAGCCAGCAACAGTATAACCAGTTGCAGGGAATGGCAACACAGTTTCAAAACCTTTTAAAGGGTTTTAAATAAATAAATAAAAAGGAGTGATTTCATGGGATTAACAACAGACGGAATGAGCCCGGCAGATTTGGCGGCAGTCACAGGCAACAATAACGGCGCATTTGGCGAGGGTAACGGTGCTTGGTGGATTATCATTCTTTTCCTTTTCATCTTCTGTGGATGGGGAAACGGAAATGGATGGAATAACGGCGGCGGAGGCGCGGTAGATAACTATGTATTAGCTTCTGATTTTGCAACCTTACAGCGCCAGATTGATAGCGGTATTTCCTCCCTTGAGCGCAAGGGTGATGCCATCAACAGCGGTATTTGTGACGGATTTTATGCGATGAATACCTCTCTGCTCAACGGATTTGCAGGAACAAATAGCACGATTCAGCAGAACGGCTACGATACACGAAACGCAATCCAGCAGGGACAGATTGCAGACATGCAGAGTTTTAATGCTTTACAGGCACAGTTAGCACAGTGCTGTTGTGATAACAAACAGGCTATCGCAGGCGTTAACTACAATATGGCGATGAATACCAATGCGATCCAGCAGGAAGTTACAAATGGCTTCTGCCAGACAAACTTTAACAACGCAAACAACACAAGAGACATCATTGACAACCAGAACAACAACGCTAGAGCCATTCTCGATGCCCTCACAGCGCAGAGAATCGAAGCTAAGGACGCTAAGATTGCCGAGCAGAATCAGCAGTTATTTGCGGCACAGTTAGCGGCTTCTCAGGCGTCACAGAACGAAACCTTAAAGGCATACATGCAGGGTCAGTTTACTTATTACAACCCTAGACCAGTGCCAGCTTTTCCGGTTTCCGCACCATATCAGTACGGTAACTGCGGATGCAATACCGGTTGCGGATGCTAAAATTTTATAATTAGCAGCTTCCTGCGTTGACGGGATTGTTCGGCTTGTGCCGATGATGCTTATAGCGGCGGGGCAATCGTTCCGCCGTTTATTATTAAAAAAGGAGTGATAACGTGGCAGAATTTACTAATAGCAATATCGTAACCGTAGCAGCGGGACAGAATTTACCGCTCACAGAGACAGCCGTAAAGTGCGGTAGCTGTATCGCACACCGGGAGGGGGCAGGAATTGTGACCCTTAGAGGTCTTACAAACCAGTGCAGGGCGCGCTATAAGGTCAGCTTTGGGGCTAATATCGCCATACCTGCCGGTGGAACTGTGGCACCTATTTCTATTGCCCTGGCAATCGCCGGAGAACCATTAAATAGTGCGACAGCAATCGTAACACCTGCGGCGGCAGACGAATATTTTAATGTATTTACGGCGGCATTTATTGACGTTCCGCGCGGGTGTTGCATAACGATCGCAGTCGAAAATACATCTACGCAGGCAATTAATATAGCCAATAGCAATTTAATCGCCGAGAGAGTAGCGTAAAGGAGGGCGTAAAATGGAATCATTACACAAATTAAAAAAGATGATGTGCAGAGAGTTAGACGAGATTTCCAACAAAGGCGACATGAGCGCCGGGGATTTAGAAGCAGTCCACAAATTGACAGACACAATTAAAAATATTGACAAAATCATGTATCTGGAAGGTGACAGCGAATACAGCCGCGGCGGCGACTGGAACACGTCAGGAAGATACAGTCGCGGGCGTTATCCTGACATGGATTACGACGACGATAGCAACGCTCGTAGAGGTCAGCATTATGTGAGGGGCCATTACTCTTACAATGATGCAAAAATGCAGGTAAAAGAGACTATTAAAGACATGATGCATGACGGCAATCTGTCTAGTGCAGAACAGGCGGCATTAGGCAGGGCATTAGCAGAATTAGACCGATAAAAGAAAGGGGTGCCGCAATGATTAATATGGACGAAATCAATGCCGAAATTGCGGCATTAGAGGCAGGAAAAACAACCTACGCCACTTGCGAACGGCTTTCGATTTTATACAATGTACGCAACAATTTAATGAGCAATCAACAACCGAACCAACTATCTTCCAACACATCATACTACTCTTACAGTTCCGAGCCAGATTCTGAATTTAAAGAAATCGCTCGGAACGCAGACTTCGAGCATTTATTACACGTGCTTGACGAACACATGAAAGCCATCGAAGCAATGTACCCACGTGAATATCGGTCAGTTTTGCGAAAAATAAAAGAGGGCGCTTGAAACGTCCTCTTTCTTCTTGTATAATATAATTACCTCTCCTTTATTTCTATCATATTTTGTTATACAGTAACTGACCTTAACCTGGTGGTTACGGCTAGTTACTGTATAACAAAAACTAAAAAAATATAATATCCTCCACAAATTCGTTGGGGGATATTTTTATTTCTTTTACAATGCTTTTCCAAAACACCTGCTTGTCTTGTTCACCTAACTGCATATACATATCTTTCCAACCGTCAGGAAATCTGCTTTGTATTTTTTTCTTAGTTTCTAGTTCTTCCGTTGCGGCGGTCCGGGATAGTTCTTTTAATTCCTTTGATATAGCCTCATATCTTTCGTCATAGTATTCTTCTGTTATCCTACCTTTTTCAAACATCTTGTTGATTCTTCCCAGCTCACTAGATAATTTTTTCTTTCTCTTTTCCGCATCGTTTCCGCCTGCCTTCACACGACCTTCTGCCCTTAATACATCTAACTGTATTTTTTCTTCGATGTGATTGAGCATATATGTTTCTAATTTTTTTTCTGATCTCGTGTAGGTCTTGTGCTTTTGTGCGACAGAGTGGGGGCAGTGATATACTTTGTACTTTTTTCCTTTTTTGCCTATTGCACACCCGGAAAGTCTGCAGCCACAAAGCGGGCATTTCATCAGGCCAGAAAAAATATAGATGCGCCTCCTGCAATCCGTCCAAGTTTTTTGACTGGATACTTCGTTGATTTTTTGCGCTTGCTCCTCTGTGATGTACGGCTCACAGTAGTTTTTTACTCCATACATTTCGCCGCGATAAGCTGGGCTGGACATAATCTTAACCAACCTCGTTCTGGTTCTTACAAAATCAGGGTATTTACTCAAAATATAGTCGGCGGTTCCTGCTTTTGAGAAGGTCTGGAAATAATGCTCAAACATATCCTCAATTATTTCTCGCGTCTTTTCGTCTTTTACAATCTTTTTTCCTTCTATGCGATAACCTACCGGCACTTTTCCACCAATATATTCCTTGTTGTTCCGTTTAAATTCCATAACGGACCGTATTTTCTCGCTGTCCCTGTCTGCCTCCGCCTGCGCTACAGACAGCATAATATTTACTTTAAATATTCCCTGGCTTGTCTCCGTCTCATAATCCTCCCAGATAGCCCTCCACGGCACTTTACACGCATCAAGGACACTTTGTACCTCGTAGTACCCTGCAACGGCTCTAAACCACCTGTCAAGACGCGTGAAGAGTATTATATCAATCTCATGTTTCTTGCAATCCTCAAGCAACCGCAAGAGAGCAGGGCGTTTTGTGTATTTTTTACGTGCAGATATGCCGGCATCGTTATAAATACCGGCAACCATATATCCTTGCTCCTCGCAATATTTTTCAAGCGCATCTATCTGCGAATCAACGGACAATCCACTGTTCTTCTGCTCTTGCGTGCTTACTCGCACGTATAAAGCGGCTCTTTTCATTTATTTCCCTTCCTTCCTTCGTACCTCCGGGGCGGGTATTTATTTGACTTTGTGATAATATTTTGCTATAATATAGTTGTCCGCATATTGTATATGCGTGTGAGTAGAAACTATTTTATTAACTATTAAGTTAACGGAAAGGGAGTCTGTTTTCAGGCTCTTTTTTCTGTTTCTAATTTGGCATATTTTCCATACTTTCTTACAATTTCAAAAGCCTTTGTTTCATTTTCGGTCATTTCTCTGACTTCTTTCCATCCATCATCAAGACCCAACCAAATCCATTTTCCATCTTTGCAACTTGGTATTCCGCCTTCGGAAAATCCATTTGAGATTTTGTACGCTGGGTTGATAACGCGGCCAACATCAAAAAGATTTCTTTCCTTAAAAACGAATATTTCGCCGTTAACAACCAGAGTGTGCTTGTAAGATTTTGTTTTTCCTCCCTCATCTCTCTCGGAATATTCCTTGATATTCCATTGGACACCCTCAAGCATTTTTTCTTTTTTCTTACGATATTGGGAATCAATTTTATTCTTCACATCGTCGTAATATGTCTTGATTTCATCGTAATTATCTAAAATCAAGCCTCTAATTACTTTTTCTTCTCCGTTTATAATTAAGTGATGATTTCCGAAAAAATGAACTGCTCCCTGCTCCAATTTTTCCATGTCACAGGATGCACCATCATTAATTTTCAATTTGATTACAGCCTCATCATTAATTGTTAATGTGCAATCAAGGTCCTGCTTTTTAAATTTCCATTCTTTCATTTCTTTGTATCTCCTCTCTTGATTTAATCTTATTGTACACGATAATGACTATTATGTCAAGAGAAAAATACACGAAAATGTATTATTTTTTATATTCCACGATGTCGCACACCTGACAGTCCAATTTCTCACACAAATACATAATTGTATCTATATTCACGTTTCTGTCGTGCCGCAACTTGTTGACCAGCGCCGGGGAAAGATTAAAACTTTCCTTATCTAATAGGTTAGAGCGCTTTAATCCTCTGCGTTCTAGCGTGTCCCATAAATTATTATATGAGATACTACCTTTATATATGTTACTTCTTTTTCTTGATCGTGTTTCCATTTTGAAGCCTCCTTTAATCGTTATAAATATATAGTACATTATTCTGAAAGAAATATCAAGAAGAAATAATATATTTTCGTGTATTTTTTTCTTGACATAATAGACATTATCGTATATAATATAACTAAATCGCATAGATAGCCACACGCCCGGCGGCGGAATCCGCCGGAGAAAGAAGGAAACATGACAAACATGACACGGAAAGAGAGAGAAGAATACATAGAATTTATGTACAATTACAAAAATGAATATAACTGTGAAAATTGCCCGGAAAACAGAGGCGATTTTCCGCATGACAAATTACCTTGCGGACAACAAAATTGCTGGGTAACCTGCCACTGTAAGGAGATGTAAATATTATTACCGCTCGGCGGCGGAATCCGCCGGAGAAAGAAGGAAGTATGAAAAAGTATAACGTATACAAAGCCACACGAGAGATTAAAGAAAGAGATATTTCGGAAATAGTGCAGGGGTGTACATTTTTTTGCGATGGCGTTTCTGAAGAATTAATAAAATCTTGCGACACACTAGATGAAGCAAAAGAAGTCTTAGCGAAATATAAGACAGACATTACGGCTTGTGATGACTGTTACCTGGTTACCGAATACTGTATCTTGCTAGAAATCTATGACGAAGACGGCGAGATCGTGGAGTCTGGCGACACCGAAGAAATTACAGAAATGAAAATTAGTGTCGAGGACGAAGAGTGGAACGTTGTAAAAACATTTGACAATCTGAAAGAGGCGGATGACTTTTTACACAATGACGAAAGGGAATTGACACTGGTATATTAATTCAAAACGAAAGCACTTGTTTCGACAGGTGCTTTTTATTATTTTGAGGAAAAAAGAAAAGAAGGAAGAATTGATTCTTCCTTCTTGCTAGTCATCCTATTAGTGGACTAACTATTTTAAATTAATAGTTACTTTCTTATCTGTCCAGAATGAAGCTCTATATTCTAAAATAACTTTCTTTGCATCTTTTGGTACTTCGTAATATGTCGTAAAGCTCACGTTCTTTCCTGGAGATAAATTAGTGTTAACAAAATCACTGTCTCCTATGTATTGCTGTTCGCAAGCTGTATCATCTGCATAGCAATTGCAATCAGATACAGATACATATTTGTCACCTTTTTCTGCAACATTTTCACAAGTAAAGTCTACAGCTACATATTCACATCCATCTTTTGGAGTAAAGTACTCTCCGGCATCATATCCAAACTCGGCTTTTTTCGCAGTCACCTGTAAACCGTCATTCTCAAAAGATTCACCAACTTTTACGCTGTCTTTCTCTTTTGTTTCTTCCTTTTTAGCAGTTTCTTTCTTAGCTGCTGTGGTACTCTTGGTCTGAGAATCAGTGGAAGAACTGTCATCGTCACCACCACCCATTGCCATTCCTAAAACAGCCAGAACGATGATAATGATAATTACCCATTTCAACTTGCCGCCCTGTTTCTTCCGGCAATGAGGACACACTTTAGCTTTTGCGTCAATCTCTTCTTTGCAATACTTGCAAACTTTAGTTTTTTCTTTGCTCATATTCTCTGCTCCTTTTTTATTATTACTATATTAATAATTTAGGTAAAATTATACAGGATATTAAGGAAAATAGCAAGTAATTATATTATTTTAATATAAATTTTTCGTAAAAATCGCAAAAAACTTCTTTTTCTTCCTTGCTAAAACCATAATAATCCATTATAATTTTTCGAAAACGCTTGTCATTCGAAAAAATTCCTGAACATACTTGCATAAAATTCTTATTTCGCGATTCTTTTTCCTCGATTAAATCAAATTTAGAGATTCCGAAATAATCTGCAATAACTTGAATCTTTTTCATTTTTGGCATTATTTTTCCTACGCACCAAGTATTAAAAGTTGTTGGCTTAAATCCTAGTTCTTCCGCAATTTCTTTTTGTTGTTTGCCACTTTTGTGAATGTAGTAGTTTAAATTTTTAGAAAAAATTCTGCACTGTTTTTCTTCCTCGTAATCTTCTTTTTCCGGGTTTATCAAATCATAAACTTCCATACCTAAAACCTTGGCAAACAAAACTATTTTCGATAGTGATAAATCAACCTCTCCCTTTTCTATTTTCGCAATAGAGGAGCGACTTGTATAGCCTGTTCTTCTAGCTAATTCCTCTTGAGACATATTTATTTTTATACGTTGTTCCCTGATAGCGGAATACAAGCTAGGAATAGGACTCATTGCGGCTTTTTCTTCGTCCCACTTTACGATAAGTTCCGGTGAAATGTCTAATGCGGAAGAAATTTTTTGTACTGCTTCAACGTCAATTCGTTTAATTTGCCCAGTCTCGTATTTTTGCATTGTCGATTCTGTAATCCCCACCTTACGGCCGAGTTCTTTCAAAGTCATATTTCTTTGTTTTCGGTAAAATTTTATATTTTCTCCAATTTCAAATGTAAAATTACTCATTTTCTGACTCCTCCTCTAATAGCCTATCTATGTACCCGTAAACTTGATACTTGTGATTACTATTTAATGATAAAAATTTAGAAATATATTCCGAATCTTGCGAAAAATCAAGGCTTTTGTCAAGAATATCATATCCCATAAGCCACAGGTGGTTAACCCCTAGAATTTTAGCAAGTCTTTTTGCAGTTAATTCAGATGGTTTGTGAAATCCGTTTATATATTGGCTTATTGAGGATTTACTTACCCCGGAAGCGTTCGCCAACTCTTGAGGTTTCATATTTACTCTATACAAGGATTCGGATAATCTTTTGGAAGTAATTTTGTATTTCAAATATTTTCCTCCTCATATTCAAGGTGTGTATAGCATATAATATAATAAAAATTAAGTTTTTAGGAGGGGCTGCATATGGATTACGGAAAAGAGATTATCAAAATGATAAAACAAGTAAAAAATAAAGGGGAGTTGCAATATATTTATACAATTCTAAATACATATCTTAACAGAAAAAGCAAGGCGGACTAAGCCTTGCTTTTCTTGCTCAGAGAAAAAATTATTTGCTTAATGGCATCCTTGTCCTCTTTTTCGAGATTTTGATACTCCATTATCATTTCTAAAACATCAGGCTCATTCATAATGTTTCCGATTACAACTCCGTACTCATCGGAACTTTTAGAACCCACAAGATAAGAGGGGGTTATTTCTAAAATCCCACAAAGCAATTCTACTGTATCCATATCTGGTCTACATTTATCCTTTTCCCAATCACTTATTGAATTGTGCTTTGCTCCAATCATTTCGGCGAGTTTTCTCTGAGTTAATGCTTTGTTTTTTCTTGCTTCTTTTAACTTTTCTCCAAATGTCATATTCTCTCCTTTCACTATAATAATACAACAATAATTTCGATGAGTCAACAAAAAAATTTCGAAAATTTCGAAAAAAGTTATTGACATTCGAATAAATCGAAGTTATAATGTAATTGTTCGAAAGAACCGAAATTAAAAGAAAGGAGAAAACCGAATGTGTGTTGGACAGAAAATTAAAGCATATCTCAAAGATAACGGAATAACGCAGACCTTTGTGGCTAACAAGGCAGGGATTCCGGTGCAAAAATTGAATTTATCTTTAAACGGAAATCGTAAATTAGATTTCGACGAATACGAATTAATTTGCGGAGCACTTTCTGTTGGAACAGATAAATTTCTTACCCCTAGACTTCCGGGATGAAAATAGAAAGTAAGGTGACTAGATGGAAAATTTGATTCCTGTTAACTATGATGCGGAGCAGCCAACTGTTTCCGCAAGAGATTTGTACGAATCGTTGAATATTAAAACAAAATTTAATGATTGGTTTTCAAGAATGTGCGAATACGGCTTTCAAAATGGCATAGATTTCAACTTACTCAAAATTGAGCAAGTTCAAATAGAAGGAGTGCGTAAGGTAAAGAGAGCTATAACAGATTATCAAATTTCTGTAGATATGGCGAAACAGATTTGCATGATTCAGAGGACACCAGAAGGAAAACAGATTCGTCAATATTTTCTCGACCTTGAGAAAGCATGGAACACGCCAGAACAGGTTTTTGCCAGAGCCTTAAGAATGGCTGACAAAACCATTGAATCTTTAAAAGCTGACAATGCAGTTTTGCTTGAAAGCGTTGAGCGTATGCGACCAAAAGAAGTGTTTGCAGATGCCGTTTCAGCAAGTCAGACCTCAATTTTGATTGGTGAGCTTGCGAAGCTGTTAAAACAGAATGGCATCGAAATCGGACAACGAAGATTGTTTTCTTGGATGCGTGAAAATGGCTTTCTACTCAAACGTGGGTCAAGCAGAAACATGCCAGCCCAGAAAGGTATGGAGCTTGGATTGTTTGAAATCAAGGAAGGCTCCTACATTAACGGAGCGGGTGAAAATATCATCACCAAGACAACTAAAGTCACGGGTAAAGGACAGCAATATTTTATTAATAAATTCTTGCAATGTCAGGAACTTACGAAAAGAGAGGAGTAAAAAAATGAATGAACCTCCGAGACCAGAGTATGTTGCTAGACTACTCTACACCCTCTTAGGACGACAACAAGGTGTAGAGTATGACAAAGTATTCTACACTGATAAAGACGGTGTAGAGCATGAGGTAAAAAAGGAAGAGCCCTACCATTAAGCTCTTACGATAAATCATACAAGTAAATCATACAAAAGACTTGGCAATTTGTCAAGATAGGAGGTAGACATGGCAGTAATGAGAATAAATAAAACGACAGACTACACCGTTATGTCGAATTATCATTTTAGAGAAAAGGATATGTCTTTAAAAGCAAAAGGTCTACTGAGTCTTATGCTTAGTTTACCGGAAGACTGGGACTTTACAGTTAAAGGACTGGCAAATTTGAATAAAGACGGCGTAGACGGCGTAAGAGCCGCATTAGAAGAGTTAAAAGCGTTCGGATACCTGAAAGTGACTCGTGAGAGAAACGAAAAAGGACAGGTAAGCGGTACAGTTTACGACATTTACGAAAAACCAACACAGGAAAAACCTGTATTGGAAGAACCTAAAGAGGAAAAGCCTATATTGGAAAAACCAATACAGGAAAAACCTATACAGGAAAATCCAACGCAATTAAATACTAAAGGAATAAAATACTTAAATAATAAAATACTTAAGGAATCAAGTACTAAAGGAATAAAAGAGAGTGCGCGCGCAAAGAAAGAACCGGAACAGTATTTCGAGGACGAAGAACTTAACTGTAAGTTTTTGGAGTTCCTTGCTATGCGTAAGAAAATCAGAAAGCCAGTAAGAACAGACAGAGCCTTGAAAGCTTTGCTCAAAAAATTACATGAGTTGTCTGGCGGAGATTTGGGAACGATGAAAAAAATCATTGACCAGTCGTTGGACAAGGAGTGGTTAGGATTCTTTGAGCTGAAAACAGCTAATGACAGCACAAAGAACATTAACGACCGATTGTACGGAGATATACAGCACTGGGCGGCACAAAAAGAACAGGAGGGAGGCGGAATGTATGACGATTTCGGAGTTTTCTAAAATCGTGGCTGCACTAAAAACCGTTTACACGGCTCCGGGATTTGTTCCCAACGAACAGGCGCTAGACATGTGGTACCGCTTGGTAGGCAAAAATAACGACTACCAGACAATAAGCGTGGCAGCGCAGATGTACATGACGACCGGCAAGTTTCCGCCAACACCGGCAGATATTTTAGAGTGTGCCAGTAAACTCAAGGCAGAAAGCAGCTACCTGAGCGAGCAGGAAGCGTGGGCAACAGTTACAAAGGCGTGCAGTAATGGAATTTACGGTTACAGAGAGGAGTTTGACAAACTGCCCACTACGTTGCAAAAGGCAGTAGGAACGCCACAGACGCTCCATGACTGGGCGGTAGTAGATTCAGCGGACTTTCAGACGGTTATACAGTCAAACTTCCTCAGAAGCTACAGAGCGGCGTTAGAAGCGCAGAAAGAAATAGATAAGTACCCGCCGAAGCTCCAAGAGATGATAAGAGCGGCGGGGGCGATAGAGCAGAAAGAAACAGTACCAGAACTACCCACACTGGGAGAAATAGTTGGGCGATTAGAACAGGATAATAAAAATTATACCCCGGAACAGTGCGAGGGAGCATTGGGAGATTGGATAGCAGAGAAGAAAGAGAGGTTAGGCTATGAATAACACAATGATTAATGCGGTTGGATTTCCAGCGAAGGAATACGACGACGAAGTAACAGGGAAAGGAGTAATCCTGGCAGAAGTCATGATTGCTGTCAAAGACAAAGAGGTAGCACAAGGGATGCTTGAACTGTTTAGACTGGGCGTTGAAAGAAGTGACGACATGAAAAAGATAGAGGCATACGCCAGAGGCTACAACGAACTGAGCAAGGCTATTAAAGAGGCATGGGGGACAGGAAATGGAACGAGGATTTGACCCGGCTAGAGAGTATTTAAAGGCACAGCATCTTGAGGCGGAATATGAGTGCAGAACAGCACACAAAGCAATCAAACGAGGTGCGGAAAGTTACAACGAATATGAGAGATACGAGGAGGAATTAGAGCAATGACACTATACGAGATTGACAGTGCAATCATGGATTGCGTAGACGAAGAAACAGGAGAAATTATTGACCTCGAAAAACTTGAGGCTCTCAACATCGAGAGAGACAAAAAGGTGGAGGGAATCGCGCTGGCGGTAAAGAATTATGCTGCAGAAGCAAAGGCGATCAAAGAGGAGGAAGAAAAGCTTGCGAAACGCCGTAGAAGTTGCGAGAACGCCGCACAGAGGTGCAAGGACTATCTGTCCCATGCTCTTGACGGTGAAAAGCTCAAGACGGCAAGAGTCAGCGTGTCATACAGAAACAGCGAGTCTGTAACCATTGACGACTTAGGCAGTCTGACAGAGGAATACATCAGGATTCCAGAGCCACAGGCGGACAAGACAGCGATTAAAAAGGCGATTAAAGCCGGGAAAGAGGTCACAGGGGCACATCTTGAGACCTCGAGAAGTGTGATCGTGAGGTAAGAAAGATGGGAGAAATTCACAAAAAGTTGCAGAAAATTCAGCATCAGCTTAAAGTGCCTAAGTCTCGATGGAATAAATTCGGAAAATTCTGGTACAGAAGCTTAGAGGATATTTACGAGGCAGTAAAGCCGTTATTGGACGAACAGGGATTAATACTAACTGTGCATGACGAAATAATCATGATGGGCAATAGGTTTTACATAAAGGCAACAGCAAAATTAACTGACATAGAGGACGAAAAAAATATTGTATGCAGCGCATATGCCAGGGAAGAAGAAACCAGGAAGGGAGTGGATTCCTCGCAAATCACAGGAGCAACGTCAAGCTACGCGAGGAAATACGCGTTAAACAGCTTATTTCTCCTGGACGACAGCAAAGATGCGGATACGGACGAATACAAAAGCAATGAGACCGTGTCAGAAAAAGAAGCAAGAAATTTATGCAGTTTGATGCGAAAGAAAGGTATGACAGAACAGGAAATCACAGAATGGGGAAACAACATGGGGCTGAAATCGTTTTACGAGATTACACGCGGACAGTACGTTGAAACCTTGAAAGTACTGGGATTGGAATAGCATGGATTTAACTGGAAAAATAAAAAACTTAGCAGTGGATTATTTTAGCAAAAAGATAACAGTTACCCTGGAAATCAACGAGGCGGAGCGGTTTATAAAGGGCGTGGACGAACTGAAAAAGTTGGAAAAACTGTCCATAATAATTAAACCGTTCCGCAAGAAAAGAAGCTTGTCAGCAAACGCCTATTTCCACGTCCTGGTCACCAAAATAGCGGAGAAAGTCGGCACGAGCAAGGCGGAAGCCAAAAATTTGATGATAGGCAGATACGGACAGCCGGAGTTGATAAAAGGAGACATAGCAGTTTTAAAAACCAATGTTCCGACCGACATCATGTACAAAAAAGAGGACGTTCACACGGTTGCGATAGGACGGCGGCTAGAAAAAGGCAAAGAGGTAGTGTTTTACAGGCTTATGCGAGGCTCACATACCTACGACAGTCGGGAAATGAGCGAACTAATCAAAGGAACGATACAGGAAGCGGAAGATTTGGGAATTGAAACGCTAACACCAAGAGAGCTGGAACAAATACTAGGAAAATGGAAGCCAAGAAAGGAAGAAGAAAATGAAAAAATTTGAATTAACAACAGAGTCTATTACAAACGTAGCTGGGAAAAAATTATTTAGAATTAAGGCATTAATTGATTTTGAAGACGTGAAAGCCGGAGAACTTGGCGGATACGTGGAAAAAGAGGGGAATGTATCGCAAGACGGCAATGCATGGGTTTACGACAATGCATGGGTTTCCGGCGATGCAAGGGTTTACGGCAACGCAAGGGTTTCCGGCGATGCATGGGTTTAC
>OGJK01000611.1_pt1 | contig 37517 bp, 33 predicted proteins | sample 1571961 | NCBI WGS metagenome assembly OGJK01 (sample SAMEA2582120, study PRJEB24529) | metagenome | biome: Human gut stool | place: China | collected 2011 | reverse complement strand
TTGTGCCATGGCAGTCAATATCTAAATGAAAGAGCCGTACACACCGGACGTAAAAAAAAAGTAATTGACCAGGCTTATGCCGACAGCGGTGTCCTCGATCCATTAGCTGACCTTGACGTTGACATCCAGTGTTTCGACATCCCAAGACTTGTCACCGTCTATCCCGACAAGAGTGGCATCCGTTGGTGGACAAAACTTTGGATCAACAACCGTGAGGAAGGCGAGGCATCTGTGGAGATAACACGCGCCCTTGCCATTCGCTTCATGGCAGGGAATTTCGAGAAGGACCTGTGGCTGGAGGAATATTATCCCAAACAGATGGAGGCTTACCACCAGGCCATTGAGCAAACGAGAATGCAGCTGATGGGAATGTAGAAGAGCATAGAGAAAAGGCACAACGATGAAAAACACTACACGATTCGCAGAGCTGGAATACGCTCTTCAGAAATATTTCGATGGCAAAGTGGCGCAGGTGATGAAGTCTGTAAAGGATGACCTCGGCAACAAACAAGCCGAAGAGTATCGGTCTGCCCAACGGGGTCTTGGCGGCATCCTTTCTATGGCCAACTTTGACAAGGCAGGCGACACTACCATGGCGAGGCTCCGTGTCACGGGAAAGTGGAACAGCAAGACCATCGAGGACTATGTGGCGATGTGTCGTCAGAAGCTGCATGATGACAAATCCTTCCAGTGCGATCTTATCACCCTTGCCGCTGAGTGGCGTAATGCCGTAGTGGCGAAGATAGGTAGGGCGCGTTATGACCAGCTGTCCCGTCAGTTGGGCGGTGACCTTGCCTATGCATATGTCGGCACGAGGATGGATGACTTGATGATTGAGCAGCTTGTGAAAGACCACATGCCCAAATCTACCGCCGAGTACATTATCCGAAAGGCCGCGCAAGGCAGCATATGGGGACTGGAGCAGGAACTCACCAAGTCCCCCCTTGCAAGAGAGATAGAGGCACGTGGTGAGAAAGCCTTCAGACCCGGAAAAGGGGCCAAGGTCGCTGGAAAGGTCGGTGCATCTGCTGTCGATGCCGTTACCATGGGCGTGAGCAGCTGGAGAGGACTGGCCAGGTTCGTGGGTGCGGATGCCCTCATCGGCTCCCTTTTCAAGGGTCAGCCCACCGTGGCACAGAAGGAGCAGGTCATGGAAACCGTCATTAGCAAGGCGGTATTTGGCAGCAATGCCAATGTCTTCACCGGTTTCCGCAAGCAGGCTACTCAACTAAAGAACAAGGACAATCCGTACCTCTCTTCCCTCAATTCCAAGCTGAATAGTAAAATCGTAATACCCCAAAAGCCGTTTATGGACATCAACTTATTGGACGCAACCAAGAGTAATTGGTTTCTCTCCACACTGCCAGGTTCAAACAAACCAGTCCCACGTACTGGCAAGTACAAGGATGTGCCAATTATCGTCGCTCCCGGGCAGGAAGATGCCTATTTGGAGGCCAAGGCCAAGACGGAAGCCCAAAGAAAGGCAGAGGAAGCCAAGGCTCAAGCTGCCGCAAAAGCGAAAGAGGCGGAAGCAGAGGCGGCAAGAGCAAAAGAGGACAAAGCTCAGAATGAGGCGCAGTCCGTGAACAAGCCAAATGAGGGAGAAAGTAAACAGAACGCCAGCAACGAAAACAATGATTCTGACCTACCAAAATTAGCTACTAACGGTTGGGAACAGTTGCTGCAAGCGTCCGGGCTGAAAGGTATGGAAAACACTATGGCAAACCTCGGATATGTGGTGTCTATGCTTCCCGATGTCCTCATTGGTATGCTGACGGGCAACACGAAGACACTAGGCTTGAAGAACGCGATGATGCCACTGGCCTCTATCCTGCTTGGCATGTTTGTAAGGAACCCTATCTTAAAGCTTGCACTCATCGGATTTGGAGGAGCGAACCTACTCAACAAGGCGGGAAAGGAGAGCATCGGATGGCAGCACCAACAGACAGAGCAGGGTCTGCAACAAGCACGGAACAGCAGCTGTGCACAACCTCGGTATAGACAGTACGCTGACGAGGAACTCAATCCTCGCATCACCAATCCTATGTTGCAAGGCACGACCCTCATCGCCAATATTGACAGGGTACCCTGCAATATTCAGTTGACCGACAATGTGGTCGCCGCTTATCAAGCAGGAGCTTTGCCGCTCAATACCCTCGCAAACGCTATCCTTGCAAAATATGATGCTCAGCATCTTGCCGTACAAAAGCAATATGGTGAGGTGGAACAGCAAGCAAGACAACTCAATCAGATTGAGACTGTCCACCGATCAAGATAAAAAGAACAGATGAGAATGTAAGAATGATGGATGCTGACACGTGCTTACCAACTTGCGACCACGTGCTTACCATTATGCGACCACGTGGTCTCCAACTTGCTACCACGTGTCTGCAAACAAGAAATCCGTTTGATCATACCATGAAAATCAAGGAATAACACAACCTTCTAATACAAATTACATCATGCAAAAGAAAAACACACAAGAAAAGGCAGCAGCCGAGCGACAAGTTCAACTTCTCGCTACCGCTTTGGAAAAAGCCAAGGAGAATGGAGGCGTATGGCTCAATCCTGACGGAAAGCGTGCCCCAGCACTGCACCGTAAGGAGATTGGCATTAGCGGCTTCAATGCCCTCATACTTGGGCTGCACTCCGATAGCAACAAGTACGACACAAATCTCTACACATTCTACTCCGATGCCCGCAAGCTCAACTCACCCGTGCGTGGCAATGAGCGTGGCGTGCCTTTCAACTGGTACAACTGGAGCAAGTATGTCAACCGTAACAATCCTGACGATACCATCTCACGTCAGGACTACCTGAAACTTCCCACGGAGGAACAGAAGCAGTACAAGGGTGTGCGTCAGCGCGAGACCCGTTGGATGTTCAATGTACAACAGCCCATCCTGCCGATGGCCGAGCCCGACCGTTATGAGCGTCTCAAGACACGTTATGGCAGCATGGAAGCAAGAAATTCTCCCGATGTTGCTGACGACGTTGACCTTCACAACGAGGTAAACGAGTTTCAGAAGAAGATGAGAGCCAATCTCGTTGACATCCGACGCGAAGGCAGTGCCCTGTCATACTATGACCCGTCGAAGAACATCGTTCATCTGGCCGACCGCGAGACCTTTGCTGATTACCCCAAGTTCGTACAGGAGATGATGCGTATGGTGACTGCCGCAACTGGCCATCAGCAACGGCTGGCACGTGAGGGGATTCCTTTCAAGGATGGAGCAGAGGCTAACAGGGATGCCGTCGTACAAGAGAAACTCGTTGAGGAACTCGTATCTGGTGTAAAGATGCAAGAGTTGGGTCTTCCTGCCACTCTCAGTAAGGACGGCATGGACATGGTGGATGACTGGGTACGTGAACTCAAGGAAAATCCCAAGCTCATCGACATTGTTGAGCGTGATGTGAACAAAGCCCTCGATGTTATGCGCAAGGCAGAGAACGGGAAGGTGGAGATGGCTTCCAAGGTCAATGCCAGGCAGACCGAGGAGTATAAAGGAGAAATCCCCAAACATTACTACATCGCAGAAGAGATTGGCAAGCATCCTGACAAGGACACCAAGATGGCCGTCATCGTCCGTGATAAGGCAGCCAAGGCCGCTGAAGTCATTCTCCCTGCCGGTGCCAGTCTTGAGCGCAACAACGAGGTGCCGGGCATGAGTAAAGAACGCTTCCGCAAGGCTCTGGAAAAGCAGGGCTTTGAAACGGTTAAGTTCTTCAATTCCGGGGGCTCTCTTGGCTACCGTCCCGATGATGCCTACTTCTCTGGCAAGGAGGTCAGTGTAGAGAAGTTGAAGAACTGGGACTTGCAGCCGTTCTCCAAGCTCGACGTGAGCAAGGCTGTGGTACAAGCCGGTCAGATGGAGTACGACCGCGTACAAATGGTGCAGGACGACAACAAGCGTTGGGCACTTTTCGTCAAGCCGGAGGGCAAGGAGGCTTTCTCCGTCTATCCCGACAAGGCGGACATCAACCGTTTCTTCACAACCTTGAAGCAAAGTCAGTCCACCATCGATGACGTGCGTTTGGAGCTCGCCAATAAGTACTATGCCATGACCGAGGCCAAGCCGGAACTTAAGGTAGATCTCTTCGGCAATGGCCACACCTCCGAGGTTGACCTGAATCGCATTCAGAAAGTGTCGCTCTTCAAGAGCAAAAGCGATGTCATTCTCTGCGCAGCCACCATCGAGGGAGCTGGCAAGCTGGAACCTAAGGTCGTCACGCCCCAGCAGTGGCAGCGTATGTGGCTTGCTGAGAACAAGGACGAGTACAAGAAAAATCTTGCATCCAAACTATGGGCTGACGTACTGACGCAGACACGCAGCAATGAGGTGGTCAAGGACAATCATGCTGAGGAGAAAGCTGCCTTGGACAAAACTGCAGAGGAAAAGCCAAAAGAAGAGAAACCAGAGACCACTAAGGAGCAAATGCCCAAGAATGGACAGGATGTCAACGAGAAGAATGACGAGAAAAAGACTGAGCAGGAGAAGCCTGAGTTGTCTCCTATTCTCAAGCACTTCCTCGACTTAAAAAAACGCCATCCCGATGCCTTGCTCCTCTTCCGCGCCGGTGACTTCTACGAGACATACAAGGAGGATGCAGAAAAGGCGTCGGAAGTGCTGGGCATCACCCTGACCAAAAATCCGAAGACGAAAGATGACAAGGGCAAACCGCTGGCATTGGCCGGATTCCCATACCATGCGCTCGACACTTATCTCCCCAAACTTATCCGTGCGGGATTGCGAGTGGCTATCTGTGACCAGCCCATCCAACCAAAACAGACTGTCAGGTCGGGTGTCCGCGAAATGGTCACTCCCGGTCCCTCTGTTGAAAGAGCATCCAATGGCAATGCACCGAGCCAGACCAGCGAGGAAAAGCAATCGTCACCTCAGCAACAAGAGAATAAAGAAGAACAGTCTCACGGACTGAAACGATAATTGACTATGGGTAAGAACGCAGAATACGCAGAACAATACAAGACTGTCGCCATGGAACAGATGCGGAGATACGGTATTCCCGCATCTGTTACCCTGGCCCAGGGCATCTTGGAAAGCAGCAACGGACAAAGCGAATTGTCGCAGCTGGGCAACAACCACTTTGGCATCAAGGCTACCAAAGGGTGGCTGGCGGCTGGTGGCGATTACCTTGTCTATACCGATGACCGTCCTAACGAGAAGTTTTGCAAGTACGACTCCGTGGCTGCTTCCTATGAGCACCACTCCCAGTTTCTCGCTCAAAACAGTCGCTATGCCCGGTGCTTCAAGCTCTCGCCCGACGACTACAAGGGCTGGACGGAAGGCATCGCCCGTGCTGGTTATGCCTCCGGCAATTCGTATGCGAAGAACCTGCAAGCCATCATCGAGGCCAACGGACTCGACAAGTACGACAAGCAGGTGATGCAAGAGATGCGTGCGGAGGGACGGAAGTTCGGCGTGGAGGGTAATCCGCTGCAGAGGCAACAACCGGGCAACAATCCCAACGCCCGAGCTGATGGGCTGCAACGCAGTAACCTTCCAACTGGTGACTATTCCTTTCCTTTAAAGAGAGAAGAGTTCCTCTTCATCACCTCACCATTCGGTATGCGCACCGATCCTATGGGAAGTGGCAAGCAGCAGATGCACAAGGGTATCGACATCAAGACCAAGAGCGATGCAGTTTTGGCCACGGAGAATGGTGGCAAGGTCGTGGATGTCAACCATAGCGCAAACACTGCAGGCGGCAGGTCTGTTACCGTGGAGTATCAAAGAGGTGATGGCAGCAGGCTGCAAAATACCTACATGCACCTTTCAAGCATCAATGTCGAGAAGGGCGATACGGTGCTTGCCGGTCAGAAACTTGGCGTATCAGGGAATACCGGCACACGAACCACAGGTGAGCATCTCCACTTCGGTGTTAAGACTATCTCGGCAGATGGCAAGAGTCGTGATGTGGATCCGGCTGTTTATCTGGCAGAGATTGGACAGAAGGGTAATATCCAGTTGCAAGCGTTGCATAACGGTGACGACCTTCTGGCAAAGTATAAAACCAGTCTGATAGCCTCCAATGTCGTTGCCAACGCAAACCTCTCAGGCGTGGATGCCTCCATGTCACCCGATGCCTGGATGAAAAAGCTTCTCTCCTCAGAGGATAGTGGTGTGCAGATGGACGGTGCTGATCCGATTATCAACATGGCCATGACTATGTTCTCATCTCTCATGTTACTGGCTACTCAAATCGATGCCAAGAGTGAGGAAGAGCAGAAGAGCCGTATCTCTGTGTCCATGGACAAACGTCAGATTGATCTTAGTACCATGGTTAAGGGCATGAAGGAATGCAGGCTTACCATCGGCCATGATGGGCGGGCTACGCTCTCTGCTGACAACGGCAGTACCAAGGTTACCCGTGACCTATCCAATGCGGAGATGTCTCGTTTGCAGACTATTCTTGGAGCTGACAATCTCACCGACGAGGGAAAGAAGATACGTATCGCCGGACTCGTCAACGGTATTGTCATCTCCCAGCAGGTGTCGCAGAACTACGAGAACATTGAGCAGAGAGAACAGCTGCAGGAACAGACCATCAAGAGATAAGGTATCTTTACCATGACGTGGTAACGTCATTACCAAAGCATGGTAACATCATTACCATGGCATGGTAATAACATTACCAAAGTGTGGTAATCGACTCAATAAACTGTTAACCCAATACTGAATTATGATTAAATGTGATGTAACCATCTGCGGCACTGTCAGCAAGACTGCGCAGGTACGCAACAACAAGGACGGCAAGCCTTTCACCACCTTAGGCGTGGCTGTTGTCATCCTCAATCCACAAGGCATCAACAAGACCGTTGAGATCAGTGTCATCAAGGACGGAGCGGAGAACACCACGGACTATGTGGTGGGCAACCGCATCGAGATGACCGGAACACTTATGTTCCGCAAGCGTGAGGACACCCTCTACTTCAACTTTTCTGCCCAAACCGTCAACCTCACCCCGGCATCTACCGAGGATGTTATCAAGGGTGAGTTGACCATGAAGGGAACGGCTGGTAAGAACATTGAATAGAAGCAGACCAAGACCGGCAAGACTATGCTCATTTTTTCAGCCTACAGTGGCGAGAAAACAGACAAAGGCTTTGCTTTCACCTGGGTTCGCTTTGTTCAGTTCGATGCCACCCGTCCAGACTGGCTGCAGCCAAAGGCTACGCTTGAGGCTAAGGGCGAGTTGGAGTTATCTCTTTATAACGACCGTCTGAGCATCGGCTGCAAGCTATCTGACATCCAGCCTTGGCAAAAGCCACAGTATGTTCCCCGAGATGCCCAGGTGAAACAAAGCAGCTCTTCTGATGACTGTCCGTTCTAACCTTACTTCCCTTATCTATTCATATCAATTTCAAATAACACCTTTAATCTATGCCAAGAAGAAACTACAACAACGACGGCCCCAATGCAGAAGACCGTGCATGGGCTGCGTTCACCGACATGATGATTCAGCACATCAAGGAGATCCAGAAGGACTGGAAGAAGCCCTGGTTTTCCGAGGCTGCCTCAAAGTGGCCGAAGAACATGTCAGGAAGAGAGTACAACGGTATGAATGCAATCATGCTGATGCTTCATTCAGAGAAACAAGGCTATACCACTCCTGTTTGGGCAACCTTTGACCGGGTAGCGGGGCTGAACTTCGTTAAAGACAACGACGGCAAACGGCAACGCAAGTTGGATGACAACGGCCAGCCATTGCCTCTCGTCTCCATCAACAAGGGCGAGAAATCCACTCCCGTCTTCATCACGACGTTTACGGTGGTCAACAAGGAGACCAAGGAGAAGATCAAGTACGACGACTATAAGCAGATGGCACAGGAGGAGCGTGCGAAGTACAATGTCTATCCCAAGCTGCAGGTCTATAATGTCTTCAACGTGGCCGCGCAGACCAATCTCCAGGAGTCTCGTCCCGAGCTTTACGACAAGATTGTGCAGGAGAACCTGTCTCCAAGACGTGAAGCTGGCGAGACTGCTTCCTTTGGGCCGTTGGATAAGATGATCAGTGGTAACCTTTGGTTCTGCCCTGTTAAGGAGGTGGAGGGGGATAACTGCTACTATTCGGTGTCCAAGGATGAGATAGTCTTGCCTCCTCGTGCCACTTTTGTAGATGGGGAAAGCTTCGCTGGTAATTTCTTTCACGAGGCAACCCACAGCTTAGGCAGCGAACACCGGTTGAATCGCCTCGCAGGTGCACAATTCGGCTCCAAGGAATACGCAGTCGAAGAGCTCGTCGCCGAGATGACGGCCGCTGCCGTCTCCAGTCGTTACGGTATGACCAAGCATGTCAAGGAGGATTCTGCGGCCTATCTCAAATCTTGGCTCAAGAGCCTCAATGAATCTCCCGAGTTCATTAAGACAGTCCTCACCGATGTGAGAAAAGCAGCCAGTGTGATGACCCTGCGCATCGACAAGATTCAACTTGCCATCGATGAGGGTAAGGAACTCCGCAAGGAGGACTTCCCTGATTTCCAGAAAGCAAACGGTCAAACTACCCAGGCAGGACAATCTATGATAGCCGCCAAGTCAGCTGACTCGCAATGTTCGAATTCTACCGTGGAAGAAGCCAAATCGCTGCAGGTGGAGCAACCTAAGGAGTCCAATGAGGAACGAATATCGAGAGGTTATCATAGATAATCAAAAAGACTTTGTCTAATATTCTATAGGAAATGACCAATGATCGGATATATTCTGTCAAATGGTCAAAATGGTCATTTCCTATTATTCCCAGATCGCAGAAGTTCCTATATGTTCCCAATACCATTTTACAGTATCTTTGAGTCCCTCCTCGAATGATTTAGGTTCTTCCGGATTTTCGAGTGATGCCATTTAGTCGCGGACGCCCGGTGTGCGCTAAGGCCCTTGTTACGATTTATCGGATGAACCTATTTATGTTCTCTTCATCGTAAGCAATCAGTGAACTGCGTTCGAAGATTACTTACGGATTAATTCAATAACCTTTTCATTAATGTAGTTATCATTTCGCGAAGTTGTTACTACGCAACTCAATGCTACCAACTTTCAGATAAGAGCGTTTGTTGACTTCCAACATTAGGGAATGATAGCGGAAACTGCACATAGGTGTTTCGGAGTTGCTATACGGATAGTTCACTCCCACCTTATAACCGCAATCCATAAAGTGGTTCACAACAAAATCAATGGTCTCTTTCGAAGGTTTTGACCAGTCTTCATTGTAGCCGATGCAGATATCCACGTCACTTAACTCTCCGGGGAATGAGTGACAATCCAAAAGTAATGCGTTTTCCTTAAGATTCACGCTTAACTGGTGCTGATGCCATTGCCACAGACGAAGAAGCTGTCTTTCTGCATCATGAGGTACGTTACGCTCGTAGCCATCAAAGCGCTTATAGACAATTCCTTGTCCTTCTTGTTCTAACGGGTCATTCCACAGACGCTCCGCATCAACAACGAAACGAGAATAGGGGAAGCGCACTGTCCTAATACGTTCATCCTGCAAACCATGGAAAAGGAAATCAGTATGCCAGTCTGTCCATTTAATGATGACGTCATTAAGGAAGTTAGCATCAACATTCCAGAAACTCTTGCCCGCATCATAAAGTCCTTCTACAGATGCGTGAGGCTCGTTCAATACTAAACAGTCATACATAATCAGTCAGTTTTAATTGTTAAACACAATTCACATCCAATCATGTACCACCGTGGCTGACCGCTCGGTTGGCGTGTCTTATCTGACATCTCTACGGATGTTTATGCAAAGTTAGATATTTAATCTTAAATGACCAAAACTTTTTCTAATTTGTATGTACTTGTAGTTTGTCTACGATAACCTTTCAAACACTCTTGGGTGTCAGATGGTATACTATTTTACTAGATTGTGCTTATTAGCAAGATCTTCAAGAATCTGAAAAAGAGCCTGTTCGGTAATAGTCTCAAGAGTGTCAGTCTTATTAGGCTGCAACTACTTGTCCAAGGATAATGGTTTTTGACTAGAAACATATCATACGAAGCTGTATCCATAACTCCATCAAAATCAAGAAATATTATATTCATACTCTTCTTTCGCATTCATATCACTGACCCCACTCTAGACCGCAATTGAGAGCTTCCTCATCTTGCGTGCATATTGCGGAAGATAATCTGGATGATGTTCTTGCCTAGGTAGCTGGCACGATAATTCTCATGAGCCAGCTCCTTGGATCGCTCATAGCTCCAGCGCGGCTCCGGGGCCACTGGCGGAACATCTTGCAGGCTGCCGGGGATGGTGATGTCTGGAGCCATTTGCCTCGCCACGTCGAAGACATACCGCAAGCACGAGGGCGTCTGGGTGAAGAGCTGATGCTCGGAAAAGCGGACCACGGCCCCCCCGCAGCAGCAATGAGCCGGTTGCGCTCATCGTTTTCGCCAATGTAGTGGATGGGAATGTTACGTGTGAAGGTGTAGGGGTCGTCACATTCCACGTCAATGTACACGCCATGCTGCTCGTCGATGAACAGCAGATCGGGCACATAGCGGTGGCCCTGAGCCTTGAGTTCCATGTCGCTGAAGAACAGCCGCAGATTGTGCCTGACGATGGTCAGCTTCGCCCGTCTCTCAGTCAGTCCTGTCTTGGTGTCCCGGCTTTTCCTCCTGTAATAGGGCCTAGTCACTTTTGCTCCGACCTCTGCGCCTACGACCTGCGGATAGACCGTCGGCAGCGTGTCGTCCACTTTAGCCGTGACCATGCCCCCTTTCCATCCCTTCTTCCGCCAGGGGATGGAAGGGTGGATGGGGGATAAAGCCACTTTGAGATAATTGAAAATATTCATTGCCTTGATGATGATGTTTAAATCATTGATTATTTAACTCAAGTTTCGGAAGTAAAAAGCTATTACGTTATGCGGTTTTTGCTAGCTGACTGAACAGGTTGAGCTTCCGGCTGTCCGCTATAATCTTGTGCATCACTACCTCCTCGTCAAACGAGAACGCTTCTGCGATTATACTAACGACTTCGAGGATAGCCTCCCAGATGCAGTCGATCACTGTGATCTCCTTCACGCCGAGGTACACGTCCTCGAACAGTCCACCGATAGTCTCGTAGTTGTGGAAGCGCTTGATGTAGGACATTATGTTGTATTGTATGGTAGCCAAAGTCACATGTGCCACCTGAGAGGTGAAGTTGCGGCATGAACAGTCACTCAATCCCAAATGTCTTTTTGAGTCCTCATAGCAGTTATGTGAACCTTTACATAATTGGATCAAGCGCCTAAAGGAGAACTTCCCCTTGAAGTACTTCCTTGGCGACAGCGTGAATGCCATAGAGATCCAAATCTGGTCAGCGATGATTGCCTACCTGTTGACGAAGGTCATCTCCAGGATGGCAAACGACAAGGTGTCGTTCTCCAACTTGGTCAGATCCATACGGATCACCATGTTCTCGTATCTCGACATTGTCGCACTTGCCTTGGAGCCCATGAGGGCATGGCGAGACTTGAAGGAGACGATGGAGAAGCTGGCCAAAGATAATGCTTACAATCAGAAATACATACAATTAAGCCTGTTCGATGACCTGTAGGGGTTGGTTTTCAAAAACCAAAATCAAATTCCCTATTTACTGGGGTTCCGAAGAAGAAAACCTCAAAATCCTAGTTTTACCGGACAGCAATGATTTTAAAGGAGCAATACCCAAATGATATTGCTCCTTTAGATGAATCGGAAGACTGTTTCCGTTTTCACAGGTCGTGGCGTAACACGTAGCCCCACTTTTGTTGCAAACGCTCCAGCTCGGAGGCCGTGACAGAGATCACTGAGCCATGACGAGGATAAAAGTCCTTGCTGAACGACTGTGGTTTCTTGGTGAAGGTCTTCAAGTTTTTGCTGGTCTGAAATTCATAGCGGCCACTACTGTAAAGGTCGTACATCAAGATCCACTGTCCGCTGCCGTCATGCAACGGGAACACGCTGCTGCCCTCTACATGCGTACTTGTTCCGGCATATGAGTCTAGATATTTGAAGTTTTCCTTCCAAGGACCCAAAAGGCTCTTTGATGTGGCCTGTTCTATGCCTTTCTCTATCTCATTACCGCTGGCGTCTTTAGTGTTGCCAGCATAAAAGAGGTGATAAGTGCCGTTGTAGTAGATGATGTCATTGTCTATGCTGCCGTATTTAGCACTGAACAACTTCTTGGGCTCACTCTCAAAGCCAGTGAAATCTTTGTTGGCATATGCGTAATAGGTGATGAGCGACTTGCGGTTGTCGCCTGTACGCTGGAGCGTGAAGTAAATCATGTACTTACCTGCCTTGTGGTCGTAGATGGTCTGCGGAGCCCACACCCAGTAGGCGTCGGCAAAAGCGGGCCAGTCCTTGCCCAGATTGATTTGAGAGTGCGACCAGTTCACGAGGTCCCTCGACTTCATCAACACGATTCCCGGATTTTCCTTCCATCCGTTCTTGAAAGTATTCATGTCGGTAGCCACGATATAGAAGCAGCCGTCCTCTCCGCGCATGATATGCGGGTCACGTATGCCGTCGCTCTCGCTGATGCTATCCGAGGAGATGACGGGATGGTTTCCGTTGAGGGCGTGCCAGTTGCGGGCGTCGGTGCTTACGGCAAAGCGCAGATGCTCCCGTTGGCTGCCTTCGCCACGTCCCTCAAAATAAGCAAACAGATAACCTGCATACTTAGTCTCATTCACATTTCTTCCTTTCGCTTGAACGCCGAGCGTGATACAAAGCAGCAAACCAATTATAAATGTCAATCGTCTCATTCTAAAGATGTATTATCAAATTAATTGTTACAAATTAATATTTTCTGAATCACATAATAAAAACCTAACCTATCTGAAATTCTGCGAACATTGTATCACACGATTTATAACCGGTTTGCTACTTTTTTGGCTTAAATCATCGAGTAGAAGTAACGCACCTTTGATTAGTGTCTTCCTTCTACTCGATTATTTTAGAAAGGATCAACATTAATTATAGCCTGGATTCTGCTTGAGGTTATGGTTAACGTTCATATCCTTCTGTGGAATAGGCCAATAACGGTTGTGGTCGTCCCAGGAGCGATTCTCAAACTGGTAGTATCCATCCTTGTCGACGGGAGATGCAGTAGCGCCTTCTCCACGATAGTTGCGGTCAGCAGGATTGTCCGACAGTTTCACACCCGTGAAGTAATGGTTGAGTTCCTGCTTGGCTGTACCCCACCGCAGCACGTCGAAGTAATGAAGGCCTTCAAAGGCGAGCTCAACGCGGCGTTCTTTGCGAATGGCCTGACGAAGTTCTTCCTGGCTCATGCCTGCCTTCAGTCCCGGAAGACCTACACGGTCACGTACATCATTGATGGTCAGATCCAGCACATCCTGAGTGACGGCACTAGGATTACTCTCATTGAGAGCCTCTACGTAGCTGAGAAGAATCTCGGCGTATCTCATGAGATTCGTATAGATGTAACTATTGAACAGATCCTCTACACTCTCGTCAAGGCCTTTCTTGGGGCAATATCCATCAAAAAGAGTGAAGCGGTTATAAGAGTCAGCCGTATTAGGCCCTGCATAGCAATCGTAAGTTTTGCCCTTATAGGTCGTGCCGGGATAAGTGCCCAAGGGAGGCAGGAAGATGGAAGCATACAGACGGATATCGCGATTCTTATATGGATCATTCTCATCGTAAAGAGGACTTTCCTCAATGCTCTTGCCATCGCTGCAGAAATATTCCTTCACAAGCTCATTGTAAACGGCAAACTGGTGCCATCCGCCGACACATTCGGGGCTTTTGTAAATAGTATGAACGTTGGTGTATTTGTCCTTCACATACATGGCCACCATGATATTCTCTTTACTGTATTCACCGCCAATCTGGAACAGTTTTTCGTAGCTGTCCAGGCCATGGGTACGGTCGAGCTCGTAAACGTGAGAATCAATGATAGACTTGTAGACGGTAGCTGCGTCAGCATACCTGCCCTCAGCAAGATAGAGACGTCCCAGCAGACCCTGCGCAAATCCCTTGGTGACACGCCCGTAATCTGCAGCAGAATACGATTCAGGCAAGACGTTGATGGCATCCTTCAGCTCCGACTCAACAAAGTCATAAACATCTTGCTGTGGAGTCTGTTCTATCGTGTTTGCCTCGTCCACCGACATAGGCTTCAGAGGCATCGGCACATTCTGGAAATAGAATGCCAGGTTGAAATAGTAATAGCATCTGAGCGTACGTATTTCGGCCGCCCAGGATTCTTTCTTCTGCTCGTCCATTGGACAATCCTTGATGTGAAGCAAGAAATTGTTGTGAGCAAAGATATGCTCGTAGGCACGAGTCCAGTATCTTCCTATATTACTATTTGTGGCAGTTGTATTCACACTCGCCATATTGGTGGTGAAGTTCTCTTTCTCAGTACCGTCACCTCCGGCAAAATCCAGATAGAGGAGGCCCTGTGCAGAGTCAAAGTTGTCATTGTCCCAGCCGGATGAAAAACGATAGCAACCCACCAAGGCCAGCTTCGCATCTGCTTCGCTTTTCCAGAAAGTCTCATTGGACGATTCTTGTGTAGGATCACGTTGCAGATAGTCGTTACATCCGGTAATCATCAAGCCCGCCATCATGAGGGCCATTGACGCGAAAATATTTAATTTAAGTTTCATCTTTAGATACTTTTAAAAGATTAAATGTTGATATTGATACCGAATGACCAAATACGGTCTATTGGATAATATGATGGGTGATCGCCCGTTCCGATTTCATTCTCAGGATCCCATCCCTTGTAGAAACTAGAGATGTTGAACAGATTCTGTCCACTGACGTAGAGTCTGATAGATTGACATCCCAATTTGTGCGTGAGCAGCGACGGAAGCGTATATCCGAGCGTCAGATTCTTCATACGGAGGAAACTTGCGTTGCGCACCCAGTAGTCGGAAGTCTGCAGGTTGGGGTTGTTCATGTTGACAGTCTCAAGCAGCGGATATTCCGCATTCTTGTCAGGAGCATCGGGGCGGAAGCAGTTATCAGCTTGCCATTTCTGGATTTGTCCGCCATTATAGAAAGCATAGGCCATGTAGGAGCCAATCAGACGCTTATGGCCGCCAACACCCTGGAACAGGACTGAAAGATCGAAGCCTTTGTAAGCTGCTGTCAATGTCAGTCCATAATAATATTTCGGAGTAGTGGATCCCAGAATGGTTCGGTCGTACTCTGCATCTATCTTTCCGTCAGGTACACCATCGGGGCCGCTAATATCTACATATTTCACGTAGCCGGGCTTGATGCTGGATTTGTCCACAATCTGATCTGGTGCATTGTCAATCTCTTCCTGGTCTACGAACAGTCCGTCTGTCTTGTAGCCCCAGATAATTCCTAAAGGCTCACCCACGATACGGCCGGAGTTGATCTGCATTGTGGCACCGTCAGAAAGTTTGTCCACAGAGTTCTTCACGTAGGTGAAGTTAGGGCTAATGGAGTATTTGAAGTCCTTTCCAATCTTGCCGTTCCAGTCGATTTTAAGCTCAATACCTTTGTTGTTGACAGCACCTACATTGGAATTACCAACACCGATACCGATTAAGCTTGCAACCTCAACTGAAGACAAAATGTCGGAAGTGTGCTTATAGAAATAGTCGAACGTAACATTCAGGCGATTGTCGAACATGGAGAAATCAAGTCCCACGTCTGTGATACGAGTCTTCTCCCATGTGATGTCTTCATCATTGTAGGTGCCGCTGACAGCACCTGGTACCACCACTGCCGGATTGCCGAATGGGTTGCCGTAACCAAACCAGATGGTGTTTTGATAGGGATAATAACCGATGTTCTGGTTACCGAGCACACCATAAGAGGCACGAAGCTTCAGATTGGTGAAATATTTGCTCAGGGCGCTTTCCTGGAAGAATTTCTCATTGGAGATGCGCCATCCAACTGACATAGAAGGGAACACGCCCCATCTGTTCTTGGATGAGAATCTTGAAGAACCGTCGTAACGTATGTTGGCCTCAGCAAGATAACGCTCGTCATAGTTATAGTTGACACGACCGAAGAATGAAGCAAGGGCGCTCTCATTAAGAGATGAATTGTTGGATGCGGTCATGGCGTCGCCAGACACAAGTTCGTGCAAATTATTGTTAGGAAAGGTGTTGCGTGAGCCTGTGAGGTCCTTTACCTCAGTCTGCTCGACGGAAGCACCTGCCAGTACGTTGATCTGATTTAGGCCGAACTTGTTGACATAATTCAGATATGCCTCCATATCGGTGTACGTAGTATTGCCTGATGAAACGGTAAGAGATGCAGGGCCTTTAGTCTTTGACTCGTCAAAATAGGTCTCAGCCACGAAGCTCTTATTATAGTAGTTGTAGAACTGACCGCCCATTTTTCCCTTGACGGAAAGCCCCTTCAGCGGAGTATCCCATGTCAGCAGGGCAGAACCATAGAAATTGTTGGAGACGTTTTTCACAAATGACTCGCTGTTCAACCAGGCCTCTGGGCTGTAGTCGTCTTGATAACCGAATGATCCGTCGCTCTTCTCACCGGCGAAAATAGGTCCTTCACGCACGGCATATCCTATGATTTCGTCGATACTTCCGGAGCCCTGGGGGGCGTCGTATTTGTTGTGATAGCCGTTGAGATTGATGTCCAATTTTACAGTTTTTGAGATTTGGGCCTGCAGAGACAGAGTGGCTGTCATGCGCTCGTTGTAGGTCTTGGCCGTCAGACCGGCCTGCTTGCGGTAACCGACAGATGCGTGATAGGTGATGCGGTCATTTCCACCAGATACACCAAGATTGTGTTGCTGCTGGAAACCGCTTCCGGATTCGAGAAGCCATTTGAGGTGATTCACATTTGGATAATTGTCAGGGTCTGAACCGTCACGGAATTTCTTAATCTGCTCATCGGAGTAGGCTGGCTGACGGCCCATATTCTGCATAGCCATGTTATAATATGTGGCATAGTCAGCTGAGTTCAAAAATTCAGGGAGGTCGGCGGCCTTCTGCCATCCAAAATTGGCGCTGTAGGTCACTCTCGTCCTGCCAGCAGAGCCACGCTTGGTCTCAACCAAAATCACGCCATTGGCGGCACGGTTTCCATAGATAGAGGCCGAAGCAGCGTCCTTAAGGAACGAAATGCTCTGAATATCCTGAGGGTCTACATCATCGATGCTTCCGGCTGCAAGTCCGTCGATCAGAATCAGAGGCGAATTACCAGCCGAGGAGAAGGTTCCTGTACCACGGATTTTGATGGAAGCATCAGCACCGGGGCGGCCGGAATTGGAGATGACACTTGTACCAGTGACCAGGCCGGCGATGGCCTGAGACGTACTGGTGACGGGACGGTCGGCAATTTGTGCCTCGCTGACGGATGCAACTGATCCGGTGAGGTTTACTTTCTTCTGGGTGCCATAACCCACGACCACCACCTCGTTCAGACTTTGATCGTACTCCTTGAGAACAATTTTCAAGGGTTGAGTCGATCTCAGCGTGATTGACTGTGATTTATAGCCCACATAAGAGACATTCAGGATCTTACCCGAAATAGGAGAGGGTACGGACATAGTGAAATTGCCGTCTACATCAGTGATTCCGCCGTTTTTAGTACCATTGATCATCAATGTGACACCAATAAGCGGTTCTCCACTCTCGTCCACTACGCTACCCGTTAGCTTTTCAGTAGTTTGAGCGCTCAGGCTTAGCGTGACGCTCGCGAGAATCAAGGCAAAAAGAGCCCTGATCGCCTTTTGTGGCGATTTAAAAATACTCATAATAGGTTTAATTTAAGATGGTTATTTTATTTTGAACACAGGGGCGATCTTGTCCTTGTGCTTGGAAGGGAGAGTAATCACAAGTCCATCAGCAGTGCGGCTGAAGGGGACCTTGCCATATCCGAGCAGTTCCACCCGGCCAATATTCCCTTTAAACTGTTTGGAGCCTTTACCTAGAGACTTGATTATAATGGTCTGCGGTTTTTCAGCATCAGGCCATTTCAGGGCCGCGGCATAGAGATAACGTCCCTTTTGGGTGAATCGGATCTCCTGCGAAGATGGATTCATATAGGAACCCTCATTGAAGCCCTGTGCATTGATGGCAATATTGGATTCTGCTATCGGGCCCTCACCGAAGATCTTCCAAGGACGGGTACCATAGATAGCCTCGCCGTTGGTGCGCATCCAGTCGCGCAACTCCAGCAGGATGGCATATTCCTTCTCATCGAAGGTGCCGTCAGCACGGAGTGGCACGCTGAGGAGCAGATTGCCGTTCTTGCTGACCACATCGAAAAGCATACGAGCCACCTGGGCCGCACTCTTGTATCCATTGTTCTCGTAGGTACGCTTGTTGTAATGCCAACCGCCAATGCACGTGCAGGTCTGCCACGGCAGAGGAATGAGCTCATTAGGGGCTCCGCGCTCCACGTCCCAGGTCAAGGCACCTTTAAGCGAGTCAGGGAGAATCTTGCCGAACATCACAGCGCGCTGTTTGCCATGGTTTTGTTTCAGAGAGTGGTTATAGAAAGACGAAGCTATCTTTTGACCTGTGTTGTCCACATTATAAAAAGGAGCCACCGTCACGTCGAAATAGAGCAGGTCCGGATTGTAGCGGTCTATCACGTCAAGCGTTCGGTTGAGGAAGTTCTGACGGAACTTCTCAGATGGTATCGAGGCTCCGTTCTGCCAGGCCCACTGGCGATGAATCATGCCATCGGCCCACGTGCCTTCACTAAAGGGATGGTCTTGTGCATAGAGGTCCTGCGGATCGAGTCCTTCCCACCATTTTCCTTTTCCGTCTTCCTTCGTAAGCCACCCGTCGTATTTTACGCCCATCTTGTCACCGCTGCGATCGTAGCGGCGCGATGGCTCATACCATATCCAAGCATGGTCGGCATGCAGGCTTACGCCGAAGGGTAATCCTACTTTTTTCGCAGCTGCTGCCCAGCCAGCGAGGATGTCTTTGTGCGGACCGATGTTCATCGAGTTCCATGGCTGGTACTTACTGTCCCAAAGGTCGTAATTGTCATGATGGTTGCCGAGAGCAAAGAAATATCTTGCTCCTACAGATTTATAGAATCTCAGCAGTGAGTCAGGATTCCATTTCTCGGCTTTGAAGTCGGGAAGGACATCCTTGAAACCATATTCGGAAGGATGGCCGTAGTTCTTTATGTGCTCCTTATATTGATATGAGCCCTCAAGATAGATCGAGCGAGCGTTCCAGTCGCCCGTCTCCTCCACACATTGCGGGCCCCAGTGAGCCCAGATTCCGAACTTGGCATCACGGAACCATTCCGGGCACTCGTATTTCTGCAGACTCTGCCATGTGGGCTCATAGGGCCCTGTAACTAGCGGCATGTCCTGTGCCTGAACTTGCAAGCAACCTGCAATCGCTAGCAACGGTATCATTAATAGGTTTTGGATATTTGTTTTCATAAGCTATAAGTTTTTATAGGATTAAGTAATTTCTCAAGTATGTAGCCATCATATTTTATACAATGTAAATTTAGAAAAATATAATTGAAAAAGGATGTTAAATTATCGACTTGTTATAGGACAATATCGATATCTTGTTTATTGACAGTATTTTAGCCAAAGGCTACCTCTGATATACTTTCCTCCTCAATTATTCAGCTAAGATAAGAGTCCGTTAAAGGGATCTACCATCAGTCTTCGTAAAGATAGAACATGCGATCCATGAGGGGCCACTTCTGAGCAGAGGTGGCGTTGGGGTCGCAGCCCTGCAGTTCCGAAACGAAATTTTCCCATTCTGCCTGACGGGGGAGTGTGGCAAGTCGCGCCATGTCCCTTTTCCAGTCGAAATCCATCTCGGTGTCCATGATCATGAAGACTTTCGAACCGGCAATGTACATCTCCATTTCGAGAATACCCACTTGGCGGATGCCGTCGCGTATCTCCTTCCAGTGCTTTTCCTTATTGTGAACTTCTCTATAGCGACGGATCAGCTCTGGATTGTCGGAGATTTCGACGCACCTGCAATAGCGTTTCACAGGACGGTCGTAGGTCTTGACCGGATATCCTTCTTCTTTGTTCATAATATTTAAATGGTTATCAAAATTTCACGAGGATGCGGAAGACTTTGCTAGGGGCATCCGACCATTTCTTCATAGCTTCTCCAGCCTCTTCGGGGGTAACAACGGCGGAGATGAGACGGTCCAGCGGGCAGGTCTTTCTGAGCAGATAACGGATCACAGCGGTGAAATCCTCAGGCAGGGCATTGCGCGAGCCGCGGATGTCGAGTTCTTTCTGTACGAAGAATTGGGTGCGCAAAGAGATGTCCGACTTGGCATATCCAATGCACACCATACGGCCGCAGAAGGACACCTCATTCACTGCCACGTTATAAGTGGGTGCGGAACCTACAGCCTCAATGACGACATCGGGGCCGTCGCCGTTTGTAATCTCCATGAGCTTGTCGTGGAAGTCAGCTTTACCCGAGTTCAAGGCATAGGCAGCACCGAGTTCTTTGGCCAGGGTCAGCTTCTCGTCATCCAGGTCAACAGCTATGACTGTGGCGCCGCGCATGGACGCACGCAAGATGGCACCGACGCCAATCATGCCACAACCAATCACCATGACCGTGTCGATGTCCGTCACCCATCCGCGGTTCACGGCATGGAAGCCCACGCTCATCGGTTCAATGAGGGCGCTCTCCTTGGTGGTGAGACCTTCGGCAGGGATAATTTTCTCCCAGGGCACGGCAATGTATTCGGTCATGGCTCCATTGCGCTGCACGCCGAGGGTCTCGTTGTGCTGACAAGCGTTGGGGCGTCTCTTGCGGCAAGAAGGACACTTGCCACAGGCCGTGTAGGGATTCACCGTCACATTCATGCCTTCGTTGAAGAGCCCCTCAGGAACTTCAGAGCCTATGGTAGCTATTGTTCCTCCGATTTCGTGACCAGGAATCACTGGTGACAAAGCCATCAAATTGCGGCCGCGGTAAGTGTTCAGGTCGGATCCGCAAAATCCAACATAACCTATTTTCACTAGTACCTCTTCGGGAGCCAAGGCAGGCTTCTCAATCTCTATGACGTTAACAACACCTGGTTTGGTGATCTCTATTGCTTTCATTTTTATTGTTTTTTATAGTTCTATGATTTAGTTTTCTTTATTCTTAATTTTATATCCTCTAAAGCCGTAGAATGCGCAGACTGCGAAGCAGATGAGCGAAACGATATAAGCCATCTGGTAGTGGGACGGATGGGAGGTCATGATGTAGGCGGTGAGCTGCGGCAGACAGGCGTTGCCGACAACGGCCATCACCAGAAACGCCGAACCGCTCTTGGTCTCCTGCCCTAGGTCGCGTATTGCAAGCGAGAACTGTGTGGGATACATGATGGACATAAAGAATGACACCACAATCATGGCATATATTCCGACCATGCCTCCGAACACCATGATCACTGCGCACAGCAACATATTGATCACGGCATAGACAGCGAGCATATTGTGTGGTTTGAAATAGCCCATGAGCCAAGTGCCAATCCAGCGACCCAAAAGGAACGCCAGCATGTAGATGCCGAAGAAGGTCGTGGCCTGGGTCTCACTGATGCCCGCATAGACGCAGCAGTAAACCAAAAAGAGACTGTTGATGGCCGTCTGTCCGCCATTGTAGAAGAATTGTGCGATGACACCTAGGCGAAGATGACGGCGGCGAAGAACGCGGAAGTCAATCAGCTTGCCTTCGGTGGATTCCTCGCTCTGGATGCGCGGAAGCTTCGAGAAAATAAAGATGACGGCAATGACAATCAACATTATCGCCAATGCCATATAGGGGATTTTCATCTGACTTGTCTCTGCATCAATATAGGCTGTCCATCCTCCGGGATAACCCGCAGGAAGAGTCTCGCGGGTATAGGTGTAGCCACTGAGGACGAGTTTGCTGAGGAACATGGCCGACACAAAAGCACCGAGACCGTTGAACGACTGTGCGAGGTTCAGGCGACGTGTGGCCGTCGACGGATCACCCAAGGCAGAGACGTAGGGGTTGGCCGCCGTCTCCAGAACACACATTCCAGTAGCGATCACGAAGAAAATGCACAGGTAGAACCAGTACTGCTTGATGATGGTTCCGGGGAAGAAAAGTAGTGCGCCTGCTGCCGCGACAAGAAGTCCGAACACGATTCCTGCCTTGTAGGAATAACGTTTCATGAACATGGCTATCGGAATGGGGCAGATGAAGTAGGCCAGCCAATAAGCCGATTCTGTGAATGACGCCTCGAAAGGTGTGAGCTCGCAGGTCTTCATGATCTGCCTGATCATGGTGGGCAGCAGGTTCGCACTGATGGCCCACAGGAAGAAGAGGCTGATCACAAGTATCAGCGGCACTAAATATTTATTATTCGTTTTCATTTTATTTCAGCCTATTCAGACATATTCTTGATATAAGGCAAATCCACCAGATGCTTGAATCCGTAGAATCTGCGGGCGTTGTCACCCAGGAAAGCCCGCTTCTCGTTATCCGTCAGCTCCTTTGATTTGAGAATGAAGTCGTAGGACATGCGATAGGTAATGGCTGTGATGGTGCGTGGATAGTCGGAACCCCACATCAGCTTGTCCATTCCAACGAGGTCAACTGCTCCCCTGATGGCCTTTATGGCACTGGGGAAGGGATAGAATTCGGAATTGAACAGCCACGTGATACCACCCGATTCCACCATCACGTTGCTATGTCGGGCCAAGCGGATCTGCTCGAGCCACCCGGGCACCGTCACCATGCCGAAATGGCCAATGGCAACCTTCAGATTCGGGCATTCCGTGATCACGTCCTCCATCTCTCCCACATGTGTGGTGCCGGGAGCAAGCGTGATGGAAAGAATGGTGCCGCGTTGTTCCATCAAATGGAACATCTCCATCATCTCGGGTGAGTTCAGGTGCACCCGCCGTTCACCCTCTAGAGGAAGTTGGTGGGCGGGGATGGCTATTCCCTTGAAGCCCTCAGCGATGACCTTGCGGGCCTCTTCAAGAAATCCCGGCTCACGGAACTCGCACAGTCTGCACACCATAAAGCGGTCGGGCCAACGTTTCTGAACGGTCTGCAGGTACTCGTTCTGGTTGCCGTCGATGAACTCCTGCGTGATGACGGCAGCCGACACTTGGGCATAGTTCATGTTGGAGAGAAAGACCTCTGCGGAGTTCTTGCCGTCAACCATGAACGGGGGCAGCATCTGCCGCTCCTCACCCATGAAGTCGCAACGTCCTTCAGGCAACTGGCGAATGGCCTTTCCTTCCACTACAGCCTCTTGCTTTAGCCACAGGTGAGAATGGGCGTCTATTATCTTCAAATTTTCCATCATCATGTATTCTTCCAGGTGACGCGCTGCTGATCGCCAATGATGTCCTTAACAGCCTTAACCAGATCCCAGTCGATGGGTTCCTCGACGTAGGCTATATTCTTGCGGACATTGTCTGGATTAGACGAGCTAAAAAGCGTCGTGGCGATGCGGGGGTTGCTGACGGAGAACTGCATGGCAAGCTTTTCAATGGGATAGCCTACCTTGCCGCAATATTCAGCAGCCTTGGCGCAAGCCTCGACCAGCGCCTTGGGAGCCGGATGCCACGCAGGCACACCACGCTGGGTCAGAAGTCCCATAGAAAGAGGTGAGGCGTTGATCACACCCACGCCCTTGCTTTCAAAGTAATCGAGGAAATCTGCCAGACGGTCGTCGCTGAGCGTATAGTGGCAGAAGTTCAGCACGCTCTCTACGGTTCCCCGTGGCACTCTGTCGATGACCCATTTGAGGTTCTCCAGCTGCAGGTCGGTGATGCCCACGTGGCTCACCACGCCCTCTTCACGAAGTTCAACCAGGGCGGGGAGAGTCTCATTTACAACCTGATTAAGATCGGAAAATTCGATGTCGTGCACGTTGATCAGGTCGATGTGGTCCACGCCCATACGCTCCATGCTCTCGTAGACGCTTTCCTTAGCCCGCTTTGCGGAATAATCCCATGTGTTGACGCCGTCCTTGCCGTAGCGTCCCACCTTGGTGGAAAGATAATACTTCTTCCGGTCTATGCCGCAGAGAGCCTTGCCCAGAACTGTCTCGGCCTTGTAGTAGCCATAGTAGGGTGAAACGTCGATAAAGTTCATACCACCCTCTACAGCGGCATAGACTGCCTCAATGGCCTTCTTCTCGTCTATGTCGTGGAAAACGCCCCCCAAGGAGGATGCTCCGAAGCTTAGCTCCGATACTTTCATGCCGGTTTTGCCGATCTCGTTGTACTTCATTTTGTTTTTAGATTTAAAGAACCAAGTAGGTTCATTGATTATTTCGACTGCAAAGATAGACATAAATGTTCGCTGCTTTTGAGCATATTATCGATTTACTATGGGACAAAATCGACAAAATGCAATTAAATACTTGACCATCTGAATTATTTTTGCTTACTTTGCATAGTCTTCGAGGCATAAAACATGAAGTCATCCAACAAAGCTCAACAAATATGAAAGTCTCTGATCTACTTATGCTCAACGTCGGCCATGCTATACACGACGCCGACTGGAACTTTGAGAATGTCAACAGCCCGTTCTCACGCATATACTTCGTCACTGAAGGTGAGGGCAAAGTCCGCATTGATGACACTGTCCATTCTCTGAGTCCCGGAAACATGTATATTATTCCCGCATTCACTGAGCACACCGATATTTGTGACGGCCATTTCGAACACTATTATGTTCATGTGTATGAGGAAATTTCTTCGGGGCAGCAACTCCTCAGCCAATACGATTTCCCCTTTGAGATCCGAGGCACTGAGTTCGATCTTGCCCTCTTCAGAAATCTAAGTAACCATAATAAAGCAATGGCCTTGAAATTCGCTGATCCCAGAATCTACGACAACAAGAACTCTCTTATAGAATGTGTGCGTCTGAATCGCGAGCGTCCTCTTTACGACCGTCTGGAGTCGGCCGGCATCATCTATCAGTTCGTGGGGAAATTTATACGTCATGCCAAACCGAAGTTCCAAATTTCAGACCCTAGAATAGAAACGGCGCTGAAGACCATTTCCGCTAATATCTATGAAGTCATTTCCGTAGACACGCTGGCCCGTGACGCTTGCATGACCAAGGATCACTTCATCCGACTCTTCCACAAAAATGTAGGTTTGACGCCGGTGCAGTTCATCATCAACGACAAGATGACAAAAGCCCAGCTCATGCTTTCTTCTGAGAATATGTCTATTAAGGAGATTGCCTATGCACTTGGTTATTTTGATATATCCTACTTCAATCGCATCTTCAAGAAGCACACCATGATGACGCCGCTTCAGTACCGCACCAGCTTCAATAAGTCCTATTGATATGTAAACGAGCTAAGAAACAATCCCAGACTTAAAGCAGTGTCTTATCTTAAAAAACTACAGAGGTCTTAAGACCTCTGTAGTTAAGTTGTTGCTTATCGGTTTTGCTCAGGTTCGCGCAGAAGATAATTAGTCTCCTTTAAAGAATGAAAACCCTATTCTGTGTAAATTCATAATGCGAAGTTAGCAAATTTGTTTTAGAAAATCAATTATTCGCTCGTTTTTATATCAAAATTTTGTGGAATATCAGAAAAGCAGTATGAAATCAGCATTAGAAAATACTTTGCAGATTTGTTCGAGTTAAAGTTTTGCAAGCCCATCCCAATAAGGGCGCAACTCTTTTTGAAGCCATCTGGCTACGTCGCTAAATGACAGTTGTAGTGTGATTGTCGACTTTCTCAAAAATGCGATCCAACGTCTTTGCATCAGCACATTGTCAGGGAAGTCCCTTCGGAAGAACATTTCATCTGAAGAGTATTTCTTGTGGCGGTTTTCAAAAGTGCGAATGACAGCTTCCATCAGAATGTTTGGATCATAATTATGGGAGATCATCAGTTCATAAAGGTCATAGTAGTCCTTCATTCTGCTGTTTTGATCTGCCAGGTCGATTATAGCATGCATCTTCTCTGCAATGACTGTCTCGGTGGAGTATGCAAGAATATTGGCCGATGGCATGTCATCCAGGAGCAATGGATAATCCAGAGACACAGGGTGAGGGGTAACTACGTCACCAAAGCCTATATCCATGGTCATAACTTGGGCAATTGTGTCCATGTGGACCGGTATGCTAAGACGAATACCATGGTAATCCTTGAACTCTGTAATGTTTGATGCTGTCATTTGTTCCGTGTCAAAGCTTACACCGTCTTCAGGACATTCAACAGAGCATATTTCTTTGAAGGCACTGACAATACGTTCGGCGTCATTGCTGATATTGTTGCCGAGGAAGTCAATATCCAACGTAGGACGCGCAGCGAAACGCTCATATACGTACATCAGAGCACCGCCTTTCAGATAGAAATTCTCTCGATAACGTGTCTGAGAGATTCGATATAACAGACGCTCCTGAAAGTAGCGCGTCAATATCGTCTGGTAGTAAGTGCCCTGTTCTTTTGCTATATTCAGAAGTTTGGCACGGACAGACCTTCCATAGTTCTTCGTTTTTTCACTCATAGTCTTATTTCCAAATATTTTTCGAGGATGTTGGCTACTCTAAGTCTTCTGGCGTAGTCCATAAGGCGAGACAAGTTTCGATCTGGTCTGGAAAGGTAGTTGTTCAATACCTCAGCACAGACATCCATTCCGACCTCATTGCGGAACTTCACCGCATCACATATGCAACGTTCAATATCGTATATTTTAATACGGTAGCCACTAACCACACGCTCCTCTATACCGATATCGAATATATTAGCAGTTAGATAATGCAATTCAATTTTGGGGTACTCAGGCAATGTCAGTTTTCGTCCTCTTTTCACAGCCACATGGTAAGCTTGCGGTAGTGTAGTCGTAAGACCATAGACGTTCCAAGCTGAGAACAGACACAGCACTCCTCCCGGTATTACAACGCTAAGGTCTATCATCGTATCGGCAAGTTGATCGATGCTGGCATAGACTCCGCGTCGTATACGGACAACCTTCCCCTCACGTGCTTTCGCCAGCAGTTGGTAGTACGCTTTCCTTCCAATCCCTTTTATATCAGAGGCTGTCGTGAACTTGTTGACAGGGATACTATTCGTAATATTGACCATACTCTATTCTTTGTGTACAAAGTTACTACAATTATTTCAAAGTGAAGTAAGTTTGTCGAAAAAATATCGTGAAAAATGATTTGCTGCTCAGTTACAGTCCCCTGTGCAGTTTGCTAAAATATAGTTGCTCAAATATTTGGTGGATAGTTCTTTTTTTGCTAACTTTGAGCCCGAATAAAGAGATCTTTGACTGCCTACTCTAAACGTACTCTTTACGAACTCTGAATAATTTACAATGTTATTACAGGAAATGAGTTGTTTAGTGGTGAAACAGTTGATATACAGAGAGTTATGGAATTTCATTTCAAGTTCCTCTCTCACTCAATATATGAGTGAAACACGTTTATTTCGAACTTTTTATCATCACCCTTGTATGGCGGTTACGCTGTATAGGGGTGAACTTATTGATACCTCCTTTTGCCGTGCAATGGATGGCATCATTGGAAACGCCTTGCTCACGAAGTAGTCGTGCTATGTAACTGGCACGCTCCTCGCTCAACTTCTCATTGATTGGCTCTGTCCCAGTGGCAGCATCTGCCGCACCGTCAACAAAGACGTCAAGATTATAGGCTTTCGCCACCTTTGCGAGGTTAATCAGGTTTTGTAGCTGAGACTCATCAGTCAGTGTACAGGTGTTGATGCGGAAGAAGAAGTAGAAGGGCACTCCAATGAGTTTATGATCCTCAGATGATAGTCCGGCTATTGAATCGTTGCCGTTCCAGTCCTTGTGTGCCAGCCTTGCACGAAGGGAGGCAAGACCACTATACTCGCCATGTTTGGTATGGGTATTTGTCTTGTCAAAGGAGTCTGACGATAGTCCACGCTGACGCAGCAGGTCATTGGCAGTTTCCATGAGATACTCGTTCTGCTGCCGGTATGGGTTGGCATCCACGGCTCTTTTCCATCCGACTTTCCCGATATTGACCGTTAGCCCAGCACTCAAAGTGAAGAGCTGGTCTCCAAACCTTTTTGAGTTGCCTTGCCCATCGAAGTCTTGAAAGGTGTTCAGTCCAGCCAATTCCATATTCACAGACAGACGACGGCCAAGACGGTATGCTGCCATCACCCCATAGTTAATAGTGAAGTGATGCTTGCCATTGCCTTCATGCTTGATGATACCGCCACCAAGATATGGAGCCACTGTCCAGCGATGGAGACCCAGCTCATCACTCGGATTCATTCCCACCACATTCCACAATAGCTCTGCATGAGCTGCATGATACCGTTGTTTTGCGATGTCGGCATCAATGAACTTCAAGCCGAAGCCATGGTAAGAAGCACGTACCCCGATAGATGGTGTGAACCACTTTCCGGCAGACACCTGCAGGGCTGGCTGCATACGTCCAAAGATGTCCTCGCATCCCAAGGGTGATCCTGCAAATACTGATGTTCCGGCAGAGATGCTGGCAAACCAGTTGCGTGACCAAGGAGAGCCAATGACCGGTTCTTTGAGGTACGTTGGTTCCAAGGTGCTCAGCAGTTCATCGGCTTTGTAGTGTTGTACGATCTTTGCCGAGTCTCTGGTTGTGCCAGCAGCTGATGCTGGGAATTGCCCAGCCACAATGAAGGTGACTGCAAGCAATGCTTTCATTTTCATCATAAGTCTTTTGTCTTTCATGTCTATTTGCGTATTTAACTGATTTGTTTAACATGTCCGGGCAGCAGCTATCGTTTTCGCCCATGACCCGATGGACGCATCATTCTGTTGGCCATGGCAACACAACGGCGGGCCCACTGACGGTCATCCTCGTTGTCATCGCGCCCCCATTTCAGGTCGCTGCCGCCACTTCCACCACCGTGTCCCTCTGCGAAGGTTGTCGCATCGTTCACAAGCTGGGCGAAGAGCAGCACTCCACAATGTAGCATCTCGTTGCCCCTGTCTGCCAGGTACGCCAGATAGGAATCGTTGAATGCTGCCAGCTGTTCCGGTGGCAGGGACTCTCGGATTTGCTTGAACTCACCAATGACCATGTTGAGCATCTGCTCCTTGACCAATGTGCCACTCGATGAATAAACTGCCTTGGAGAGTTTCGACACTTCCTGTTGCAGGACGGTCTGTGAGTGCTGAACATCTTCTTTAGCCACCCGTGCCTCCTCCAGCTGCTCTTTAGCCTTCTCCAGTTTGGCGTTCTTATCTGCCAGCGAGGCTTCGACCTCAGCGATGGCCGCCAGTTTCTCGTCTATCTGCTTCTGTAGCGCGTCACGGTCTCCTGCTGTGACATTCATCTTACGCCGGAGCTCTGCCAGATCTTTCTCAAGATAGGATTTCCTCTCTTCAAGATGAGCGATCATGGAAGTCAGACCCTTTATGCGTGTCTCTGCCACTTTCAGGTTATGTGAGGCTGCGGACAGCTGCTCTTCTGCTTCCGCCAGGTCAGCCTCTTTCTGCCGGGAGTCATGCTCCAGCTGACGTCGATAGTCAAACGTCTGTCTGCCACGTGACTCACGGTTGGTGAGCGATGTGCCCCGTTGCAGTCCCCACGGCTTGTTAACCTCGGATAGCTCATCGTGAAGTGCAGAGATGTGCTTCGAGTACTCCATTTTGTCCTTCCCTACGAAAACGCCCTTGAAGTCAATCTTTCCGTTCCTCACTGGTACTACGGCTGCATGCGCGTGCGGTGTCGTCTCGTCAAGGTGTACATAGAAAGAGATAACGTTCTCCTTGCCATATTTGCCACAGACGAAGTTGTAGATGTCCATCGCCCATTGTTCAATCTCCGGCTCCCGGTGGATGGCTTGGTTCTCTTTGTTGTCACCAGGTTTGATGACCACAGGCTGCTTACCAAAGGCCAGCTCTGTCATACGGTCATGCGACCCCGAGAACACGAAGTCACCTATGGTGCGGTAGCGAGGTTCAGCGAGGTTGGCATTAGGGTCTTTGATGCCTCTTCCTGCCAGGTTCTCTGCCAGCCGTTGTCCGATGGACTTGCTCTTGTCAATGGGTTGTATCTTGCCACCGACAATCTCAAAGTTAAGATGCTCCCGTGAGCGGTCAAAGTTACCCTTGGCGAGCGCCATGTTCCAGGCTTTCTCGCTCCATGCCCGCTGATGCTCACGGCTCTGTCCTGCGGACATACCCTTACGCCCCTTGAAGTTGAGGGACTGATATTGTATTGCCATATTCGTTGTTTGTTAAATTGAGGGAAAAGGAAAGGCGTGATATGGATGTCTTTCCATGCGTGTCCGACACGGTTTTGCTGCTTGGATGCTCCAGAAACTATTCTGTCAACCTCCACATCACGCACGACCTATTCCCCTTAGTTCAGCCGACACACGTGACCTCCCATGACGATACGGCTTTTTATCATTGTTAGAAGAGGGGGATGCTTTAGCCCATGCGAAGCTCTGTTCACCCAAGCCGATGTCACCCAGCTTGCTGCCCTGATTGGTGGACATCAGACCAAGGAACGTTAGTGACGCGGGTAATGTGTTACCCCTCTTTAAAAACGGTGGCACTGGGCAAGCCCCTTCGAAGTGTCCCAAGGCCATCCGTTTTTACCGCTCTGCCACCGGGCGAAGTCCTGGTGGCGTTTCCATGAGAGACACAACATGTCGTCTTGAACGATTCTGTTGCATTATAATGAGAATATCCCAGAGGCTATAAATGACCTTCTGCGTCTGCGTCAGCTGCCTTGGCTATAAAGCCGATAGAGTCGGAAGCGTCAGCCTTAAAACCGTTCTCAGAAGAGGTTTCATCCTGCCCGTCGGCATCAGCCTGTTCGGGATTGTTCAAAGGTCCAGAAAGATCATCTGAGGGGAGAGCAGCGGGGAGAGGAACCGAAACGTCGTTGCTGTCGGCATGCCCGGCTTGAGAAGCACTTCTACGACCAGCCGCCTTTTCTGCCAACTCTCTGAAGATGTCACCCCGCTCTTCACTATCCAAGTGCATGGACTCCACGAGCAGGTCGAGTGCCACCTCTGTTTTATTGAACAGGAGGGCGAGAAACGCCTTCCAGTTGCCATCAAGGTAGCCATCGAAAAAATCCACTGCACTTTTGTCAATGAGGGAAAAGTCACAACCAATTTTCTTAGATGCCCGGAGCTCTCCCGGGTAACTGGCTATGATGGACTCGATGGCATAATGTACAGCTAACCTTGTGATGTCCTCCAATTGCTTCTTAGTATAGCCGGAGACCATGCTGCCAGCAAGCATCTTCTCGGCCCCACGCTCAATCTGTCCAATGAGACGGATGATCTGTGAGGATGAAAGCTTGCCATCAGCCCAGCTGTACATCGCATACTTAACCATGGCCTCGAAGCTGCTGCTTATTGCGACGCTGGGATTGACGGTCACCACCAGCCTTGTCATCGTACAAAGAATCCCTTTGAGATGCTCTTCGATGACGATGCAACCGAACTCAGTGAGCTTTGCGAGGAAGTCGCGGACTGTGGCCCGATGCCAGTGCCAGTCAGCAGCGAGCTCTGTCTTCGTGATGAAGAACTGTCCATCGCCAATGGCAGGAATCCACTTGGCGTCGATGTTCTGTGGACGATAGTTCGTGCACGCCTTGTCCAGCATGTAGAGGTAAGCCTCGAAACGTGAGAACCGATCTCGTGAATGCTCTTGCAGGTAGCGGAAGAAGTCCATGCTGCCATGGACTATGGCAAGATTGGTCTTTACCGATGAGTTATCATTGTTATTTCCTTTACGCATATTATTTAGTCTGAAATGTAAATGGAAGAAATTCGGAATGGTGAGGATATGAGGAAAAGACAGTCTTCCATGCCAGGGCCAGTGACATGGGAGACAGGTCATCTGTCGAAATACATCTCAACCAATTTGTCCGGGCATTGGTTGTAGAAATGAATATTTGTCAGAGTCTGGAACTTTCCTATTGCCTCATGTGACGGATAGAAGATTGCTGCCACCAAAAAAAGATAGAGACTCGCAGCAAACGAGAGCATGTGTGGGGTGAACAGTGCGGATAGTGAAAGTACCATGAAGAAGAACTGTTGCTGTCGGCTGCCACGGATGGCCGTTAGCAAGGGTTGTCTAATCCGATGGATAAGTAATGGAATGGAGACTGCCAGTGTCAATACGCCATAGGACAAATTTTGCGTCAGTCTTATGTAAATCATGTTGACCGTTGCGATGCCAAGGGCGAATAGGACACCATAGAGCATCCTGAACACCTGATGTCCGCACATGGCATAACAGAATCGCTGGCAGATGCTCCATTTGCGTCTGTAGAACACGCTGGCAAGGAATGGTAGCAAAAGTATATAAGCTGCCAGTTGCATGATACGGGCAGTAGCGCTGATGATTCTTTTGATGTTTGTCATTGTGGATGGTTTGTTGATGGGTTTGTTCTGTTGTTCCTGGTATGACATGAAAAGGCAGGCGGCGTATAGTCATCGTCCACCATGTCAAGTCTGATGATGCCGTAGCTTGCACGGTTAACAAGGATTTCCACATCTTCCTTTGTCAGCGTACCCTCATGGCACCGACGATGCAGACTTGGATCTTCTCTGAGCATGATGGACAATACTTGGTCAAGGTCAGCCTCACTTACATGCCACTTGTGCCCCAGATAATATCGTCCGCGGGACCGCGTCACTTCCAGTGTAAGATGACGGCATGTGGTCATCATCAGGTGTCCATCACGGACAAAGGCATAAGCATGGTGCTGAGTTATGTCAGTCACCCTTATCCAATAGCAATGTGCTGTAATGACTCGTGCCATCACTTCGAGTAGTTCTGTTCTCATGTTAGGTGTCAGTAGAATAGTTTGATAAGTTCGGCTTCGCCCATTTCGTATCGCATGCCACCGGCCTTGTGGTGCATCTGCAGTTCAAGACGCAGCGTACCACGCATGACCTCAATGCTCTCAAAGACGCATACCGTAATGGTGTCGACAAGGCCGTCGTCGCCTGCTGTGGCGTTGAATTTGTACATTCTGCCGTTGTCAGGCTTGCTGAACGCACAGCAGCACTGCCACCCCCGAAGGCCCTCACTGACCACCCGATGATAGAGCAGTGTCAGGTTGGCCTGCTCCTCCAGCTGGTCGGCCACCTCTGCAAGAGTAAGCTGTTTTGACGGATGAAAGGTTAGTTGGGCATAGTCGTCATAGACGACGGGATCCTCCATGGTCTTCCTCGGCAGGAGGTCAGGCAACTGTGTTGGCATGATGGAGAGAAACTCACTCATAAATCGTAGTAACATCATTTTCGGTTTAGGTTAATAATGGGGTAATGGGGATTTAACTCTATGGGATTACAAGGATGAAATGTATATCTTCACCATTAGTCCGGGCAGAGCTTCTACATGTTCACGCTCCTGCTTCGACGAGCTGGAGAGACGTAGCAGCATTGATGACGCATCCTTGGCGATTTGGACGAAGGCGGCTCTTTGATCTTCTGTAAGCACAGCCATGCCGAAGTCATTGATGACAGAGAAAGGCTGTATGACCATCCATAGATATGCCTGCCGCTGGTCAGCGGTCTTCACCTTGGAAGCCTTGATGTCCATGAGGCATCCTTGTGCACAGGCAAGCAACCGCCGGTTGGTTCGCATGGTGAGGAAAAGAAAGAGCTCGTTTGAGGAGATTGTTCCCCCGGCTTTTTCACGGGACACCCTGGCATAGATATGCTCTGTTGATTTTGTGATGTCCGTGACAGACTTGCCATCCATCTCCGAAATATGCGTGACGAACGAGCGGTACAGCCGGTCTTCCTCTCTGAGGAAAGAAAGAAACTGCTCTTTGTTGCGTATGCCACGCTTCTCGATAGCATATAGATAACGTTGGTACCGGCCAGTCAGCTGTCTGCTGTCTTCGTGATATATGCTTACACTGTCCAGTGAAAGAAAGAATGGCGTGACCGTTTTCATTGCATCCTTGATCTTCAGCTCACGGGTAAGGCGATTGGCCTCTGTCTTAAGAATCAATACATCCTGCAAGTTACGTGGCCTGGCAATGGCGCGATTGAGAAACTCATCCCGTACTGAGGCATGCAGGTTGTGTACAGTTTCATTGGAAAAGAGGTGGGGATTCCGTGCGGCTGCCGTGTCGCGGAGGATCACCGCCATCACAGAGTCCTCAAGCTCCTGCCATGTGGCGATGTCCTTAGCAATGGCCGTCATCTTATCATCACTTGCATTGCGCATTTCCTTGTAGAACTCACGGTAGCAGTTGATGCCTTCCTGGGCAGTACTGAAATGGTATCGCTGCTTGTCTGCACCACAGGAGGTCAGTGTAAGACTAATGGAGCCCATGAGCATGATGACAAAAACGGCCAGACAGCCATGTGAAACGCCTCTCCCCTTACCTTTATAATATAAGTAGGGAGACTGGCACTTCCACATTTCTGCCCGGCCCTGACGGTTTTGAAAGGTTGTTTTGCAGATTGAAAGGTTCATAGAATATCATTTTATACTTTGTCAGCGTACTGGATTTGTTCCTTTCGCCACCATAAAGGTAATGTGATTTGTTTGTAATTTAGCAAGCGAAAATCCGGCATTAATATTTCTTTCGATTCTGAAAACATAACAAAACATAAAACCACACAATATGACAAAAAGACAAAGGTAAGGTCTTGTTATTTCGTAAATAATTTGTTGATTATCATTGTTTTCAGAAGAAATATCAGTATCTTTGTAGAGTATCAAAACACATCAACAAATAAGACTATGGCAAAGATCGGTTACCTGTACCGTGCGGAAGAGGACAACACTTTCGACGAAGTGAAAGAATGGATGGATGAATATGGCTGCGTCCGGGTGATGATAGAGGAGCCCTCGGACGAGAAACTGCGCCCAAGGTGGAAACAACTTTTGGAACTACTTGAGCGGGGTGACGAACTTGTCATAGGCAAGTTCAGTAATGCCGTGCGCTCTACTATTGACCTGTCTAATCTGATTGAATACTGTCGTGTAAAGGTTGTGAGACTTATCTCCATTGGAGACCGCATCGACTCTGAGGGAACATTGTTCCCACAAACCAGTGCAGCACATGTGCTGAATGTCCTGGGAGCACTACCGGAAGAGACGGCAGCGCTCAGACAGCAGAAAGCGCATATCATCCGTCTTCAAAATGCAGCCAAAGCCCGGGTACTCAATGTGTCTTCCAAATCACACCGTGAGCAGACTGTCGTCAACATGTACCATCAAGGACATGCCATCGACGACATCTGGAAGGCAAGCGGCTACTCAAGCAGGGCTTCGGTCTTCCGCGTTCTCAACCGGCATGGAGTGACGCTGAACAGAGGCAAGTTCAGTGGACCGTTGGGGCCGAGGAAGAAGAAGGATTGATTTTGTCTACTTTAGGGAGCTGGTACAAGCTACTGCAAACATTTTGGTATTTTCTAATGTTTCCGAGACTTGAATTTTGGTATTTTCGGATAATTTGGCAATTTGAATTTTGGTATTTTCGGATATTTTCGGCAAAGACATTTGCGTAACTCAAGGAAACATGCTAAATTTGCGTCCAAAAGCAATAGGTTTTAAATAAGATGGAACGGATATTCAAACGAAAGCTTTACGATCGTCTTTTGGAATGGAAGCGGTCGCAAAATGGCAAGACGGCCATCTTGGTGGAAGGGGCGCGTCGTGTGGGCAAGTCCACTCTCGTCGAACAGTTTGCCAAGAACGAGTATGAATCGTATATTCTCATTGACTTCAACGAGGCTTCCAAAGAGGTGAAGGCCTTGTTTGATGATCTGATGGACATGGATTTCATTTTCTTGCAGCTCCAGTCTATCTATCATGTGGTTCTTAAGGAGCGTAAGTCTGTGATCGTGTTTGACGAGGTGCAGAACTGTCCTCTTGCACGTCAGGCCATCAAATATCTGGTGAAGGACGGCCGGTATGACTACATAGAGACTGGCTCACTTATTAGCATTAAAAAGAATACTAAGAACATTACAATACCCAGTGAGGAAGAACGGGTCACACTATATCCAATGGACTACGAAGAGTTCCGCTGGGCAATGGGTGACACTGCGACGATGCCGCTGCTTCACACTTTCTTCGAAAAGCGATTGCCGTTGGCCGCTGCCCACCGGCAGAAGATGCGCGAGTTCCGGCTTTACATGCTTGTCGGCGGTATGCCTCAGGCTGTGAACACCTACTTGGAGACAAACAATCTCAGTATGGTGGACACAACAAAGCGCAATATCATCCGGATCTATCGGGACGACTTTCAAAAGCTTGATCCCACGGGACGGCTTGAAACTCTTTATATGGAGATTCCGTCCCAACTGAGTCAAAATAGCAATCGCTACAAGCCCTACACTGTTCTTGGCACGGTAGGTGAGGAAAAGTTGTTGGAGTTGTTGAAAGATTTGGAGGACAGCAAGACCGTTCTTTTCTCCTTCCACTCCAATGACCCCAATGTAGGCATGTCACTTACGAAGGATATTTCGAAATACAAAATATTCTGTGCTGACACGGGACTCTTCATTACATTGGCATTTTGGGATAAGGAACACACGGAGAATATCATTTATCAGAAGCTGCTGAGTGACAAACTCAGTGCTAATCTTGGCTATGTCTATGAGAACGTAGTAGCACAGATGCTGGCAACAGCAGGCAATAAGCTGTTCTACTACACATGGCCGAAAGACGCCACACACAACTATGAGATTGATTTCCTGCTATCCCGCGGGACAAAGCTTCATCCCATAGAGGTTAAATCTTCAGGTTACAATACCCATAAGTCACTTGATGAATTTTGCAAGAAGTTCTCGCAATTGATAGATAAACGATACCTTATCTACACAAAGGATCTTCAGAAGGACAAGGAGACGTTGTTGCTTCCAGTCTACATGACATCATTTGTCTGATGATGTCATGTAAATATTCAGATAAGAAATAATATGGGCCAGTCCGTTCTTGGACTGGCTTTCTTGTTCTATATAGAATACATAAGATAAAGAACTTGCAAACTAATAAATAACTTTTATCTATCTATCATTTTTATATAAAATAAACATGAGGTGAGACTATGAACTTAATGGAAACCATCCACTTACATAAAAATGATTTTTCTAAAACAGAACATAAAGTTTACGATTATATTGTTCAAAACCCTACAGCTATTGAAACAGCGACGATTACTAAAATTGCTGAACTATGTCAGGTTTCAACTTCTGGAATTTTAAGATTTTGTCAAGTTTTAGGTTATAAAGGTTATAAAGATTTTCGTTTTGACATGCTTCATTATTTGCATCAAGAACATGTTGAAGTAAATTCTGAAAATCTATTTGATGAAACATTTGTTTCAACATATAGATCTCCCTTTTCCTCAATGAAATTGTACATAATATCGTCTCTTTTTAAGATATCCTCAATGTACGGTTTCATCAGTTCGCTTGTTTTTCTTTTTTTCATTTTCACTCCTTCGCCTACAACTTATAGGTCTTAACTATTTTTATCTATGTGATCAGAGTTTTCTCTGTTAAGCAAAATAAAAATAGCCGCGGAGTCAAAATGACAATAAAAAAACAAGTCCTAAGACTTGTTACTTTTACTACCCACTGGGTTCCACGACTATTTATAAATAC
>OGJK01000591.1_pt1 | contig 38372 bp, 27 predicted proteins | sample 1571961 | NCBI WGS metagenome assembly OGJK01 (sample SAMEA2582120, study PRJEB24529) | metagenome | biome: Human gut stool | place: China | collected 2011 | reverse complement strand
AGCATTGAGCTGAAGGTGAATCGGAGTGAAAAGGTGCTCGTCTGTACGCCGCTCAACGAGGATGCAAAAGACATCCTTGCGGATATGAGCAATGGAGCTGACCTCAAGGGCGCGAAGCTCGATGTGGCGGTAAACGCCATCGTGGGAAGTCTCGTGCGCAACGGCTATCTCGACAGCATTTCCTCCGCCATCATGATCTCAGTGGAAGACAAGGATACCGCCCGTGCGGAAAAGCTCCAGCGTGAGCTGACCAGTACCGTGGACGGCGTGCTGCAGACGAGCGAAGCAAAGGCCGCCGTCCTGACGCAGACGCTGACGCAGGACGCGGGGCGGGAACAGCAGGCCCGGGAAAACAAGATTTCCACCGGAAAAGCGGCGCTGGTGAACCACGTGCTCGCACTCAACTCCGCGCTCAAGTTTGACGAACTGGCAAAGCTCTCGGTGGAGGAATTGAAGGATCTCGCGGAAGCGGGCGCGCCCGCCATGCCCATTGGCAAGGATGCCGCCGCCTACGCCGCGGAGCAGTATGCCGGAACAACGGCGCTGGACTCCGTCACGACGGAGATTGATTCCGAACTGGACGAATCCCCCGCCCACTACGAGGTGGAGCTGCACACGGCATGGGGCGAGTTCGAGTATCTGGTGGACGCTTACACGGGAAAGGTGATCAGCGGACAGAAGGACTTGCTGACCACTGCTTCCACGCCAAATGTGACAACGAAGCCCTCTGATCAGAAGCCTGATCCGTCCGGAACAGCGCAGGACATTGGCTACGCCAAGGCAAAATCTATTGCCCTGAATCACGCAGGTGTGAGCGAAAATGAAGCGTATGACATGGATATCGAACTGGACTATGAGGATGGAATACTCGTCTACGAGGTCGAGTTCAAATCCGGCAATATGGAATATGACTACGAGATCAACGCCGCCACCGGCGCGATCCTCAAGTATGAGTCGGAGTTGGATGACTGACGCGCAAAGCACTCCAGTAAAGCATATTTGGATTACTTTCGGATCGTGTATTAGGCAAGCCGATTTTTAAAACATCAACCGCTTACCCGCGGCATACACAGCAGGCGTCAAAGCCGTAATCTCACATTGGAAAACTTGTTTTATAGGTTGAAAGGGACTCCCCTGACCGCTTTTGCAGTCAAGGGAGTCCACTTTACATATATTGCGATTACTTCTCCGCGTACAGCCGCCACAGGAACGTCACGATCTGCGCTCTCGTGCAGCCGCTGCCGGGGCTGAAGGTGGAGCTCGTTGTGCCGTTGGTGATGCCGTTGTCCGTGGCCCACTTCACCGCTTCGGCGTAGTAGGCGTCGGCGGCCACATCGCTGAAGGCAGGCGCACCGTCGGCGGACGCCTTGGACGCCCGGAACAGGAAGGTCATGCCCTGAGCCCGGGTGCAGGTCGCGTCGGGGGCGAACAGGCCGTCAGCCGTGCCGGTGGTGATGCCGTTCTCAATGGCCCACGCCACCGCCTTCTCATAGTAGCTGCCGGCGGCCACATCGGTCATCCCGGCCGCGGTCCCCTCCGGTTCAGGAGACCCCGCCGCCCGCCACAGGAAGGTGACGATCTGGGCACGGGTGCAGGGCTGATTAGGGCCAAACAGGCCGTCGCCGATGCCGCCGGTGATGCCCTTCTTCTGCGCCCATTTCACGGCTTCGTAGTAATACGCATCGGTGGGAACATCTCGGAAGGGGCTGATCTTCACTTCCTCCGTGAATGTAGCCTTGACCTCCACCCTTCCGGCGGGCATGATGAAGGTGAATTTGCCATCGCCCTTGTCGGTCAGCGCAAGCTCCTTGCCGTTTTTGTCAAGCACCTTGAGGCTGTCCAGCTCGTAGCCTGTGTCCGGCTTCACCGTGACGGTCACACGGTCGCCCTGGCTGGCGTTCTTCGGGCTGACACTCACGCTGCCGTTTACCATCTTATCCGGAATTCCGACGGCATAGCTGGGATCGGAGTCATCCCGGCCAGACGAGGACGATCCGCCGTCCCTCGACCAGTTTGCCGTGACGGTCACGCTGCCGGCGGGCATGGTGAAGATCGTTTCAGCGGCGCTGGGATCATCAAAGACAACATTGCTGCCGGACGTCCAGCCGTTGAAGGTGTAACCGCTGCGGCTGCCCGCGCGGACGGTGACAACGCTGCCCGCCGCATAGCTGCCCGCGCCGGAGTTCTGCGCGTCATAGCTGCCGTTCACAGTGACGACATACCGGGTCTGCCGGGTGATCAGCGCCAGCTGCTGCGCAGATAGGTTGCCCGCGCTGTCCTTCGCCCGGAGATACAGGGAGGCGTTGGTTTCTCTTTCGTCCTCCAATTTATCGTGAATGGCAAAACTGCCGTCGCCCGCAGCCTGTGTGCGCCCATTTTCCCCATAGAGGATCTCGCTGCCTGCATCCGCCATGCCGGTAATGGTGTATGCGCCGGTGTCCTGATCGGCAAAGAAGATCGGGTCGGAGAGGGTCAGCACGGGGGGCGTTTCGTCGCGGCTCACCAGCAGGAATACGCTGGTCACGTCCATTCCCTGCTTGCCGTCGATCTTGAGCATCAGGCTGCCGGTGAAATTGGGGATGGCAAAGGTGTTGGAGGCGGTTTCATCCGGTACAATGTTGGTACCGGTATCCATCCGCGTGACGGTGATACTGTCGGCGTCTGCTGTTACGGTGAGTGTGCCGGGATTTTTGCCCACATAGGCGTGGTACACGCCGTTCTCATCCGCGTCGATGGCGGTGTCATTCACAGTGAGCGTCATATTCAACGGCGTATATTGGGGCAAGATTTCATCATTGGACATTGCCTCCGGGCTGTAATACTTCGCGGTGAGAGCCTTTTGGGCACTGGTTCCCCCGCTCCCCGCGGTACTGCCCTCTGCGCCCTCGGCGATACCTGTTCCCTCGCCTTCCGTGGAGCCGGTCTCCGGGTCCTCCGCAGAACCCGCCCCCGCGCTCTCCGTGAAGTACGGTTCCTCCTTGTAGGCTCTCACACCAACCTTATAGGTCTCGTTGGGGGACAGATTTTTGGAGTTTTTCGTTTCCTCACCGCCCACGGTCAGCGCCATGTTGATGGAGGTTGTTTTAGCGTCCAGGTCGTAGCCGAAGCCGGTGTCCTTCCACTCGCTGCCGTCTTTCTGATAGACCGTCACGCGGTAGCCGTCGGCATTAGACACCTCTTCCCATGCAGCCCTCATCACCTCGTTGCCGACAAATTCCAGAGAGACATCCGCAGGTGCGTTAGGCTCATTGTTGTTCGTATAAGTGATCGGATCGTCAAACTGCTGGCTGTCGATGGCCATAAGAGCGGTCACATTTTCGCTCTCTCCGTTCTCATCGGCGACCGTGGTGGTCTTTTCCGTCATCAGGAACGAAGTGACGTAGTACTCGCCGCTGGGCGCGTGCGTACCACTGTTGGGAATATCGACGAAAATTTTGCCGGGGTCCACTTCAATCTGCTCGTCGATCAGGTAGTCCGCGCCGCCCTTTTCCTTGGCAAAATAGGTGCGCAGGGTATACGTTGTATCCTCTTCGGCGTACTTGATTTTGCCGGACACCTGATTGCCGCTGGTATCCAATGTCAGAGCCAGCTTCTCAAAGGGCGTGACAGCAAAGCTCTTCTGGTCGGAAAATTTCAAGTTACCCGCGTCGATGGAATACTCGCCATCCTCGCTCAGCCGCAGGATCGCCAGACGGTAGTTCTTGCCGTCATCCACCGTTTTCTTCATGCCGTCGATGATCGTCCCGTTGATCTCCGCGTCGGGGTCAATGTCGCCGTCGTTGGCGATCCAGTTGACGGTAACGTCGGCACCACCCTTTTGAACGGTCAGGGCTTTGATCTGCTCATCGGTAGCGCTGTCCTCAAAGGCCAGCACGATATACGGCGTTTCGTCCGCATTGGCATTTACCGTGATCGTCAGAACGTTTCCACTGCCGCGGGGCTCCGCATCAGGCGAATCCGCAGCCAGCATGACAGCAAACTCCTCCCCGTCCTCCAGAGAGATGGCCTGCACCACCGGCTCAACGCCCTTGCTGCTCCAGTCCCATTCCGGGAGTTTTTTGATAAACGTCCCCTCGATGCCCCAGCCCTCCTTGTAGCGGAATTTGGTTTGGAGGACCTTCGGAACGAGCACCCACACGCGCACGCCGAACACGGGATTCTCCGTCTGGGCCATCGCGCCGAGGTAGGCGTCGATGTTATTAAGCGCCCGCTTCATACCCTCGCTGACGCTGACGTTTCTGATTGGGATTTCCGTCTGGCCGCCGACGATCAGTTGGATGTCCGCGCTGCCGAATTTTGTTCCGGCAAAGGGGAAGCCCTTCGGGATCTGTACTCTGCCGTTTACCGTGCCGTTGGCGCCGATACCGAGATACAGATACTTCTTGCCGGATTTCATACCCGTACCGCCGAAAGCGCCCAGTTTGAGGGAGGAATCCAAAGCGAACACGTCGAGGTTTTTGCTCGGCAGATTGATCGTCAGTTCCTCCGAGCCGACGAGATAGACGCCCTGGTAGGGTGTGCCTTTATACTTCCGCTCCTGTCCGGTAAGTTTGAGGGCATAGCCGAAGCTGTCAACAAATTGTCCGTACTTGCCAAATCCCATAATGCCCACGTCGCTTGCCTTGAGGGAGATCTCGCTGGGGCCGAGCACCACGTCGGCCCGGCCCTCGACAAGCTGCAGATAGGCACCCGACACTGCGCCCCGCAGCTTGATGGGCGGAATGGCGAAATAGTTGCCGTTTACCGTAGCGGCCAGATCCTTGAAGCCCGCGCCGCCGCCGGTGAGCCGGCCCACAGGCACCGGCGGGATCAGGAGGATGCCCGGCTCACTTTTGACAAAGAACCACAGTTCATCGGGGATCAGCGAGCCGTCGTTGGCCCGCTCCAGCGCCAGTTTTGCCTCGGTCTCAAAGAGGTCAAAGACGTTCAATTCCAGTTCAAAGGCGTAGCGCTCCTCACCCTTGAAGGTGTTGACCTCGCCCTCGATCTTGGCAAGCTCCAGCGACAGCATTTTTTCAGTGTCAAAGCTGCCCTTCGCGTGGACGCCGTTGACCTTGAATTCATTCCCCTTCAAGCCGTAACCCAGCTTTTCCAGTGAAAATTCCGCGCCGTCGAAGATGGTCTGAAAGCCGATCTCGCCGCTGAACACAAGGTTTCCCGCCGCGTCGGCGGTGGCCTTTTCCAGCTTCACCGTGGCGTAGGGGATGTCCACATAGACGATGGAGGCGTTGTTTTTGGGGAAAATGCCAAATGTAAAGCCGTCCCTCGTGAGAGAAATATCCAGCTTGCCATCCGCGCCGCTTGTCGGCTGATAGAATTTGAAGGTGGGCGCGCTCAGGCTCACGCCGCTTTGCTCCACGGTTCCGTTCTTGTGGATAATGAGCTTGCCGCCGCTGCCCCACGTTGCCGTGACGGAGGGCGACAGCAGCGCCGCCCCGCCGGTGAAGGTAAAGTCTTCCCCGTTTTTGCTCTCATAATCGCCGTTGATGAGGGCGGCGGGCTCTCCATACTGCCGTTTCAGTGCCGAAAGCGCCGCATCGTCCGCCACATACTCCACCGTCACGCCGCCGTTGACGGCGAAAACGCCCAGCCGCTTGGCATAGATGGCGGGATCGACCTTGTCCGGTTCGCTGGGGATCTCCTGTTTCAGTGTCTTCAGGTCGCGGAAGCCCCAGAGGAAGTGGGTGGAATCAGCCGCATAATTCTCCGGCTCGAAATCAAAGCTCACATAGCTCTCGCAGCTCACAAGGGAATTCAACGGTTTGTCCCCTGGCTGCACACTGACGAACTGCGCCAGATCGACACGGAGCGGCTCGCCGCTGGGGGCGGTGATCGTCTTTCCATAGTAATCCGACAGGCCCACAAAGGGATTGGCCCAGGGGTAGCTGTCCACATACGCCTCGGTGATGTAAACGCCGTCCACATCGCCCCACGAGGAATAACCCTTGGGAACAGTCTTTGTATCCAGATTCTCCACGGGCGCGGTGATGGTGGAACTTTCCGTGGTGATCTTGGGGGTATCCCCCTTCGGCACCTGCGGCACCGTGGTGCGGCTGAGTTTGATGGCGGGGCCGCCCGAAGCCTCCAGCATGGCCCGATGCCCCATGGAGGTAAAGCCATTGAGGTAATAGCCCCACGTAAACCTTGGATCACCCGCAGCAACCTGATCATTTACTTCAACGCAAATGTCGCCGACTGTCACCAGCACGCCCCAGGTGTCCTCCTTCGCCGCTGTCCCGCTCTCCTTGAGCTGCACGATCTCGTAGTAGACCGTCATCTGCGCGGCGACATGACTGTGGGACGAGAGCAGATCATACTCCGCCTTGATGGCCTTCGTGCTTTCGCCGTTGGGCATACTCGTCACAAATTCCATCTTTTTCAGACTTACCACCATGCCCTCGGTAGTCGGTACGCCTCGATTAAAGGTAGTGTAATTGCAGTACGGCGTCTGGCTGTTCCACATACTGTCCTCGTCAGGCTTTGCGGTAGGAACCACCGTAAGATAGGAATAGGTCTCAAGCAGTTTATGCAGCGTCACGTGGACGTACCCGTTTTGCAGGGACAGAGAGCCGTCCGCCATCTTGACCTGCTTTACATCGCCCGCCCGGTAAATGTCCCCCGCAAAGGCCACAACCTCCGTGGGCAGCAGGCCCAGCAGCAGACACAGCGTCAATAACAGGGTGATCGTTTTTTTCATGATGCGTTTCCCTCCTTGTCTGTCTCGTTGTTCTTTTCTCTTTTCTCCCGTTCATGCAGGCGCATACAGACCACCGTCAGGACAGCGGCGGCCGTAAAGGATGCCACGCCCACCAGCACATAGCCGCCTGCGCTGTCCGCCAGCAGCGTCGCGCCGTAGGCCCCCTGGACGGCGGCGCCGGGTGCCCCATCAATGAAATGAGCCAGCGCGCCGGTCAGGCCCAGAGCCAGCACGGTGCACAGCGTTCCCAGCCGCCGCAGGGCCGCCCGCTCCCGCTTTTGGATCAGCCGCAGGGCCGTCTGCTTCACACGCCGGACGCGCTCCGTGGTGTCATACATGCCCCTTCCTCCTTCCCGAAAAAAAGTCCTTACATTACCATAGGGACAAAAACGGAGAAAACTACGCACCAAAAATTGAAAAAATTTCAAAAAAAATCAGACCGTCCTGTCGGACGATCTGATGAGACTGTATTTACGCCTCGGCCTTCCGCGCCAGCAGCCGGAAGCACAGCGCCGTGGGCAGCGGGACAAAGTAGGCGATGAGCTGAGGCGTCCCCCCGGCGCTGACCAGAAGGTTGTAGATGGCGTGGTAAATGATGGCCACGCACAAAAGCGCGAACAGGCAGGCCGCCCGCAGGGGGCGGCTGTCCCACACAGGGCGCAGCGCGCCGCCGTACACATTCCCGCAGACCACATGCATCGCGCCGGTGCCAAAGCCCCGGATCAGCAGAAAGAGGATCTGGTCCGCGCCGTTCTGCGTGAGGAAACAGATGTTTTCAAAGGTGGCAAAGCTGGCGGCCACGATGACGGCGGCCAGCCGGAAGCGGGCAAACGTCGGCTCAAACACAGCCAGAAAGAACAGCAGCGGCAGCAGCTTCATGACCTCCTCCACCACAGGCGCGATCTGGGTGGCGGCATTGACGGCATCCGCCTGATACAGCCGGGCGAAAAAGGTGTTGAGATAGGCGGAGAGCAGACAGGCCCCCATCCCCGCAAGGCAGAACACCAGCGCGGCGCGCTGTCCCCGTTTTAGGGACAGCAGCGCCACCACCAGCGGGGCCGCCATGCAGACGAATACATTTTCCATATAGGTCACGCCTCCACCGCCTTTCGCACCGCGGGCAGAAACAAAAGCAAAACGAGGGTCAGCAGGAAATCGAACCAGAAATAGGGATTCGTCAGGGTGTCGCTCACCCAGAAGCAGGAGGCCGTCCACAGGGCGTACTCCAGCGCGATGAAGGCCAGTACCGTTCCGTGAAACCGGCGCAGCCGCCCGTTTTCCGTCCGTTTCGCCCAGACGAGCCCCCGCACCGCGCACCACGCCAGCATCATCGTCAAGCCGCACATGAGGACGTTGAAAAGCAGATCGCCGTAGGTGACATACAGCCCAAACTGTGGCAGGCAGAACACCGGCGCCAGCCAGCACAGCCCCGTCCGGCACCGCCGCTCCCCCGCGTCCGCCAGCGTCAACGTCAGGGCGAGCAAAAAGACATAGCTTGCCAGCCACGCAAGGTCGGAGACGTAAAAAACCTGCGGGGTCTCCTGACGCAGCAGCAGGTGCAGCGTCCAGTAGAGGGTACCCAGGGCGAAGGTTCCGTAAAAGCAGGTCAGCAGAAACCACGGCTGTCTGCGGCTCTTGAGATACGCCCGCAAAGCGGCGCAGAAGCCCGCCGTCACGGCGAGAAACTGCGAGAGATAGTCCCAAAACTCAATCATCGTACCGCTCCTCGTCCGCCGAGTCCCCCTCATGCCCGCGCAGTCGGACGCACAGCACCGTCACGCACACGCCTAACGCGAAGGCCAGCAGGCCCACCACGAGATAGCCCAGGCTCCGGCCGCTGAAAATGCTGGCGGCCATGCCGCCGCCCAGCGCCGTGTCGGAAAATCCCTCTGTGATGCCGGGCATGACTAGCGCGAGGGAAACGATCACGACGAAACAGGCCGCCGTACCGGCGCAGAGGATCCCACGGGCACGGCGGCGCTGCCGCTGCCGTTCCAGTTCCCTTGCCCGCTGTTTGACTGCGGCCAGTCGTTCAGCCGTTGTACGCATCCGTGATCCCCTCCTGTTCCAGCCGCTTTCGCAGCGCGTTTTTTCCACGGTAAATGAGGTCCGCCACCTGCTTTTCCCGCTTGCCCATGACGGCGGCGGTCTCCGCGTGGCTCAGTCCCTCAAAATAGACAAGGAACAGCGCCTCCCGATAGTCCTCGTGCAGCTCTGCCATGCAGGTCCGCAGGAGCCGCGCCCGCTCCGCCGACTGCACGGTTTCCTCCACCAGCTCCCGGGCCTCCGGTTCCTCCGTCAGCGCGTCCAGCGAGAAGCAGTTTCTCGCCCGCTTTTTGTGCAGCAGCCGCAGGGCCATATGCCGCGCTGACTGGTAGAGGTAGGCGCGAAAGCCGCCGTCCCGGATGGCCGGTCTTTTGGCGATGAGATAGGCAAAGGCCTCGATCATCAGGTCCTCCGCCTCGTGAAGGTCGCAGAGATAGCCGTCCAGATAGAGGGTCAGCTTGGTGCCGTAACGCTCCATAAGCGCGCCCAAGGCATCCTCATCTCCGCCGAGGTAACGGCGGTATAATGCTTCGTCTGTCATCCCCTCCGCCGCCTCCCTTCGCCGCGTTTTTCATGATTATAACACGCCCCATACGCCCTTGTCGATAGAATTGATATACTCGAAAGGCTCCTGCCATCAGTTCCACGCCCCAGGTCATCGCCGCCCGCGCCAGCAAAAAGCGGATAAAACACTTGAAGGCCAATTCCGGTTTCTTCATTTCCGCATTGAACGTCTTTTACCTACCATCTCTTGACAGTAGGTAATCGTTCTTTGCCGATGCGCAGCGTAGCGGAACGTTCCGTTGTGTTGCAGCACACCTGTTTCGGTACTGGTAATTCTGCAAATGCAACCGCAGACGTTTCAGACAGTGCCTTCGCTGTACTGGCAACAGACAATAGCTCACGTTCCCAGCGATAGTATGTAGTTGGTGTGGTTCCTCTCTCCCTGCACCACTGCCTGACTGACAATCCGCTGCTTCTGCAATCCCGAATGGCTCCCGCCCATTCCTGCAGCCGTGCCTGATGCTTCAACTCTATGGATGTCATGGCGTATCCACCCTGACGTTAATAGTGGTGGAACGTTGCGAAACGTCCCACCACTATTATCCCATAGGAGTCTATACGCCGTTAGCTTTGACGGTTACTTTGATCTTGCCAGACGGTGGATTATGAGGCGCTTAGGCGCATTTTGCAAAAGTCGGATGAGTCGGTCCCTGTAAACCGCCCCCGGCCGGGCAGAAAAAAACAGCGGGAGACCTCGTGTAAGGTCTCCCGCTGCTTGCGTATGAAGTTACTTCATGGTGCGATACAGGAAGGTCACGATCTGGGCGCGGGTGCAGCCGTTGTTGGGGCTGAAGGTGGAAGCGGACGTACCGTTGGTCACGCCGCTCTCCACGGCCCAGGCCACTGCGTCAGCATAGAAAGCATCAGCCGTCACGTCGGTGAAGCCGTTCACCGTGGTGGGCGCGGTGCCCAGTGCGCGATACAGGAACGTCACGCTCTGAGCGCGGGTGCAGGTGGCGTTGGGGCTGAAGGTGCCATCGCCGGTACCCAGCGTGATGCCGTTCTCCACAGCCCAGGCCACAGCCTTGGCGTAGTAGCTGCCTGCGGGGACATCCGCGAAGCTCACCGTGCTCTTAGGCTCGGGAGAGCCGGCGGCGCGCCACAGGAAGGTGACGATGTGGGCGCGGGTGCAGGAGCCGTTGGGGTTGAAGGTGCCGTCGCCGGTACCGCCGGTGATGCCCTTCTTGGCGGCCCACTTCACGGCCTCATAGTAGTAGGCGTCGGTGGAAACGTCCGCGAAGTCCAGCGTCTCGATCTCAGCAAATTCCGCAGAAACCGTCACCTTGGAGGCGGGCATGGTAAAGGTAAACTTGCCGTCGCCCTTGTCCTTCACCTTGATCTTGCTGCCGCTGGCGTCCTTCACGGTCAGGGTGTCCAGCTCATAGCCGCTGTCGGGCTTGACGGTGATGGTCACGGTATCGCCCTTGGAGGCGTTCTTGGGGCTGACGGTCACATCGCCGTGCTTGACAGAGGGCGCGGAGACGTCATAGCGTCTGGAGGAAGAGCTGGAACCACCGCCGGAAGAAGAGCCGTTATAGCTCCACAGAGCGGTAAAGGTGGTGTCCTTGGTAATAACGACCTCATCGCCTACTTTGTAAGTTGCGGAACCGTCAGACCAGCCCTTGAAAGTGTAGTTGTTCTTTGCGGGAGCCTCAGGCAGAGCAAACTTGAAGTCTTTCGAGACAGTCTGTACGCCGATAGTCTTGCCGTCGCTTACCAGAGTCACCACACAAGAGCCCTCAGGCGCAGTATCAGTTATGATCGTGGCGTTCACGGTGCCGTTATTCGTGTAGGTTGTGTTCTTCGGCAGATAAATGGTGTTGTTGGCCTTCCCCTCTTTGTTCTCACAATTCTGAACGGTCACAACTGCGCCGGAATCGACAACGATAGTGCCACCATTTTTATCGGTTTGAATCGGCGATCTTGCATCGCTCCATTGACTCTGGAGAGGAAGTTTAGTGCCAGCACCACTGATCAGCACGTTGCTGCCATTCTTAAATTGCAGATTCTTTCCATAAATTGCGGAATAACCTGTCCCGCTGACGTTCACCGTGGACTGCTCAGTCGTCAAGGAGTCCACACTCAATCCATAAGAACCGCAATTATCGATATTGACAGTAGATCCATTGGTAACCTTCCAGTCACCGCCATTGGACGCGTTGCCGTCAATATCGGTACTGTTAAATGTACTGTTGTTGATAACAACCTGACCGGGTTTCGCCGTAGTTCCTTCCGGTTCGCTGAAAACAGTTCCGCGCTCAAGATCATGCAGCTTCAGAACCGCCTGATTCTTCAGGATCAGGCTGCCGCCATACTGCACATCAATGCCTGTGCCATCATTGTTCTTTTTAGTATCAGAATTCTTTGTACCCTGAATATCCAATTCCACGCCATCCAGGGTCAAGCTGCCGTTGTTTTCAACAACAAACGCACGTGTTGCTTCACCCGATTTTACTGTGCAGGAAATCTTTCCGGAACCATTGATGGTCACAGATTTATCGATGGTATACTGTGCATCTTTCAGTTCGGTATCCTTCAGCAGCGTGATGGTCTCGCCGTCCTTGACTGCGTTCAGGGCACCGGCGAGGGTCTTGTAACCCTTATTGCCGATCTTTGCTACGGAGTCATCAGCGGGAACAACCTTGCCGTTCTCCAACTTGCAGCCTTCATCGAGATATTCCTCAGCAGTTTCACCAGTGAATGTACCGCCGGTGATAAAGCCGGTCTTATTCTGACTGTAAACAGCATTCGTACCGCCATTGATAGCCTTGAACTCGCCGCCCTTTACAGCGATATTGATCTTAGCAAGGTCTCCTGCGGCGTTGTTCTGCGGGTTGCTCTCATAGAATGCAGTATAACCGGAAATCGCGCCGCTGTTGATGGTGACTTCAATAGGCAGCTTGGTTGTGTGCTGTGCAACTGCAATGCCTGCACCAACCGAAGTAGAACCATTACCATTCGGTGTTACACTGGTCGGAATTCCATTGCCAGTTACAGTTGCGCCATTTACTGTCAGCTTACCTGCACGAATTTCAATACCTGTCTCGCTGCCACTAACACTGCCACCATTAACAGTAGTAGTTGCATAACCAGCCAGATACATGCCCTGGCCTTCCGAAGTAACCGTAGTAGAATCCAAATTGATTACCGGTGCATTCGTAGCATCTTTAATATTACCATTAACATAAATGCCAGAACCCAAATCGCCAGTGCTATCTTTCTTACCATTTAATACAGCACCATTTAGATTTACCGTGATACCATATGCCTTACCTGCATTCTTTTGATCATCGAACTGATCGATAAAGACAGGTGCCCAACCTTCCAACGTTACATTCTTGTTAATAGTTGCAACAGCATAATCAGTATCGCTCTGATTTGTAGAACCCTTAATTAAAAGTGCACCAAAATAAGGCGTATCTTCCTTAATAGTACCAGGACCATTAACCGTCAGTTTACCATGTCGCACGTTAGCAGTCTGTTTCTCCGACGAAATCGTATGGCCGTTCAGATTGATAGTTACATCTTCATTGTTTTTTATCCACAGACGCTCCGAAACATTACTTAATAAATCAATCGTACCGCCATCCTTAGCCGCTGCGACAGCCTCGGCGAGGGTCTTATAATAGGTATCGCCGACCTTGGCCACGGAGTTGGTCTCGCCCAATTTCTCCACAGTGCCATTGTTCAGGATATAGCCATCCGCGACAAACTCGGACACATCAGTATTAAAGGTACCGCCAGTGATAGTAAATTCGCCTTTATTGTATTCGCTAGAATTACTCTCAATATTGCCAACATAACCTTTAATCGTACCACCTGTGATTTCCGCAACATTGGCATTATAGACACAGTAAAGATTGCTCTCACTCTGAGTGAAAGTACCATTGTTAATGGTTAATTTACCACAGTCATCATTTTTGACAGTAATCTTGCCGCCACTGATATTGCCACCGTTGATAGTCAGAACCGCATCGGCGCTATGGGCAGGTTCATTTCCCTCTCCAGCCGTAGCAGCATTTTGCCAGCCGTTGGCAATGGTGCTGGAGAAACTACCCTTATTTTTGATAGTAACGCCGCTGTTGATCTCCATGGTGCCAAAGTTTTTCACGGTGTACCAAGAGTTACCATTTGCGGAGTCAGGAGATGCAGTACCCACTTCCGCAGAACGCTCAAAGGTGCCGCCGTTGAGCGTTACCTCGCCCTCGTTGTAGATAGCAGCCTTTCCGTGGCTGGTGTTGTCCACAACACCAGTGCCAACACTGTCGCTGATATTCAACTCGCCGCCATTTTCAACCGTAATGGTGTGGCCGCTGGCATTGGTAAGTTTGTGGCCGTTCAGATCCAGATAAATGTCTTTATGAGCGGGAACCACCACATCTTCTGTCAGATCATCCAACAGTTTAAACGTGGGAGGGGTTTCCATCTGCCCAAGCCGGATAGCATCCGTCAACGTATCAAAATGTGCTACTTCTTCATTAGAAAAGGGGCTATCATCTATCTTGGCTACCTTATGATGACAGTCAGGGCCTCCTTTACAATCATAATTCTCTCCTTCCGCCATTGCCGAAACAGGCAGCAGCGTCAAGGCCATTGCCAGCGTCAGCAAAATTGATAGAAATTTGCGTTTCATACTACATCCTCCCGTTAGTATAAAATATGTGCCCCGCTACCGCTGCAGGGCTGATAGATACCTATAGCATACTCCCCCCGCCCGGAATATGCAAGTACCCTACCGGGTAAATACAGGAAATTTCCTATAAGCTGTCCGAAAAAGCAGAAAAACAGCGGGAGACCTCGTGTAAGGTCTCCCGCTGCCTGTGCGGAGAGTCAGTTCTTGGCGCGATAGAGGAAGGTCACGATCTGAGCGCGGGTACAGCCGTTGCTGGGGCTGAACGTGGAGTCCGTTGTGCCGTTGGTCACGCCGTTCTCCACGGCCCAGGCCACAGCCTCTGCATAGAAGTCGCCGGCTGCCACGTCGGTGAAGCCGTTCACCGTGGTGGGGTCGGTGCCCAGTGCGCGGTACAGGAACGTCACGCTCTGGCCGCGAGTGCAGGTGCTGTTGACGCCGAAGCTGCCGTCGGCAAAGCCGTTGGTCACGCCGTTTTCAATGGCCCATGCCACCGCGTCATAGCAGTAGCTGCCGGGGAGCACGTCGGCGGGAACCTTAGCCGTGCCCTTGGGGGCGGGAGAACCGGCGGCCCGCCACAGGAAGGTCACGATCTGGCCACGGGTGCAGGGATCGTTAGCGCCGAACAGGGCGTCGGTCTTGCCGTTGGTGATGCCCAGCTTCTGGGCCCACTTCACGGCGTCGAAGTAATAGGAGTCGGCGGGCACGTCAACGAAGGGGCTGGTCTCCCCCGCCTTGACGAAGGTCGCCTTGACCTCCACCTTGCCGCCGGGCATGGTGAAGGTGTACTTGCCGTCGCCCTTGTCGGTGAGCTTCAGCTCATTGCCCTTGCTGTCCAGCACGGTGACGGAGCCGACCTCGTAGCCGCTGTCGGGCTTGACGGTGACGGTCACCCGGTCGCCCTTGGAGGCGTTCTTGGGGCTGACGGTCACATCGCCGTTCTTCGTGCTGGGGGCGGACACGGCATAGCTGCGGTCAGAACTGGAAGAGCCGCCGGAGGAGGAGCGCCGGGTCACGGACACCTGGCAGGTGCCGGAAGCCTTTTCGTGGTTCGCGTCACCATCGTAGCTGGCCGTAAAGGTATAGGTCTTGGTCTCGTTGGGGAGCGCTGCAGAGAATGTACCGGCTGTGTTCTCGGTCACGGTGATGCCGTTGTCGCAGGTCACAGCAATTTTGCCCTCAGTGGGAACGCCATTGGAGGTGACGGTCAGCTTCACGGTGCCGGAGCCGGTGAGGGAGGTCGGGTCGGCGGTGATGTCGATGGTGGGGGCGGCCTTGACAACTGTGATATCACAGGTTGCGGTTTTCCCCTGATAGGTCGCTGTCACCGTCATTACACCCAGAGTGGTCAACTTTGTACCCAAGCCAGAAAGTTTATCTGCAGTGACCGTTTCACGCTCGCCGTTGTCATAGACCGCAGTAACTGTGAAATCATCCGCACTCAGGATAGTGCCATAAGGGACATTCGCATTTTTAGCGGCTACTTCGATGCTGGAAAGCTGGCGTGCGACCCATTTGGCAGTATAGGTTTTGTTCACCTTTACATCAGCAGACGATGCCAGCTTTGTGTCTCCATCATACCACCCGTCAAACGTATAGCCGCTGCGGACAGGCTCAAACAAGCCGGTGGTGCTGTCCACTTTTGTAGTGTCGACATAGCCGCCATCCGTATTGAGGATCGTAACTTCACTACCCGACCAATAAGAGTTGCTGTTTTCAACTGCGGTCATAAAGTAAATCTTGGTGCCATCCGCTTGGTTTGCAAATGCATATTGAGAGAGTATGCTGGAGGGGTTTGCAGACGCAACGATAAAATTCAGCGCATTTTTCTGATTTCCTGCATAAGAAAATGCTGCCGTTCCAATTTTCGTAACACTTTCAGGAATTACGATATTGCCTTGAAGATTGTTCTTGCGGAATGCAGTGTCGCCGATTCTTGCAAGTCCTTCCGGGAGAGTCAGCGTTCCGGGAATTCCTGCTCCACCAAAGGCAGAGGACTCAACCGCTTTCACACCATCTCCAAGTGTTAGGTTTCCTGTAATACGGCTGGCTCCGGTATAGTCTGTATCTGATACAGACATAAGGTTTGAGGGAACTGTTTCGCTATTGATAGTCAGGTCTCCTTTTATCACGGTGTCCTGAAAGATGTTGGTGCCGACGCTATTACTATTCACTACAACATTTCCGTTGATCGTATCGCCAAGGAATACTCTGTCACCATAAGAAACACCGCTTTTTAATTCAATGTCCCCCGTAATGTCAGTTTTCAACTCTCTGAATGCGTTATTGCCAACCTTGGTTACGCCTGCCATCTCGGGATAAACCGTAAGGTTCGTATCACAAAACGCATTTTCTCCAATTGTCTTGACCGATGCCGGAATCGTAACCTTGGTAAGCGAGGTGCATCCACTGGCAAATCCTTTGCTGATTTCTGTAATTCCGTTTTCAAAGGTCAAAGAAGATATTTTTGCTTTTGCAAAAATGTTGTTTGAAGGCTCATAGTTGCCGTTGTTTATATCAGTATTTTCCACAATATTGACATTTCCTGGGATCACAACTTCACCAGTAATTCCGCTGTCATAGAAACAGGCAGAACCAATTGCTCCAAGGTTTGCAGGCAAAGTCAACTGTCCGGACAGATTCGCATCCTGATACACCATACCCTCGCCCATGATTTTCATGGAAGACGGGAAGGTCAAATTACCCTCTGTCGTTCCAAGGTACGTCAGCGCACTCATCATAGAAAATGCGTGCAGATATGTGCGCTCCAATGTATCAGGCAGAATGATTTTTGCGATCTTTTCATTTCGCTGAAACGCTCTCGGTGGGATAGCGTTGTTCTCGCATCTTGCTCCTGACAAATCAAGTTCCGCCAAACTCTGTAAGTATGTTGTCCCAGACACAGCATATGCACTTTTGTATCTGCCGTCTTCCGTTTCTGTGACAACAACACCGCTCAAAAACTGAAAATCAGCAGGCGTCAACACGGCATCACCGCTGGTTGTGACTTTCAATTTGGTGATCGCTTTAAGATCGGAATTTGCTGCCTTTACGGCGTCCTCCAACTTTCCACTTTCCGACAACGTCACCTGTGTCCACTCGCCACCCTCGGCGCCCTTCGCAATTGCTGTCGGAACCAGCGTGAACATCATTGTCAGTGACAACAATATTGCAAAAATACGCTGTTTCATCACTTTTACCTCCTATATTTCCTTCTATTTGATCCGCTTCCGCAGGTTTAAACAAAAAAACAGACGCCTTCAAGACATGGTTTTACCCATGCCTGAAAACGCCTTTGCTTTATATTCTGCGGACAGCGTAAAGCAGCGAACGCCGCTTGCTCTGTCCTGGCCTATTCTGTTTTTCGGAGCTTGCCGGAGCATCATGCGCATCAGAACCTTTGGAAGGGTCAGCGCGGAGCTATGGAACCAGGGGGAATGGCGGCTGTCCGCCGTTGACAGCTGGCTGGCCCGGAGGGCCCCGTAGCTTTGCGTCGCCGGCTTACGCCGGGTTTGCCCATAAATTTTACATAAAGAAAGCAGCAGATTGCTCTTTTCCAGTCAATAGGCGTTTTTTATAAAATTAACCGTTTTCTTTGTGTTTTTCGAGCCTTTTTCCGCTCAGAAACCACGCTTGCGCTCCCCGCATGGTGCGGGAATCCGCCGTCGGTCCTCCCGGCTTCTGTGCTCTTTACATCCGAATGCCGGAGGCCCTCCTCGGAGCAGCCGCGTACCCGCGGCAAAGTCCCGTCGATTTTCATTGCCATACCGATGGAACCGTGGTATACTATTCCCGTTGAAAAAACAAAACGAAGGAGAGATGACCATGGATCCCATCAACGAGATCGAACTGGAGGACTGCCCCGTATGCCGCGGCGCCGGTTATATTGAGGACGAGCAGGGCTGGTGCATGTATGCGTGCTGCCTGAACTGCGGCACGGAGACCGCCCACGTCAGCTACAAGACGCCGGAGGAGCGGCTGGAGGCCGCCCGTCAGGCTGCCTACCTGTGGAACATCGGCAAGGTGATCCACAACGGCATGTGTGACTGATTCCCACGCAAAAAACGCGCAAGTGAACGCACTTGCGCGTTTTTCCTTTGGCTGATACAATACAGAAAAAAGCTTCCGGGAGGAACACAGTATGATTCGTGAGATCTGCAGGGATGAGACGTTTCTCGCCCAGAAGGCCGCCCCCGCCACGGCGGATGATCTGGCCACAGCCCAGGACCTGCTGGACACCCTGACCGCCCATAAGGACGGCTGCGTGGGCATGGCGGCCAACATGATCGGCGTTTGCAAGCGCATCATCGCCTTCGACAACGAGGGGGCGTACATGGTGATGTTCAATCCCGTCATCGTCCGGCAGTCCGGACCGTATGAGGCCCAGGAGGGCTGCCTCTCCCTCACCGGCGTCCGGAAAACGAAACGGTTCCAGACCATCAAAGTACAGTGGCAGAATGAACAATTCCAGACCCGGCTGAAAACCTTCACCGGCTGGACGGCGGAGATCATCCAGCACGAGATCGACCACTGCGAGGGGATTTTGATATGATTCTTTACTTTTCCGGCACCGGGAACAGCGGCTACGCGGCCCGGCGCATTGCCGACGGGCTGGGTGAGCCGCTGCTGTGCCTGAATGACCGCATCAAGGCCGGGAACACCGCCCCTGTGGAGACCGGGGAGCGGCTGGTGATCGTCACGCCCACCTACGCCTGGCGGATTCCCCGCATCGTGGAGGACTGGCTGCTGCACACGGAGCTGACCGGGGCGAAGCGGGCGTGGTTCGTCATGACCTGCGGCAGCGAGATCGGCGATGCCGACCGGTACAACCGCCGCCTCTGTCAGGCAAAAGGCCTTGTCTGTATGGGCACGGCACAGATCGTCATGCCGGAGAACTACATCGCCATGTTCAACGCCCCTCAGGCGGAGGAAGCCCGGCAGATCGTGGCCAGAGCGGAGCCGGACATAGACGGCGCGATCGCCGCCGTCCGGGATGACCGGGCCTTTCCCCCACCCCGGAGGAAATTCTATGACCGCTTCATGAGCGGGCCGGTGAATCCCATCTTCTATTCCTGCTTCGTAAAAGCAAACGCCTTCACCGTTGGGGACGCCTGCACCGGCTGCGGCCAGTGTGTCCGGCGCTGCCCCACCAACAACATCGCCCTGCAAAACGGAAAGCCCGTCTGGGGGCAGGACTGCACCCACTGCATGGCCTGCATCTGCTACTGCCCCACGGAGGCCATCGAGTACGGCAAAAAGAGCCTCGGCAAGCCCCGGTATCATTTTGAAGCGCTGTGAGGGGCTTCTGGACACGCAATTGCAGACTATGTGCAGGGCAGCCGCCCTGCGCATAGTTTTTGTTGGAACGAAGAGGCTATATTTAAGAGGTTTTGATCTCGCTTTTTCGCGCACTGCCGCCTCCGGTGCGAGCGGAGAAAATCGCGGCAGCTTCCCCCGGCAGTCAAACTTTTTTCTTGCATTTTTCCTCATTTTTTGTATCATAAAACCGTACACCATACACCGATATACAGCAGGAGGACTCTTTTTGACTCCGAGGATCTTTTATGAAACGCGATGACAAGCTGTTTTCCATTGGCGAGATCGCCAAGGCATTGGGCGTGACCCGCCGTATCATCCTTCACTATGAGGAACGGGGGCTGATCGAACCGGATAAGCGGGATGACGCCACCAACAACCGCTACTATACCATTGATACCTTTACCAAGCTGCGGAGCATTCGCAGTCTGCAAAATCTGGGACTGACGCTGGATGAGATCCGGGATTACTACAACGATTCCACGGATCTGATGCCGCTCATTCGCCGGATGGAGGAAATGCGGGACCAGCTGAATCTCAACATCGAAAAACTGTACGAGCGGGCCAAGGTATCCTCCGCTCAGGTCAAGGAGCTGGAGCTGCCGCAGCAGCTCATATACCGCCGCACCTACTGCAGCAATAACGTGGCGGACAAGACCGTTCTGCTCCGCAACACAGCTCTGGAGGCCATGCGGGCCCACGGTACGGATATCACCCGGCGAATGTACTTCATCCAGTTCCCTATCGACCGCCCGGCCGAGGTGTCCTTCTGCGTGGCCGTTCCCCCGGGCAGTGAGGGAGAATATGTGGAGACCGCAGCGCCTATGCGGGCCATCTGCATCTATCACCACGGTGCGTATGAGGAGCTCCCCGCCGTGGGCCGCCAGCTTCTGGACTATGCCAAGGCACACGGCCTGACGCCGCAGGGCATCCTGCGCCATACCTATCTGGAGGGGCCGCCCCAGCATAAGGACCCCGCAAAGTTCATCACTCAGGTCATCCTGCCAATCGTGTAATGGTATTTCGCACAGCGCCTATCTCCATACCCGCCAGAGTTGTCTCCGGCGGGCACCGTAAAATCAGGCTTCCGCAAGGGCCGGCGGTTTTGAACCGCCGGCCCTTGTATCGGATCTGCGCAAAAAAGTGCGGATCCCGCCGTCCGAGATCTCGATTTTTTTGCATATCCGAGCGCCCAATCCGACCGGGGCAGAATGGAGCATTTTCCGCGTATTTATTTTGCACGAAATTGAAAAACCTCCCACTCTTTTTTCTGCTGCAACTTTTACAAAAGATAGAACGCGGGCAAAAAAGCTGTTGACATTTGGTTTTCACCTTGCTATGATGCAACCAACAAAAACGCAATGACACAGAGTAGTAAGCAGGGCGATCCTCTCAGAGAAGTGCCGGTTGGTGCGAGGCACAGCGCGATCAAGCTGCCGAACTGGCTGTACAGCGGCTGCGTCGAATTGGAAGTAGATGCAGACGGGAGCTCCCGTTACAGTAGCAGGGATATGATGGTATCCCGTTGAGTGTGTTTCCAATACAGGAAACAAAGAAGAGTGGTACCGCGGAGGGTTTTCTACCTTTCGTCTCTTCTGCCAACCGGCAGGAGCGACGAAAGGTTTTTTTGTTTTTCCTGCCAACCATCGGACAACATTTGCAGGAGGAAGAAATCATGAAAACCAACACCAAAGTTCCCAAGACGCCCTTCTTTGCCGCTTTTTCCGTCGGCGCGGTCCTGTTCTCCGCTCACGCAGGCGGCGGCTTCGCCACCGGCAACCAGGCCAACACCTATTACGTGGGTCTGGGCTGGACCGGCATCATCTCCGCCATCGCGGCCATGCTGCTTTTGACCCTTACCATGCGGGAGGCCATGATCATGTACAATTCCCGTGGCCTGACAAGCTACAAGCAGCTTTTTGAAACGCTGTACCATCCCTTTGACAAGATCGAATGGGCCTTCGAGGTATTCTTCTACATCATGGTGCTGATGGCTGTCGCCGCCGCCATCTCCGGCGCAGCCTCCGCTCTGAACAACTACTTCACCATCAACTACTACATCGGCGTCGCCATTGTCGGCGTCATCGTCCTGATGCTCACCATCTTCGGCGCAGGCATCGTCCGGGCCGCCTCCACCTACATGGGCATGGCCATTCTGGTCACCGCCATCAGCATCTATGTCATCGGCATCTTCAAGAGCGACAGCAGCATCTTCTCCGTCCTCGCCGCCGACTTTGAGACCACCGGCTTCATGAATATGCCCAAGGCCATCCTTAACGCCTTTACCTACGCCGGTTTCCAGTGCGTGACCCTCCCCACCATGATCGCCTGCGGCACCACCATGAAGAACAAGGCTGGCTGCGCCAAGGCCATGTGGATCTCCTTTGTGATGAACGCCGTCGCTCTGGTCCTCTCCGTGTTCATGCTCATGAGCTGGCAGAGCGTTTACACTGCCGTGGAGGGCGGCTCCACCATCCCCACCCTCACCGTCTGCAAGATCATCGGCATCCCCGCTATGGTGGCCGTTTACGGCACCTGCCTGCTCCTCTGCCTCATCTCCACCGGCGTGACCACCATCTTCGGCTTCGTGGCCCGGTTTGAAAAGCTCCCCGTGTTCAGCGGCATCCAGTCCGCCCCGGTCCGCAGCGCCATTGTTTCCGCCTTCATCATCGTCCTCTCCATGACCATTTCCATGGCCGGTCTCACCAACATCATCAAGTACGGCTACGGCTACTGCGGCTATCTGGGCATCGCCGTTGTGGTGGTCCCCTTCCTGACCGTTGGCGTATACAAGAACCGTAAATACTGCAAGGAGCACGCCTTCGCCAATGCCAACGCCGAGGAGGAAGCCGCTCCCGCCGTTCGCGGCAGCGTCTGTGCCAATCCGGTGACCGCAGACTGAACCCGTCCCATCAACCAAGCGTTTTTTTACGAGGTGTTTATGATGCAAAAAGCTCTTTTTCCGGGATATACCGTAGGCCCTGACGCCTATGACGATATTGTCAATATCTGCTCTGCCTATGGCAAAAAGGCCGCCATCATCGGCGGCAGGAAGGCGCTGGCCGCTGCGGAGCCTCAGATCCGCAAGGCGGTAGAAGGCTCCGGCATTGAGATCACCGGCACCTTCTGGTACGGCGGCGAGGCCTCCCGCGAAAACATGGATATGCTCCGGCCTCAGGTGGCGGACGCCGACATGATCTTCGCGGTGGGCGGCGGCAAGGCCATCGACACCTGCAAGGTGCTGGCCCACGAGACCAACCGGCCCTTCTTCACCTTCCCCACCATCGCCTCCACCTGCGCCTCCTGCACCAGCCTTGGCATCGTGTACCATCCTGACGGCAGCCTGCGGGAATACTCCTTCTCCAAGATCCCGCCCAACCACATTTTCATCAACACGGAGATCATCGCCAACGCCCCGGCCCGCTACCTGTGGGCCGGCATGGGGGATACCATGGCCAAGCACTATGAATGCACCATCTCCTCCCGCAACGACGTCCCCGCCCACTCCGACGCTATGGGCATCGCCCTCAGCTCCATGTGCGCCGCCCCCATCCTCCGCTGGGGCAAGCAGGCCATGGCGGACTGCGAGGCCCACAAGGTCACCCCGGAGCTGACGGAGATCATCGAGGCCATCATCATCTCCACCGGCTATGTCTCCAACTTCGTTCAGGTGGACTACACCACCGGCATGGCCCACGCCATGTACAACGGCTTCACGATCCTGCCCTCCACAGAGGAATACCACCATCTCCACGGCGAGGTAGTCTCCTACGGCATTCTGGTCATGCTCACCGCCGACAAGCAGTACGCGGAGCGGGACCGGCTGCTGGCCTTCAACCGCTCCATCGGCCTGCCCACCCATCTGGCGGACATCCACGCCAGACCGGAGGACCTGCCCGCCGTTACGGAAAAGGCGCTGGCGGGCATCGACGTCCGGGTCTGGCCCTACCCCGTCGCCCAGCAAATGCTGATCGACGCGGTGATGGAGCTGGAGCAGGTCGGCTGACCCGGCAAGGCGAACCGTTTCCGCCAGAAAAAGTCAGAAAAACCCCCGGAGCAACCGGTCTTGATCGACCGCTGCTCCGGGGGTCATCCTTTCATTTGGGGAGAGAAACAGCAGACTGAGGGAAGCGGCATGGGAGATCCCCCCTGCCCCGCCACGAGAAAAAGCCCTGTCCGGCGCAATCACACAGATTCCTGCTTCTCCCGCTCGCTGATTTTACATTCAAAGCGGTCCTTGTTGGAATCCTGCGGGATGGGGGTGGGATAGCCGCCGCCGAAGCAGGCGGTGCAGAAGCCGCTCTCCGTATGGTCGGCCAGCTTCACCACGTCGCTGAGGCTGAGATAGCCGAGAGAATCCACACCGATGATTTCAGCGATCTCCGCAACCGTGTGGTGGTTGGCGATGAGCTTGTTTTTGTCGTCAATATCCGTGCCGTAGTAACATTCGGACACAAAGGGCGGCGCGCTGACCCGCATGTGGATCTCCTTCGCGCCGGCCTTGCGCAGCAGGTCGATGGTACGGCGGCAGGTGGTGCCCCGGACGATGGAGTCATCGATCAGCACCACGCGCTTGCCCTCCACCACGGAGCGGATGGGGTTCAGCTTGATGCTGACCTCATTTTCCCGCATATCCTGCGTGGGAGAAATAAAGGTGCGGCCGATGTATTTGTTCTTGATAAAGCCCATGCCGTAGGGAATTCCGGACTGCCGGGCGTAGCCCATGGCGGCGTCCAGACCGGAGTCCGGCACACCGATGACGATGTCCGCCTGCACGGGATGCTCCAGCGCGAGGAACGCACCGGCCCGCTGACGGGCCACATGAACGCTGCTGCCGTCGATCACGGAGTCGGGGCGGGCAAAGTAGATGAACTCAAAAACGCACAGTCTCCGGGGCGCGATGCCGCAGTGGGATCTGTCGGACTTGACGCCGTTTTTGTCCGCCACCACGATCTCTCCGGGCAGAAGATCCCGCTCAAAGCTGGCGCCCACGGCGTCCAGTCCGCAGCTTTCAGAGGCGAACACCACGCTGCCGTCCTTCAGCCTCCCCATGCACAGGGGACGGAAGCCGTGAGGGTCCCGGACGGCGATCAGCTTGCTGGGGGATGAAATGACCAGAGAATACGCCCCCACCAGACGGTCCATGGCGGCGGAAACCGCCTCCTCGATGGAACCGTGCTTCAGCCGCTCCTGCACAATGATGTAGGCGATGACCTCGGAATCGGTGGTGGTATGGAAGATCGACCCCTGACTCTCCAGCTGGAGACGCAGCTCCTGGGAGTTGGTCAGGTTGCCGTTGTGGGCCAGCGCCATGCGGCCCTTATAGTGGTTGACCAGAATGGGCTGGACGTTGCGCTTGTTGTCCGAACCGGTGGTGCCGTAGCGCACATGGCCGACGGCGATGTTGCCAAGCCCCAGAGAGCGAAGCCGCTCCTTGGGAAACACATCGCTGACCAGCCCCACGTCCCGCCAGGAGCGGAACAGGCCGTCATCGTTGACAACGATACCGGCACTTTCCTGCCCGCGGTGCTGAAGGGCGTACAGAGCGTAATAGGCTAACGAGGCCACATCGGCGGTGACATTGTAGTAAATGCCGAATACGCCGCATTCCTCGTGGAGGTGGCGGTCATCGCCGGCAGCCGGAGCCGCCTTATCAAGATCCGTGCACGCCATAGATTTACTGGGCATCGTGATCCAGCAGGCGCTTCATGATCTCGGCGTAGGCGTCCTCAACGCCGCCCAGATCCCGGCGGAAACGGTCCTTATCCAGCTTTTCATGGGTCTCGGCGTCCCACAGGCGGCAGGTGTCGGGGCTGATCTCGTCAGCCAGCACGATGGATCCGTCGGCCACCTTGCCGAATTCCAGCTTGAAGTCCACCAGCGTCACGCCGCACTCGGCCCAGAACGCCTTCAGCACCTCGTTGACAGCGAAGGCATAGTTCTTGATGGTCTCGATCTCCTCTGCCGTGGCCAATTTCAATGCCAGCGCGTGATAGGTGTTCAGCAGAGGATCGCCCAGCGCGTCATTCTTATAGGAAAACTCGATGGTGGGCTGATCGAACACGATGCCCTCCTCCACGCCGTAGCGCTTGGCAAAGGAACCGGCGGAGATATTGCGGACAATGACCTCCAGAGGGACGATGGCAACCCGCTTCACCAGCGTTTCCCGCTGGCTCAGCTCCTTGACAAAATGGGTGGGGATGCCGGCCTTTTCCATTTTGGCCATCAGGCGGTTGGTCATCTGGTTGTTGATGACGCCCTTTCCGAGGATGGTGCCTTTTTTCAGGCCGTTGAACGCGGTGGCATCATCCTTGTAATCCACGATGAGCAGCTCGGGATCATCGGTTTTGAATACTTTTTTTGCTTTGCCCTCGTAGATCTGTTCTAACTTCTGCATGTTCTGCTCCTCCTGCGCATCTGCGCATAAAAATGATCAAAAATGTCAATTGGCCGCGTACATCTGCCGGTACGGGTTTTTGCTGTCCGGCGTCACCACGGTGAAGGGCCCGTCCATCAATGCTTCCGCGTCGCCGCCGAACAGGGCGCACCAGCGCTCCACCAGCGGCCGCAGAAGGGCGGTCTCCTCCTCCGTGGGGGGATGGGGCGTCACCTGATCCGGGAAGCGGATGGCGGAAACATCGCCCCTGAAAATCACGCGCCCGCCGTGCTGTCCCGTGCAGGGGAAATAACCGGCGGCGGGCTTTCCGTCCGTATGCAGTCCCAGCACCAGGATCGTGCCGCCTGCCTGATATTCCCCCAGAAAGCTCCCCGCCCGGCCGCCAATGACGATCACCGGCTGCTGGTCCTGATATGCCTTCATGTGGATGCCTGCCCGATAGCCCGCGTTGCCTTGGACATAGATCTCGCCGCCCCGCATGGCGTAGCCCGCCGTGTCGCCCACGCTGCCGCGGACCACAATGGAGCCGCCGTTCATCGTATCGCCTACGGCGTCCTGCGCGTTGCCATTAACGGTAATGGAGCCGCCCCCCAGATACGCGCCCAGGGCGTTGCCGGGGATGCCGTCGATCTCCACCTGACGGCCGCGCATGCCCGCGCCGATGAACCGCTGCCCCAGGCAGCCGTTGATGCGGCAGGCAGGGCCCGCCGCCCGGATGGCTTCATTCAGGGCCCTGTAGTCCAGGCCCTTTGCTTCAACGTTCATGTTATATCACACCTCCCGGTGCTTTTACAATGTGTAAAACAGAAATTTTCCGCATTTTTCAACCCTCATTCTCCGGCATGGGCTACGCCCAGAATGGACAGTTCCTTTTCCGTCAGCCCCACGGCCCGCAGCATCAGCCGGTTGCCCCGCAAAGCCTCGATGGAATTGATCCCCATGCCGCCCATGATCTCCATGATCTCGTGCTTCCACGCCGTCATCAGATTGATGAGGCGTTCCGTGCCCTCGTCGGGGTCCAGCCGCTTGACCAGCTCCGGGCGCTGCGTGGCGATGCCCCAGGCGCACCTGCCGCTCTGGCAGGTACGGCACAGGTGGCAGCCCATGGCGATCAGCGCCGCCGTGCCGATATAGCAGGCGTCCGCCCCCAGAGCCACGGCCTTGACCACGTCGGCAGAGGAACGGATGCTGCCGCCTGCGATCAGGGACACCTGATTGCGGATGCCCTCCTCCCGCAGCCGCTGGTCCACGGCCGCCAGCGCCAGTTCAATGGGAATGCCCACATTGTCGCGAATTCGGGTGGGCGCGGCGCCGGTGCCGCCCCGGAAGCCGTCGATAGCAATGATGTCCGCGCCGCCCCGCGCAATGCCGCTGGCGATGGCCGCGATGTTGTGGACCGCGGCTACCTTGACGATCACCGGTTTCCGGTACTGTGTCGCTTCCTTTAAGGAGCAGATCAGCTGCCGGAGATCCTCGATGGAATAAATATCGTGGTGGGGTGCCGGGGAAATCGCGTCGGACCCCTCCGGAATCATGCGGGTGCGGGAAACGTCGCCTACGATCTTCGCCCCCGGCAGGTGTCCGCCGATGCCCGGCTTGGCCCCCTGGCCCATTTTGATCTCAATGGCCGCACCGGCCATCAGGTAGTCCTCGTGAACACCGAACCGCCCGGAGGCCACCTGGGTGATGGTGTTGCGCCCATAGCGGTAAAGGTCCTCGTGGAGGCCGCCCTCGCCGGTGTTATAGCAGATCCCCAGCGCCTCCGCCGCTCTGGCCAGACTTTCGTGGGCGTTGAAGCTGATGGCGCCGTAGCTCATGGCGGCGGTCTTAAACCGCTTCACAATGGAGTCCACGCTCTCGACCTCCTCGAGCGGGACACCGGCCTCGGGGTAGTTGAAGTCGAGCAGGCTGCGCAGATGCATCGCATCGCCGCCCTCATTGGCGGCGGCCGCCGTGTACTGCTTGAAGATGTCATAGCTGCCGGTCCAGCAGGCCTGCTGCAGCAGGTGGATGGTCTGCGGATTGTACAGGTGCTGCTCGGCAGCGGGGCCGCCGCGGTACTTGTGAGCACCCAGACTCGGCAGCTCGCGGTTGATGTCCAGTCCCAGCGGGTCAAAGGCCTCCTGATGGCGGGCCTCCAGATCGTTCTGGATGTCCTGAATCGTGATGCCGCCCACGCGGGAGACGGTGTTCGTGAAGTACTTGTCCACGACCTCTTTCGAGATGCCGAGTGCCTCAAAGATCTGGCTGCCCGCGTAGGACTGGATGGTGGAGATGCCCATCTTGGAGGCAATTTTCACGATGCCGGCCAGCACGGCGCGGTTGTAGTCCTGCACGGCGGCGTAGTAGTCCTTGTCCAGCAGGCCGTCCGTGATGAGCGCGCCGATCGTCTCCTGCGCAAGATAGGGGTTGATGGCGGCAGCACCGTAGCCCAGCAGGGTCGCAAAGTCATGCACAAGGCGCGGCTCGCCGCTCTCAAGGATCAGGGCCATGGCGGTGCGCTTGCGGGTGCGCACCAGATATTTGCTGACCGCGCCGACAGCCAGCAGGCTGGGGATGGCAACGTGGTACTCGTCAATGTCACGGTCGGACAAAATCAGGATGTTTGCGCCGTCGCGGTAGGCGCGGTCCACATCGACAAACAGCCGGTCGATGGCCTTTTCCAGATCGGTATTTTTGTAGTAGCAGATGGACAGCGTCACAACCTTGAAGCCGGGCACATCCATCGCCTTGATCTTGAGCAGGTCGGTCTCGGTCAGGATCGGGTTCTCGATCTTCAGCACCTTGCAGTTGTCGGCGTTTTCCTCCAGCAGGTTGCCCTGCGCACCGACATAGACGGTGGTGGAGGTGACGATCTTCTCGCGCAGGGCATTGACAGAGTTCTCAACAAAGGAGTCCATCTTCCAGTCACCGGCGCAGCCGCAGACCTTATACACAAAGTTGTGCAGGATCTTGGTGCCGTTCTCAGTGTGCAGGACCTCGGGGTGGAACTGCACAGCATACAGGCCGCGGGCCTTATCCTGCGCAGCGGCCACCGGGCAGTTGGGGGTATGGGCAATAATCTCAAAGCCGGGGGCTGCCTGCTCGATGTAATCGTTATGGCTCATCCAGCAGACATTCTGGGCGGGCAGCGTATCAAACAGCGGGCTGGCAGTATCCAGATCGACCAGCGTTTTGCCGTACTCACGCTCGGGGGCCTTGCAGACCTTGCCTCCCAGCATGTGCATCATCAGCTGGCTGCCGTAGCAGATGCCCAGTACGGGCACGCCCCAGCTGAAGATCTCGGGGTCGATGGTGGGCGAATCCTCCAGATAGACGCTGTTGGGGCCGCCGGTGAAGATGATGCCCTTGGGGTTCTTCGCCTTGATGACGGACAGGTCCGTCTTATAGGAATAGATCTCACAGTAGACATTATTCTCGCGGACGCGGCGCGCGATGAGCTGATTGTACTGGCCGCCAAAGTCCAGCACGATCACGGTTTCATGCTGCATGATGTTCTCCTCTCTCTATATCACTGGTGTGCTTCTTATAGCTAAGATTTAGTATAGCACATTTCACAACCAAAAGCGACATCTTTTGTGTATTTTTCTGTTTTGTTTTTCGTTTTAAATTGTAAACCCTTTCGCAAATCAAAAGTTGACGCAGCGTTTGCAGTCTGCCATACTGGGAGCATGGCCGCTTTGGGCCAGAATGTATAGGAGGAACAATTCTTATGAGTCAGAACACCCAGGCCGCTGCGGCCACCAAGTCCAAGTTCTCTGTGCGGGACATCTGCTATGCAGGTCTGTTCGCCGCCGTCATCGCCGTCATGGCCCAGCTCTCCATCCCGATGCCTTTGGGCGTCCCCATGACCATGCAGACCTTCGCCATCACGCTGGCTGCTGTGGTGCTGGGTTCCAAGCTTTCCGCCATCGCTACGCTGGTCTATCTGGCGCTGGGTGCCGTGGGCGTGCCGGTGCTGGCAAACTTCTCCGGCGGTTTCGATAAGTTCGTCGGCCCCACCGGCGGCTTCCTCATCTCTTTCCCCCTGATGGCCTACATCATCGGCCTCGGCGTGGAGCACCGTGACGCTTTCAAGGGTGCTTTCGTCACCGCCGTCATCGTCGGCACGGTGGTCAACTATGTGGTGGGCGTTGCAATGTTCGTGGTCGTCGCCCACAGCACCGTCGCCGTGGGTATCACCGCCTGCGTCCTGCCCTTCATCCCCACTGCCATCATCAAGGCAGTTCTGGCCTGCGTCATCGGCCTGAATCTGCGGAAGCGCATTCCGGGGCTGAAAGCATGAGCATCGTACTTCGTCCCCATCATCTGCTCTGCACACAGGGCTATTCCGGCAAAGGCTATGACAACGATTTCGTGGCCCACATGACCGATGTGGTGCATCAGCTGCGGGATGTTCCCGGCACCACCATCCGCCTCACCTTCTCCACGGATACGCTCTGTTCCTGCTGCCCCAACAAGCTGGGGACTGACCTCTGCGACACGCAGGAAAAGGTCAAGCGCTACGATGCAAAGACGGTGGAATACTTCGGTCTCGAGGAAAAGGATTACGTCTACCAGGACCTCATCCGCGAGATCGACGCCAAAGCCACGCCAGAGATCCTCGCCGACATCTGCCGCGACTGCTGCTGGTTCCCCATCAGCGCCTGCTGCAAGAATATCTGCGAAGGCCGGTATGTGAAATAAAGCGATAAAAAATACGGGATGCTGTAAAATGCAGCATCCCGTATTTTTGTTTTATCAGGCGATGAACTTATCGTACAGGCCGAACACGAAGATGAACAGGACGATGAGGGGCAGGCCATAGGTCAGGTAGCCGCGCATCCAGTCGTGCATCTTGAGGCCGTCGCCGGTGTTGACTTCCTTCTTGTAGTTGTCCCAGCCCCAGCCCCAGCGGGTGACGCAGAACAGCAGGTAGACGAGGGAGCCCAGCGGCAGGAAGAGGTTGCTGACGAGGAAATCCTCCACATCCAGCACCGCACCGCCGAAGATGGCGAAGCCGTCCCAGGCCCAGACGTTGTAGCCCAGCACACAGGGCAGAGAGAGGGCGATGATGAGGAAGAAGTTGACGAGGCTGGACTTCTGACGGTTCCAGCCGGTCAGCTCCATGCCGCAGCAGATGATGTTCTCGAAGACGGCCAGCACGGTGGAAAGTGCCGCAAAGGCCATGAACAGGAAGAACAGGCTGCCCCACAGACGGCCCATCGCCATATTTGCGAAGATATTGGGCAGGGTGATGAAGATGAGGCTGGGGCCGCTGGTCTGGTCCACACCGTAAGTGAAGCAGGCCGGGAAGATGATGAGGCCGGCGGTGATGGCGACGAAGGTATCCAGCACCACGACGCGGACGCTCTCGCCCAGCAGGGCGTGCTCTTTGCCGATGTAGCTGCCGAAGATGGCCATTGCACCGATGCCGAGGCTCAGGGTGAAGAACGCCTGATTCATGGCACCCACCAGCGTATTGACGATGCCCACTTCCTTCATCCGCTCAAAGTCGGGTACGAGGAAGAAGGTCAGGCCCTCCTTTGCGCCGGGCATGAACATGCTGTTGACTGCCAGCACCACCATGATGACCAGCAGGGCGATCATCATGACTTTCGTGACTTTCTCGAGGCCGTTCTGCAAACCGCGGGCGCAGACGAAGATGCCGATGGCCACAACGACCACCATCCAGAAGCCCATGGTCAGCGGGCTTGCCAGCATCTCGGTGAACTTACCGGCCACCTGGTCGGCGTCAAGGCCCACCAGCTTACCGGCAGCGGTCATGTAGAAGTAGTGGAGCATCCAGCCGGCCACCGTGGTGTAGAACATCATCAGCAGGTAGCAGCCGATGAGAGTGAAGTAGCCGTGGATGTGCCACTTCTGACCGGGCTTTTCGAGGGCCTGATAGGCGCGCACCGGGCTCTTGTGGCTGGCACGGCCCACGGCGAACTCCATGGTCATGATGGGCAGACCCAGAATGACGAGGAACAGCAGGTAGAACAGCACAAAAGCGCCGCCGCCGCCCTGACCTGCCATGTAGGGGAACTTCCACACATTTCCGATGCCGATCGCGCAGCCAGCGGAAAGGAGGATGAACCCGAGTCTCGATTTGAGTTTTTCGCGTTCCATTGATTGTCTCCTTTATTGCACCTTGCAAAAATCTGCGCCCGTCGTTTCGTCCACGACGGGCGCACAGTATATTGATTATATCACAGGTTACGGCAAATCTCCCAGAAGTCTCGCTTGAATCTTTTTCATGTTTTTCTTGGGAGAGTTTGCTGTATTTTCATGTTTTGAGCAGTTCCGACTGCATTTCGTCCAGCTGCTCGTAGCTGTAAAGGCGGTTGAGGGCTTCCACCAGCTCTTTTTTCGAGAGCCGGGGCGGCAGGCCGAGAGCGCAGAGCAGCTTTGTTTTCCGCTCAGCCGAGCCCGCCGTCCCCGAAAGCCCCCACTCATAGAGGTCGGTATAAGTAATTTGCCGCCCCTCCGGCTTTGCAGGGGCAATGCCAGCTTCTTCGCCCAGAGCGTCCCGGAGCGCCTGCAAAACGAGGGCATCGTCCACGCCCTCGACCCCCAGAAGCCCCTCTTTGCCGGGCTGAGCCTTCCGCTTTTCCTTGCCGTGGATGGCCGGAACGTAGGCTTGCACCACGTTCTTCTCCCCCACCAGATTTGTGATGTAGGTGCGGATGCGGAAGCCCGCCGCGTCGGAGTCCGTCAGGAGGATAAGGCCGTTTTTGTGGGCCAGCTGTTTGAAGAGCTGCTGACGCTTCTTATCCTTATAGATGCCGAAGCCGTCCGTCAGCAGGATCATGGCGTCGGTCAGATGAGAGAGACGGGCCGCATCGTATTTGCCCTCCACGATGAGCACACGGTCGGTGTGCAGCAGTTCCAGTTTCTCGCTCATCTTCTTCCTCCCGCCATCGCCAGACGGCAGAGCGCCGTTTCCAGCAGAGTCTGCGCGCTCACGGGCTGGCTTTTCAGGCTCTTGTCCAGCTCAAGCAAGATCTGCATACAGGCTTCCAGCTGGGGCAGCGTGTAGTGGCTGGCTGTCTCGGCAGAGCGCTTGAGCCGGTAGTCGCTGCCCTTGTAGCCGAAATCCTTGAACACGGTGCTGTAGCTCTTCCGCTTGGCTGCGCCCAGTTTGACCCGATAGAGATCCACATAGCTGCCGATCATGGCCGCCGTGATGGGGATGGGCTCCTGCTGCAGGCGGAGAAGCGTTTGCAGCTTTTTGCAGGCGCCGGTGGCGTTTTTCGCCGTGATCATCCGTATCATCTCGAAGACGTCGGCCTCGAGGCTCACAGTCCCCATCTCGGCCACCATGGCCGTGGTCACGGTCTGGTAGCCGGAGAGAGCACAGAGCTTGTCCACCTCGTTCTCGAGAAGGAACGGGTCTTCGCCGCAGCGTTCCAGCAGGGCCGCCGCCGTACCCTCGGAGAGGGTGGTGTCCTGCGCCTTGGCGCGGTCCATCACCATGACCTTCAGCTCGTAGGGCTTGGGCTTAGCCAGCTCTTCGGCAAAACCGACCTTGGTACACTGGGCGATGAGCTTCTGCGCCCGCTTGCCCAGCTTGAGCTTATTGCGCTCCATCTCGAACACGCTGCCCAGCACCACCACGGCATTCTCGAGGCTGGCCAGCGTGGCGCACAGCTCGTCGAGGTCTTTGTCGCTGTAGGCGGCGGGGTCCACCTCGGGCAGAAGCACCACGCGCCGCGTCCCGAAGAAGGAGATGGTGCCTGCCGCCATGATGAGCTGCTCGATTTCGGGCGCAGCACCGTCCAGAACGGTCGTCTCTTCGTCCTCACCCTCGGCCAGAAGCTTTGCCGCCCGGGCCACAGCCTGCCGGACAAGATAGCGCTCGCTGGAATAAAAATAGTAGACCGGACAGCCTCCCTGGGCCAGCTGCCGGAGTTTCGTTTCCGTTGCCAAATGATCGGCTCCTTTGTATTAGGATTATTTTATTTTATCATACTCTGCCCGCTTTGAAAAGCGCTCACCCCTCGAGACGGAGGCGCAGCCGCGAGACAGGCTCTGCGTCCTCTTCCATCCAGCGGTATTTGCTGCTCAGGGTCAGGCAGTCGGTGTACCGGATATTGTCCGGCCTTGCCATCGAGGCCAGCAGCCACTCGGCCCGGATGGGCTTCGCAGGCCGGACGGTGCCGCTGAGGGTGATGAACCTCTGCCCGCCGACACGCATCCGCAGAATGCAGCCCTGCCGGGTGCGGAAAAGTTCCAAGTCCACTTCGCCGCAGGAAACACGGCGGGTGGTGTTCTCGGCCAGAGCAGCGGCATTGATGCGCTTTTGGGCCTCGATACGGCAGGGTTCTTCCGGCTGCATCCGCAGGTCAACCAGAAGCTCCATCGTCTTTACGCCCCGCTTTTCCAGCTGATTTTCCACCGCCCGCCGGGTGGTGCTGCCGCCCCGGAAGAGGACGACGGCCTTTTCTCTCTGCGTAATAATGACAGCGGGTGAAGCCCGGGTCCCCACCAGCTCGATGTTCACCACGTTCCAGCTCAGAGCCGTTTCCAGTCCGATAGCCAGCGCCGCCAGCAGAATGACCGTCGGCAGAGCTACCCGGAGCCGGATGTGCCGCCGCATTGCCATTACGCAGAGCAGGATCAGCGCAAGACACACCAGTGCGGCATAGGTCCCATCAAACCAGAGGGACGCTCCCGGCAGAACGGACACCCGGAAAGCCCACTCGTTCATCAGCCATGCCAGCCCTTCGGCACAGAAGGCCACTGGGCGGCGGATGATCTCAAACAAAGGCAAGCCCTCCGCGGCCAGACCCAGCAGAGCTGCACCGAGGCCGAAGCTCAGCATCGGCCCCACCAGCCAGAGGACGGCCACGCCCGACGCCACAGCCCAGACCGTCGTGCTCATCCCCCGCAGCACCAGCACCGGGAAGGTCGCCGCCGAGGCACAGAGGGAGACGCAGAGCGAGTCCCACACGCCGCCCGCAAAGCGCCGGAAGAGGAGCACTGCGCGGGGCGGTTTCTCCCGGCGGCTTTTCCGTTTCTTCTTTCTGTCGTAATAGCGCTCCCGCCCACGCCCTGCGCACTCAGCACCGGCCAGTGTTCCCATCACCGCCGCAAACGACAGCTCGAAGCCCACGTCATAGACCGCGTACCCGTTGCCCAGACACATGAGGACGCCTGCCGCGCCCAGCGAGGTGAGCGTATCCGCCGGGCCTCCCACCCAGACGCCGAGGGAGCTGACCCAGACCGCCACCGCCGCCCGGAGGACAGAGGGCGTCGCGCCGGTGATGCCCACCAGCAGAAGGGCCGTTCCGGCCCGGAGCAGCGACCTCGCCCGCCGGTAAGCCCGGCTCCGCTCCCGCTCCTTGTGGGGCAGAGCATCCAGCAGGCCGCAGAAGATGGTGACGTGGAGGCCGCTCACCACCAGCACATGGGAAAGCCCCGCGCCCCGGTAGGCACTGCGGAGAGTCGAAGTCAGATGGCTCCGGTCGCCCACCACCATCGCGGCCAGAACGCCGCCGGTGTTTTCGGCCATGCCTTTTCGCAGGGCGCGGCTCAGCGCCGCCTGGAGCCGAGCCGTCCTGGCGCGGAAGCTCTCGCTCTGCCCAAGACGAAGCATCCCGGACAGATATTCCGCGCTGAGGACAATGCCGTCGGCGTAGTCGTCCAGACGCTGGGTAGCGTCCGGCACATCCAGCGAAAAGCGGCCCCGGATGCGGCCTCCGGCCTCACATTTGGGCAGACTGGCGCACTCCACCCGGAAGCGGACAGCTTCCCCGTCCACTTTTTCCACCATCAGCACGGCGCTCACCCGGCCCGCCGTGTAAGCGCGGCCTGTGCTCTCCACTTCGGCGGTGAGGGTCACGTCTCTCCCGGCGTAAGAGTCCTGTATCTTTGCCAGCCGTGCGCCGGTCATCTCCATGATGCCGACGCCCAGCACTGCGCCCAACAACAGACAGACCGCATACCCTCTCGCGGCCCCGCCTTTCCACCAGACCAGCAGGCAGAAGACAACAAAAATTGCCGCAGACGGCAGCAAAAGCCCCATCTGCGGCAAAAATGAGCATAACGCTAACACACCCAGCGCACTCAGGCAGAACGCGCAGAGCGGGCGTCGCATATCGGTTTAGTGGAGGAACAGAGGCAGCGGCTCGAGGAAGATGATGTCCTTGCGCTGGGCAGCATCACCCTCGGCCAGAACGGCGGCCTGACCCACGATGGTACACTGGGTCTGCTCGGCCAGCTCGTCCAGAGCCTTGAGAGAGCCGCCGGTGGAGATGACATCATCCACGACCAGCACCCGCTTGCCGCTCATCTTGTCCAGCTCCTTGCGGTCGATGACCAGCTTCTGCTTGCCAGCAGTGGTGATGGACTGGTCCTCGACGACAACAGGGTCGGGCATATACAGCTTGACGCCCTTGCGTGCGCAGACGTAGGGCTTGCCGCTCTGGCGGCTCATCTCGTGAGCCAGCGGGATGCCCTTGGCCTCAGCGGTCAGCAGGATGTCAAAATCCGGGCATTTCTTGAGCAGCTCAGCGGCAGCAGCCACCGTCAGCTCGGCGTCGCCCAGCATGATGAAGGCCGCAATGTCCATGTGGTCGTTCACCTTGCAGATGGTCAGCTCACGGGTCAGGCCCGCGACATTCAGCGTATAAGTCTTAGCCATATTCAACGATCTCCCTTACTTTTTCGGAATCAGACAGGCAGCTTCTCGCCGCCCAGAACATGGAAGTGCAGATGCTTGACGGTCTGGCCGGCGTCCTCGCCCACATTGGAGATGACGCGGTAGCCGTTGTCGAGGCCCTGCTCCCTGGCGAGCTTTGCGATGACCGCAAAGACATGGCCCAGCAGAGCGCCGTCTTCCTCGGTCAGCGCAGCGGCCGAGGGGATGTGCTTTTTGGGGATGACCAGGAAATGCACCTTGGCCTGCGGGGCGATGTCATAGAATGCCACCACCTGCTCGTCCTCATAGAGCTTCTTCGAGGGGATGTCCCCCGCTGCAATTTTGCAAAACAGACAATCTTCCATGGGAATCGCTCCTTCCAGATTTTTTATCATTCTGCCTGTCCGTCAGGCGTGACGGAGAGGTTTATTCCAGAATTAGCCCAGCTGCTTCTCCACGATGCTCTTGACAGCGGCCAGAGCCTCGTCGATCTTGGTCTCATCCTTCAGACCAGCCATAGCGAAGTCGGGCTTGCCGCCGCCCTTGCCGCCTGCGATGGCAGAGATCTCCTTGACGAGATTGCCGGCCTTCAGACCCTTTGCCTGAGCGTCCTTGGTCACGGTAACGGCCATGGTGATCTTGTCGTCAGACTTGCCCACCAGAACAGCCACAGCAGCAGCCTTGGCATTGTCACGGATGGTGTCGCACATGCCGCGCAGGGTGTCGCCGGAGGTACCGGTGAAGTAAGCGGAAGCGATCTTGACGCCGCCGACGGTCTCAGCGTTGTCAAACAGGCTGGTGACCTTGGAAGCAGCGACCTTTGCCTTGATGTCCTCCAGCTCCTTGCTCATGGCCTTGTTCTCAGCCATGACAGCCTCCGCACGAGCGGGCAGAGCGGCGACGTTGTTTGCCTTCAGGGTGTTAGCCACAGTGTGCAGCATCGCTTCCTGCATATTGGCACGGATCAGCAGATTGCGGCCGGTGACAGCCTCGATACGGCGGATGCCGGCAGCAACAGAGGACTCGCTGACAATCTTGAAGCCGCCGATCTGAGCGGTGTTCTTGACGTGGGTGCCGCCGCAGAACTCGGTGGACCAGCCCTCAATATCAACAACACGGACGACCTTGCCGTACTTCTCGCCGAACAGAGCCATAGCGCCCAGCTTCTTGGCCTCTTCGATGGGCATCTCCTTGACGGTGACGTTCATCGACTCGAAGATCTTGTCGTTGACGATCTTCTGCACACGGATCAGCTCCTCGGGAGTGACAGCGCTGAAGTGGGTGAAGTCGAAGTGGGTGATGGAAGCGTCCTGATAGGAGCCTGCCTGATGGACGTGGTCGCCCAGGACCTCGCGCAGAGCTGCCTGCAGCAGGTGGGTAGCGGTGTGGTTGCGGGCGATGGCCATGCGGTATTCCTTATCCACGCGGGCGGTCAGATGGTCGCCGACATGGACGATGCCGCTCTCGAGGGTGCAGGTGTGGACATAGTAGCCCTTGGGGGTCTTCTTGACGTCCTGCACGCGCAGCACGCACTCAGCGCCGGTGATGACGCCGTGGTCTGCGGCCTGACCGCCCATCTCAGCGTAGAACGGGGTCTTATCGAGAACGACCAGCACGCCTTCCTTGGCCTGCTCGTCGGTGGCGATAGCATCGGTCAGAGTCTCCTCGTCGCTCAGAGCCACAACGACGCTGTCGCTCTTGAGGGTGTCATAGCCGACGAACTCGGTGGGCTCAGCGGTCAGAGTGCCGAACAGGTCTTCGCTCCAGCCGGAGATGTTTTTCTTGAGGCGCTCTGCACGGGCGCGCTCCTTCTGCTTGGTCATCTCGGCGTGGAAGCCCTCCTCGTCGATCTCGATGCCCTGCTCCGCAGCGATCTCCTTGGTCAGGTCGAGGGGGAAGCCGAAGGTATCGTTCAGCTTGAAGACGTCCAGACCCTTCAGCAGGTGCTCGTGAGCCTTTTCCAGACCGTCGATCATGTTGTTCAGGATGTTCATGCCGGCGTCGATGGTGCGGGCAAAGTTTGCCTCCTCGGTGCCGATGACTTTCTTGATATAGGCGTCGTGCTCACGCAGCTCGGGGTAAGCGGACTCGCTGGACT
>OGJK01000583.1_pt1 | contig 38689 bp, 31 predicted proteins | sample 1571961 | NCBI WGS metagenome assembly OGJK01 (sample SAMEA2582120, study PRJEB24529) | metagenome | biome: Human gut stool | place: China | collected 2011 | reverse complement strand
TAATAAAGACGATTTCGACATTCCGATGTATGAGAGGAAGAAAGTCTGCGCCAGGCTCCTCTCATCTCTTCCTTGCCGCTTGATATTCTCAAGATTCATCAGATGCAGATTATCAGGGGCACCCGGCTGGCACAGGAATATGCTGAGCATCCCTTCCATGTTTACACGGTAGAGGAATATATTGATGTCATCGTGAAATACATCCGTCTGCTCAGAAAGGATTTGGTGCTGGAGCGCTTCGTCAGTCAGTCGCCCAAAGAACTGCTGGTTGCTCCCAAATGGGGACTCAAGAACTATGAGTTTACCAATCTCTTGAATAACAGATTAAAGAGTTTACAATAAATATGGCAAAAGTAGCAATCGTTTATTGGTCTGGATCAGGTAACACTGAAGCTATGGCTCAGGCTGTTGAAGAAGGTGCAAAAGCTGCAGGTGCAGAAACCACATTGAGCTTTGTAAGTGACACAACTGCTGCTGATGTTGCAGCTTTCGATCACATCATTCTGGGCTGCCCGGCAATGGGAAATGAAGAACTTGAAGAATATGAATTCGAACCGTTCTTTGCAGACATTCTTCCACAGCTGAAGGATAAGACCGTAGGTATTTTCGGCTCTTATGCATGGAACCAGGGCGACTGGATTGAAAACGAGGTTTGAATGAGCCGAAACCATGCAGGCAGATTCTTTGACCTCCTTTGACTTCCTGGACAATTAGTTTTTGCATTTCATCGATTGTCCGTTTGACATCTTTTTTGTTTAATCCTGTTTTTTGAGCCAGGATATTGATAAGCTGACTTCTGTTCATATTCGTATTATATTGCTAATTATAAATTAATAGAAAGGAAATTTCGCTTATTGGAGCTTATCCGGTTGATAGGCTGTTCGAATTCTTTTTTTGTCTGTTTAATTGATTATTTGCTTGTTATTAATTCTGCTTTCTGTAGTCCGAAGGAGACAATCCCGTATGTTGTCTGAAAAACCTCCCAAGTGATGTCTGGTTGGAGAAATGTGTCCGGATAGCGATCTCCTGGATGTTCAGAGATGAGTTTTTTAACAGGAACTTGATCTCCTGCAGGATATATTCGGTTATCCAGTCCTTGGCCGACATTCCGCTCACTTCCTTGACTACCATCGTGAGATATTTGGGAGTGATATGTAGCTTGTCGGCATAGAATGCTACGCTTCTGTTCTCCTTGTAGAACTTCATGATGAGCAGAAAGAATCCATGGGCCAGTTCCTTCTTATGATTGTCGAACGTCTGTTTTCCGGTGTGCGAATTCACTTTATATATATTGTAGAGATCCAGATAGAAAATCCGCATGAGCAGGATGACCGAATCTTTACGATATAAGTTTTCGGGAGCATTCACCTTGCTGTAAATCAACTGGAAGAAATTGATATACTTGGATGTTTCCAAGTCTGAAAGCTTATAATGATAATGGCTCCTCATATAAAAGAAGAAATGGGGTGAGAAGCGGTGGAGACCGCTAAGCACGTCGTTATAAAGACTGAGAGACAATGAAAAATAGCTGACGGTGAAATCCTGGCTGATTTCAGACAAAGAAACCAGTTGACCTGGAAAAATGACAACGAGTTCCCCTTTGGTAAACAAATGCTCATACCCGTGTATATCCACTTTTGCTCTTCCACCCGTGCAAAAGGCAACAACAGCCCTACGGGAATAAGAAGGATATAAGGGAATAGAAAATTTCGTTGAATTCCTGAAAATCTTAAAATCGTTTCCTAAAGAATGAGAAATCTCCTTTTTATCAGATGTCCTTTTATTTTTGTCTGACATGTTCATTTTAGTTTCGTTTGTAAAAGTATAATTTCGTTCTATATGAAAATTCATTAGTGCCGGTTTGGTATAGTTTTCCGGAAATATGATCCTTAATCACGGACACTTTTTTATCCAAAATAATTTTACCCACCTCTTAAACCGGGGGGATAATGTTTTGTTTAGGCGGAGTTTATAAAGAAAATTAATGCGGATATCTCCGTAAAATGAATGTTTTTTGATAAAAATGAAAGGGAGGGTTTGCTGGTTAAGGTGTCTGTGGAAAAGCAAAAAAGTGGAATAGCCATAACAATCGTTATGGCTATTCCACTTTTTTATAATATGTCGGCTTTCAGCTTCTTACCAGATTATCTGCGGTAAGAATTTGGAGATCGTTTTTTTCAGTTCGACGATATTGATGGGCTTGGTGATAAATCCGTTGCTTCCGGCAGCACGGGCGGCTTCCATGTCATTTTCGAAGGCATAGGCGGACTGCATGATAATCGGTATGTTCGTGTCTTTCTTTCTAATCTCTTTCAGAGCTTCTATACCATTCATTTCCGGCATTTTTATATCCAGCAAAATCAAATCGGCTCCTTTTTCAGCAAAAACTTTCAATAGCTCCAAGCCGGTTCTGGCTTGCAGAACGTTACAGTGTCTTTTTAAAATGGTTTTTAATAGTAGGAAATTACTTTCCTCGTCTTCTGCGATCAGAATAGTTACATTGTAGTTGTCTTCGTTCGTGCCCATATCTTTTATATAATCTGTGAACAAATTTCAGCATTAATTTTTACATAACCAAATAGAATAGAACTTATTCTATGTTTGGAGGTCCGGTTCTCCTTGCTCATCATGGAATATCGTGAGACCGGGATCGGATTTGTTTTTCATGTTTATTGAAAATAAAAGGCTTGAAAGGTTGAAAGATCCGAGGATGTTTGTATATTTAGTGCATGAAACGAAGCAGCAAGATTAAACTTACCGCTTTGAGGAATGGTTATTAATGAAGAACAAGTATAACTTTTAAATCAAACATCATGGGAAAGAGTCAATTAATTCACAACAATGAGTTTCATTTGATTAATAAAGCTGAAATTCGCAAAGCTACAGGTAAATTGGTAGAATCATTGAATCTGGCGGCCGGTTCAACGGACGGATTCGATATTTATAAGGTAGTAGACGCTTATTTTACGGACCTGGACAAGCGTCATGAAATGAATGCTTTGTTGGGTATCGGCGAAAGTTGCCAATATTACGGTGAGCAGGAACAGGTAGAGGAAGCGATTAAGGAGATAGACTGAGAAAGCTTTCTCTATTCTTTTTTCAGGCAATAAAAAAGGAGATATCCGGATGGACATCTCCTTTTGTTTTATTTGAAAAGGCGATAATTATTTACCAGCCAATTTTTCTTTCAGGGCAGCGAGCTCTTCAATGTCACCCAGTGTCGTCTTTTCAACCGGACCGGTTACCATTCCAGATTCTTCTTCTTTTTTACCGCCACGTTTTGAGGATGCCTTCTTTTCAGAAGTTGCCTTAGCGCCTTTTTGCTCATCTTCAAAGATGCGGCTGTGAGAAAGGATGATACGTTTAGCTTCCTTGTTGAACTCGATTACCTTGAATGAAAGTTTCTCATCTACTTGAGCTTGAGAACCATCTTCTTTTACAAGATGCTTCGGAGTAGCGAAACCTTCTACGCCGTAAGGCAAAGAGATAACGGCACCCTTATCCAATACTTCGATGATTGTACCTTCGTGGATAGAACCAACCGTGAAGATTGTCTCGAATACATCCCAAGGATTCTCTTCCAATTGCTTGTGGCCTAAGCTTAAGCGACGGTTTTCCTTATCGATTTCCAATACTTGAACCTCGATCTCAGCGCCGATCTGAGTGAATTCAGACGGATGTTTGATCTTCTTCGTCCAAGACAAGTCAGAGATGTGGATCAAGCCGTCAACACCTTCTTCGATTTCTACGAATACACCGAAGTTAGTGAAGTTACGTACTTTTGCAGTATGCTTAGAACCTACAGGATACTTTTCTTCGATAGTTTCCCATGGATCTTGTTTCAGTTGTTTGATACCCAAAGACATCTTACGTTCTTCGCGGTCAAGTGTAAGAACAACAGCTTCTACTTCGTCGCCTACCTTCATGAAATCTTGTGCAGAACGCAGGTGTTGGCTCCAAGACATTTCTGAAACGTGGATCAAACCTTCTACGCCGGCAGCGATTTCGATGAATGCACCGTAGTCAGCCATAACAACAACTTTACCTTTCACCTTGTCACCAACTTTCAAGTCAGGATCAAGAGCATCCCATGGATGCGGAGTAAGTTGTTTCAGACCCAAAGCGATACGTTTCTTTTCGTCATCGAAGTCAAGGATAACAACGTTGAGCTTCTGATCCAGTTCAACCACTTCTTTCGGATCGCTAACACGTCCCCAAGAAAGGTCAGTAATGTGAATCAAACCGTCTACGCCACCAAGGTCGATGAATACACCGTAAGATGTGATATTTTTAACAGTTCCTTCAAGAACTTGTCCTTTTTCGAGTTTACCGATGATTTCTTTCTTCTGTTGTTCCAGTTCAGCTTCGATAAGAGCCTTGTGAGATACAACAACGTTTTTGAATTCCTGGTTGATTTTAACCACTTTGAATTCCATTGTTTTGCCAACGAATACATCATAGTCGCGGATCGGTTTAACGTCGATCTGAGAACCCGGCAAGAATGCTTCGATTCCGAATACGTCAACGATCATACCACCCTTAGTGCGGCACTTGATGTAACCCTTGATAATTTCTTCATTTTCCAGAGCAGCGTTCACGCGGTCCCAAGAACGAGTAGCGCGGGCTTTTCTGTGTGACAGAACGAGCTGTCCTTTTTTGTCTTCCTGATTTTCGATGTATACTTCTACTGTATCACCTACTTTCAGGTCAGGATTATAACGGAATTCATTCAAAGGGATGATACCGTCTGATTTGTAACCGATGTTCACAACTACTTCACGCTTGTTCATTGCGATTACGGTTCCGTCAACAACCTCACGGTCGTTCACTTTGTTAAGCGTACCGTCGTAAGCTTTTTCAAGTTCATCGTGGCTAACGTTGGTTACTGTTTCGCCATTTTCATAAGCATCCCAGTTGAAATCTTCAATAGGAGCTACGTTCTTTAAGTTTTCCATTAATAAATAAATTGTTTAATACTTTAATTAAATAAGACATTATATTATCTATAAATCGGGCGCAAAGGTAGAAATATTTTCTTGATTGACAAAAGAATGGCAGAAGAAAAGAGAATTATATCCGTATTTTTTGTAATATTGCAATCTTTAATTTATACAGTTTTTGCCATGGACGAGAGATTGGACAAAGTCAAGGTGCAATGCGACTATTTACCGCTTATTAATTTTGCGATACAACAAAACGGTGCATCAATCATTCATCAGCTTTCTATTGAGAATACAACGCCTGCCCCGCTGAAGGACATTCAGGTACAAATCACGACAGAACCGACTTTCGGAAACGCTGCTCCGATAGCTGTGGCACAAATTCCGCCCAATGAATCGATATGCCTGTCGTCATTCAATCTCACTTTGTCCGCCAACTATTTCACACAGCTGACCGAACGTTTATCCGGCAATCTGAAAATTGAAATTACTTCCGAAGCAGAATCCGTATTCTGCCAAACCTACCCTATCGACATTCTGGCATACGACCAATGGGGAGGGCTTAATGTATTGCCCGAAATGCTGGCCGCTTTCATCACCCCCAATCATACAGCCATTGTGCCGATCATCAAGAGAGCCGCTTCCATCCTGGGACAATGGACTGATAATCCGTCCCTTGACGAATATCAGAGCCGCACTCCGGACCGGGTAAGGAAACAGATGGCCGCCATCTACACGGCTATCACGGAACAACAGATTATATACAGCACCATCCCCGCCAGCTTTGAGGAATATGGGCAACGTGTACGGCTAGCCGACTCCGTGATGGCACAAAAACTGGGAACCTGTCTGGATATGGCTTTGCTCTATGCTTCCTGTCTGGAAGCAATCGGGCTGAATGCACTCATTATCATCACTCAAGGGCATGCTTTTGCGGGAGCCTGGCTAGTGCCGGAAACTTTTCCGGATCCTACCATTGACGATGTTTCCCTGTTAACCAAACGGACAGCCGAAGGAATATACGACATTACTTTAGTTGAAACGACCTGCATGAACATGGGACATTCGTCCGATTTCGACGATGCAGTGAAGAAAGCGAACGGAAAGCTGACGGATGGGAACAGTTTCATTCTTGCCATAGATGTGAAAAGAGCGAGACATTCGGGCATCCGCCCCATCCCCCAACGCATTCTGCACGGGCAGGTATGGGAAGTAGAAGAAAAGGAGACCGACATTCAAAGAAGTGCCGTTCATGCCACTCCGCAAAGTATCAATCCGTATGATTTATCGGGCAACGAGACCCAGACCGTAATCACCAAACAACTGTTATGGGAAAGACGGTTGCTGGATTTAAGCCTGCGCAACAATCTGCTGAATATCCGGATTACCAAAAACACGCTCCAACTCATCCCGGCTAATCTATCCTGTCTGGAAGATGCATTGGCCGACGGAGAAGAATTCCGCATCCTTCACCGCCCTGCCGATTGGGAAAGTCCGGCGATGGACTTCGGGATTTATTCCTCCATACCGGAATCTGATCCCATGGTTGGTTTCATCAACTCGGAACTTTCACAGAAAAGGTTACGTTTCTATCTGCCCGAAAACGATTTAGGCAAGGCACTGACTCACCTATACCGCTCTTCGCGTACTTCTATCGAAGAGAATGGAGCCAACACGCTCTATCTGGCTCTCGGACTTTTGAAATGGTACGAGACACCTTCCAGCGAACGCCCCCGCTACGCTCCCATCCTGCTATTACCGGTTGAAATTATCCGTAAATCGGCAGCCAAAGGTTACGTAATCCGTTCCCGGGAAGAAGAAACGATGATGAATATCACCTTATTGGAAATGCTTCGCCAAAACTTCGGAATCACCCTATCAGGATTGGACCCGTTACCTACCGACGAAAGCGGCGTAAACGTCAAGCTGATCTATTCCATTATCCGCAACAGCATTAAGAACCAGCGTAAATGGGACGTGGAAGAGCAAGCGATTCTGGGTATCTTCTCTTTCAACAAGTTCATCATGTGGAATGATATTCACAACAATGCCAACAAACTGGTTCAGAACAAGATTGTGTCCAGCCTCATCAACGGAAAGATAGAATGGGAAGCCGCCACAGAGGAAATAGATGCAACGGATATGGACAAACAAGTGTCGCCCGCAGACATTGTATTACCCATCATCGCCGATTCTTCGCAGCTGGAAGCTATCTACGAAGCCGTACACGACAAGACTTTCATCCTGCACGGCCCTCCGGGAACAGGAAAATCGCAAACGATTACCAATATCATCGCCAACGCGCTTTACAAAGGAAAACGTGTCTTATTTGTAGCGGAAAAGATGGCTGCCCTCTCCGTTGTGCAAAACAGATTGGCAGCTATCGGGCTGGCTCCGTTCTGTCTGGAAATTCATTCCAACAAAACAAAGAAATCCGCCGTTATCTCGCAACTGAAAGAAACTACGGAAATTATCAGGCAGACACCTCCCGAAGAATTCAGAAAGGAAGCGGAACGCCTGCTGAATTTACGGGCGGAATTGAATCAATATATCGAAGCCCTGCATAAAGAATACCCGTTCGGGGTTTCATTATACGACGCCATTATTCATTATCAATCCGTGGACGTCGAATCTTGTTTTGATATTCCACAAGCTTATCTGGATACATTAGATAAAGACACATTTGCCCAATGGGAAGATGCCATCGAGCTGCTAGTCCGGACGGCCAATGCGTGTGGACATCCTTACCAGCATCCATTAACCGGTATCTCGATTACCGAATATTCATCAGCCGTTAAGGAGGGGTCCTCCCAACTGCTCACCGGATTTATCGACCTGTTGACCACCATCCGGCAGAAGCTGGATGTATTCTCCATACTTCTAAAAGATACGGATATACACCCTACACGCAAGGATTTCCAGACAATCTCCCACATCATCCGGAGAATACTCGACATTCCGGAACTGACTCCCGGATTGCTGACTTTGCCATTGCTCAACGAAACACTGAATGAATACCGGGAAGTAGTGGTTCACGGACGGAAACGGGATGAACAAAGGAAAGAGATAGAAACCGGATTCACCCAAGAAATCCTGTCCATCAACGCAAAGCAGATGTTAGCCGAATGGAACCGGGTATCCGATCAATGGTTCCTTCCCAGATATTTCGGACAACGGAAAATCAGAAAGGCAATCAACGTATATGCTTTAAAAACGATTGAAACAGAAGACATCAAACCTCTGCTCCACCGCATTATCCGGTATCAGGAAGAAGCAGAAGCCGTCCGGAAATACATCGGGCAACTTCCCTCCCTATTCGGACGCCCCGGCAAGAACGAGGATTGGAACACCATTGAGCAGATAATCGACGACATGACTTCCCTTCATTCGCATTTGTTGAACTACGCAAAAGACATTGCCAAAGTTTCGCAAATCAAGCAGAATTTGTCCGCACAACTCACTGAAGGAATTCAAACATTCAGAGACATCCATGCTCATTCTTTCAATGAACTGTATCAGCTCGCAGATACACTCACAGCCACCGAAAAGAAATTGTCCGGCATGCTGGGTATCTCGATCGAAGAACTTTATACCGATTCAGCCGACTGGATAACGATTGCCTTGTCAAAAGCCCGAACCTGGAAAGAGAACCTCGACAAGCTCAAGGACTGGTATCAGTGGCTACAAGCCTACCAAACCCTGCATAGTCTGGGAATAGGATTTATCGCGACGGAATATAAAGAAAAGAATATTCCTACCAGCCAACTTACAGACAGCTTCCGCAAGAGTTTCTATCAGGCAGCTATCCGGTATATCATTGCCAAAGAGCCGACTCTGGAATTATTCAACGGTAAGATATTCAATGACATCATTGCTAAATACAAACAAATATCCGCCAAATTCGAAGAAACGACGCAAAGAGAATTATTTGCCCGGTTGGCCTCCAACATTCCGTCTTTCACTCACGAAGCCATCCAAAGTTCCGAAGTGGGTATCCTTCAAAAGAATATCCGCAACAATGCCCGCGGCATATCTATTCGCAAGCTATTCGACCAAATTCCCACTTTGTTGTCGCGCATGTGCCCGTGTATGCTGATGAGTCCTCTTTCCGTCGCTCAATTCATCGATACGGACGCTGATAAATTTGATTTGATTGTCTTTGATGAAGCCTCACAGATGCCTACTTATGAAGCGGTGGGCGCCATTGCACGGGGTAAAAACGTCATTATCGTAGGCGACCCGAAACAAATGCCTCCTACCAGTTTCTTCTCGGTCAACACCATTGATGAAGACAACATTGAAATGGAAGATTTGGAGAGTATCCTTGACGACTGTCTCGCTCTGTCTATCCCTTCCAAATATTTATTGTGGCACTATCGAAGCAAACATGAGAGCCTCATCGCTTTCAGCAACTCCGAATATTACGATAACAAACTGATGACTTTCCCTTCTCCGGACAACATTGAATCGAAAGTCAGGATAGTCAACATCAACGGTTACTATGATAAAGGCAAGTCGCGCCAGAACCGGGCGGAAGCTCAAGCTGTGGTGGACGAAATAGCCAGAAGATTGAGAAGCGAGGAATTAAGAAAGAAAAGTATCGGTGTAGTCACTTTCAGCATTGTCCAACAAGCCTTGATAGAAGACTTATTATCCGACCTTTTTATCTTTTACCCCGAACTGGAAACTCTTGCGCTGGAATGCGACGAACCGTTATTTATCAAGAACCTGGAGAATGTGCAGGGAGACGAACGCGATGTTATTCTCTTCTCTGTGGGCTATGGCCCGGATGCAGAAGGGCGCGTCAGCATGAATTTCGGACCACTGAACCGGGCAGGCGGCGAAAGAAGATTGAATGTAGCCGTTTCCCGTGCCCGGTATGAGATGATTATCTATTCCACCCTAAGGTCGGATATGATCGACCTGAACCGGACTTCTTCTATTGGAGTAGCCGGACTAAAACGTTTCCTCGAATATGCGGAGAAGGGAACCCGGAGCACCATCAGCAGTGTGCCAAGACAACTGTCGGAAGCAACAGCCTCCATCGAAACGATCATTGCCGACAGACTGCGCTCATTGGGTTACACCGTGCATACAGACATTGGTTGCTCCGGATACAAAATAGACATAGGTATCGTCGACACCGAAAATACCTCTAACTATCAGTTAGGTATTATCTGCGACGGCAAAAACTACAAACGTACCAAGACCGCACGTGACCGGGAAATTGTGCAGAATAATGTATTGAAAGCACTCGGATGGGACATCTACCGGATATGGACAATGGACTGGTGGGAAAAGCCGGACGAAGTAATGGCAACTATCCAAGAGGCTATCGCCCGGAAAAAGAATTCAAAGGTCGGTTCAATGACAGCAGCCGAAATCAATTCTACTCCGACAGAAGTGGCAGCACCTGCACCGACGGCACAGATAACCAACAATGAAATTTCATTTGTACTCAAGGCATCGCCTGTTGCTCCTGAAAAGCAAGCAGCTTCCGTTCTTTCTACTCAAAACCGGATAGAACAAAAGTACAAGTTTGCAAAGATCACCCCATACAGTTATTCACCGGAAGACTTTTTCTTTACGGACAGTTACGCTATCCTCCTCTCCCAAATACGGAAGATTATGGAAAGCGAGGCGCCAATCAGTAAATCCCTGCTCTGTAAGAAAATCCTGTCCGAATGGGGAATCAGCCGCTTGGGAACACGGGTAGAGGCACAGATAGAAACAGCACTCGACACATTGAATATCTATCGCACAGAATACGAAGGACTTGTCTTCTGCTGGAACGACAAAGAGCAATGCGCTTCCTATTCAATCTATCGCCCGGTTTCCGACCGGGAAGCGACAGACATACCACCTGAAGAAATAGCCAATGCCATCCGGCAACTATTGACCGACTCCATCAGCCTGCCTGCGGCAGATTTGATAAAAGCATGCGCACAACAGTTCGGCTTTGCCCGTATGGGATCGAACATAGACGCTGCCATGCAAAGAGGTATTCGCGAAGCTGTGAAAAGGAATTACGCCAAGATAGAAAATGAACGGGTAACGATTGCCAATTAGATTAATACCCTTTCTCCAAACATTTCAAACGGTTAATAGAATCGGATACATACGCATTGTCCGGTTCTATTGACCGCCAATAACAAAGTTCTCCAATCAGCCGTTTCAGATAAACAGGATCACTCGAGCCAATCTGGCACTGATGTTCCGCCAAGCCTTTCGTCAGGATAAAATAGACATTCTTCCGGATCTCTCTCTTTCTGGCTTTAGGGATTGTCAGTTTCGCACCGGAAGAAACAGATACTCCTGTAATAATCTTCCTGCCATACTCATTGATAAAACGGGTCTTCTTATGATTCGGTTCGAATTTCTCATCACGGATGATCTGTTTGATCCGGGGAATGATTTGTTCTTTGGAGAACACATCTCCCGAAAAAGTCAGGTCGTCGGCATAGCGGGTATAAGTCAGTCCGTATTCCGCTGCCAGTGCAGCCAATTTCTTGTCCATCTCATACCCCACGATATTGCTTAACGCCGGACTTGTAGGTGCTCCCTGCGGCAAGTGCCTGTACAAGCAGCACAACACTCCCAATACTTTAGACACATTTTCCGGATAACCAATCTTCTCAAATGTCTTTTTCACCCTCCGGCTCCGTATCGAAAAGAAAAAATCATGAATATCCATTTTCAAGATATACCGTTTTCCCAGATGGGGACTGGCATTATCAACCACAGAATGACCGCTCCGGAAACCTACTGCCGCCGGATGAATCATTGTCACAGATGATAATATTCGAGAATTAATAGTGGTTTGAATAGATTGTAATTCTTTGTCAGGAGCAGAAATCATCCGATAACCTCCCTTTCTTTTTCTCATCCAGAACTCCCGGTAATGTTCGGAAACATCCCGTAGAATTTCCTTCAACCGTGCCGTTTCCACTCCCAACAAGTTGGCACACCAAACAACAGCCGATTCATCAAACTTTTGAACATACTGCGCTCTCGGAACAGTTCCCCCCAAAGCATGCCTAAGCCAGGCTCCGTGTTCCCATTTTACCTTAGTAGTCTTTTCTTCCTTACCACTGCTTGTTGCTTTCCATCTTTTATACCCCTCCTGTTTCCTGCTTGAGGAAATCATCTTATAAACCAGGAAAGCGGTGATAACAATGATCGTTATTAAAATTCCGTCCATTTTGTATATGCATATAAAAAAGAGAGAAGAGAGGATGAGTTATTACTAAAATAAATTTAGGTATTTATACCTTAGAATTTATTTTCTAGGAAAATACCTGTGCTTATGAGGCGACTACACCTCTTTGATGCTAAATTTTGCCCTCATCCTCTCTTATACAAAGATAAGTATAATCTTTCGATAAAACAACCGGAACGGGGAAAAACTATCGGTTGAACAACTCAAACGTGAACTTACAGCCTATTCCTCCGAATTTCCAGTTTTCACTGCTTACGAAGACTCCCACGTCGAAAATATGCGTACCGATGCCATATCCGACTTCCAGATAAGGTTGAAGATGCGGCATAGAAAGTGCACTGATGTAAATACGTTCATTCTGCACATAACGGGTGTACTTCATCAGATGCCGGAGAATAAGGAACGGAGCTTCGTAGGTGAAATGTCCCCGCACATAACGACGGGAGGAGTTATACCAACGTGAGTCAAGCACCTGAAATACTCCGCCGATTTCATCATTCCAGCCTACGGGAAGATTATGGCGGGAGAAATTGGCAAAGTCCACAAAATACAACTCATCCTGATTGGTGAATGCTCCGAATCCGAAACGATAATAAATATTACGCATCAATCCCAACCGGATTTGATGCTGAAGGTCAAACTCTATTCTTTCATATTCACCCGTACTCTTGAACACTCCTTTAATACCTCGTTCATAATCGACCGAGAAAGTCGGGTATAAAGAATGGAGGTTAATCTTTCGCTTTCCGTTCATATAATAATAGAGTCCCGGAGTCCACTCTATCCGGATGCGGGGAGCGAAACTGATATAAGTGTTCTTGAATTTATCCATAAATTCCGGGGGCGGCATCGGATAATCGCCAGTGATTACAAAGCGGGAAGGCTCTACCGCTGTTCTTTTATGGGCCGAGAACCCCAGACCGATATCCAGTCCGTTGACTACTTCAACGGTATGACGGAAGTTAAAATACAAGTCCTTGAAATAATCAAGATGAATTAAATCGAAATTAAAGATACTATCCGGCATGGCTTTCAGTTCGTCCAGCACTTTACTACTATAAATACGGTTACCGTTACCCACATTCAACCGGAAGAATCCCCGCTTCTGCGGCCAGTATTCAAAATCGGCATTCAATGACCAGTAGAATTCCTTACGCGTAAAGTTGTATCCGAGTTTAGGCACAATGCGAAGTAATTTATCCCCTCTGAAAAGACGGTTGTAACGGAAATCCTGTCGATAAGACAAACCGTTGCTTCCGCTATAACTGAATAAAAGCGGATTTATAAACGGAGAGAACCGTACGCTTCCGATATTGGACAAATTGAATTTATAATCTTCTACCATCAAATCACCCATCGTTCCCCAAAAGGCCTGACTCTTGGACGGCTTTTCTACCGTTGTCGTGTCACGTCTAAGCGTATAGTCATGATATAGTTTTTTCTCACTTTCATTCAAAGGAATCGGCCGCATGATAGCAAAGGTAGAGGCGTCCGTCTTATAAGCGTTCGTATCACACTGTAAAGAGAAAGATTCCGAAAGATTATATTTTCTCTTCTCTTTCTTGCGCACCTTTTTTTCTTTCAGTTCGATGGATTTATAATCTAAAGAAGCGGTGTAATTACCATCCACCTTATTTCCGAGAAATTTGAAAAGAGCTTCTACGTCATAACGCACCGGCAGGAATTCATTTTTCTTGCCTACATCTCCCATCTGAATCCAACAGGTAAATGTTATCAGCTCCGATCTTCCCGAAAAACGAATTTCACGAACACTCCAAACGTTACTGCTGACCACCATATAGCCACCCACCAACTGATCGCTCTTAGTGCGGGGGATAAAGCGAACCCGATAATCCAGATTGTTAGGATCTCCCATCACGCTGTCTATCCGGTATTTATAATATTTCTGTCCGTTTTTGGCCAGTGGTGACAATAAGCGTTCATCATTCAATAAAGAAGAAGAGTAGATATTTACATTAAAGTACTCGAGCAATCCAGGCAATCCCCTATTTCCTCTCACAGTTCCCTGGGAAGCCTTTACTTTCTGATCGTAAATATTGGGAGCCGTATAATGAAGATCACTATATGTTTCAAGCAGATATTCGCGAACACCCTTTTGCAAACGAAACATAGAAGGTACATAACGGAGAATAAAATTCTTCTTCTGAATGTCCATCTTACCTTTTATATATAGGTTCGCGCGATAATCACTGACTATCGTTTCATACAAAGGTGCAAAAGTCATCACACGTTCTATAATGGAGTCAGCAGAGATTTCCTGATGGGTATAAGGATTCATTATATAATTATTGGCTGTCCCCTTTGGTATAAAAGAGAACAGACACAATATGCATCCTATCAATATTTTATCTCTCAATCGTCGTATCTCCTTCATTAACGTAGGCAAATATAAAAAAGAATATCGAAAAGCAAGAGAAGTTGGACACTAAAAAGAGTTATCAGAAGAAAACCTTCACATTATTCAAAATAACATGGAGATGAACTAAATCTTTGGCGCGGTTGTCTCGAAATAAATGCAGGAAGCTCTGCATATTCTGCTATTCTCTTCATATATAAAAAACGAAAATCCTCTTTCAACCTATCACCACCTTTCTAAAACTCTTTATTCATCGCACTTACAGAGCGGTGATAGGTTGAAAGAGGAATTAATAAAACCTGTATGGAAGAAGTTATAATATGAAGGGGATTTCAACAATAATGGGAAAAATACAAAGTTCCAATATCTGTAAATATAAGAGCCCCCTGAAAACATATTAATGACTAAATCAACCCTTCTATCTTTTTATTTATCACTTTATTCTTGACAAAGAAGAAAATTGTCGTATCTTTGTGATACTCTTCATATCAACCAGGCAGGGAACCTGCCTCGTTTTCGTGGCAGGCATTTTTATGCCTGTCCTGATGCTTCATATGGCGGTTTCGTACCCCCGTGTGGAGTGTTAATGCACCCACTGCCTGGTTGGTGAAGAGTAACGGGAAAGGCGGAACCGCTCTTATTTCATAGAAAATCTTCGCCTACCACCTTATTCATAATTATATTATGGAAACAAAACAAGTTACCGTTCAACCAGCGGTGGGAGGCATGATAAAGGCTTCCAAAGATTCATTTGTTATTCCTAAAGAAGAATTAAAGGATTTCTACCTTAAATTCGCTTTCCTCCTGAACCCGGATTCCTGCTCCATAAACCGCACCGAATTCGAACTTTTAAACATTCTGCTGAAAGACCTGAAAAAAATCCTGGCAGCATTGACTCACCTCAACACCCATCCTTGGGATGAAGGCATTGCAGAAATCCAAATTTCATGCGGTGTTTACTCCCTACAAGACAACTTGAGCAAAAAAGAGCGTATGCAGATGAACACCTCTATGGGTAAACACCTACAATTTCTTACCCAAATGGCTGTGAACAGCCCAGTGTTCAAACTGTTATTCAAGAACTATCACAACCATTATATCCAAGTGGAAAGTTTGGTTAAACAGATGGCTAAAGAAATGGACCAACAGAAGCAATAAGAACAGAAGTTGGAGAATCAACAGAGGGGGTATCTTTAGAAAAATACATTCATTTCTAAAAATACCCCCTTTAAAATAGGGGTACTTTCAGAAAAAACATATAATTTTGCACCATCAACCGATAAAAAGTAGACCATTTATGTCAAAAATGCGTTTTTTTGCCTTACAAGAGCTTTCCAACCGGAAACCTCTGGAAGTTATTGCCCCTTCCAACAAACTCTCTGATTATTATGGTAGCCACGTGTTCGACCGCAAGAAGATGCAGGAGTATCTTCCCAAAGAAGCTTACAAAGCTGTAACCGACGCTATCGAAAAAGGTACGCCTATCAGCCGTGAAATAGCAGATTTAATTGCTAACGGTATGAAAAGTTGGGCTAAGTCACTCAACGTCACTCACTACACACACTGGTTCCAGCCTCTGACAGACGGAACAGCCGAAAAGCATGACGGCTTTATCGAATTCGGCGAAGATGGCGGAGTGATTGAACGCTTCTCCGGAAAACTACTGATCCAGCAAGAGCCGGATGCTTCTTCTTTCCCTAACGGCGGCATCCGCAACACTTTCGAAGCACGAGGATATACAGCCTGGGATGTTTCTTCACCGGCATTCGTGGTAGACACCACTCTTTGTATCCCCACTATCTTCATTTCTTATACAGGTGAAGCGTTGGATTACAAAACTCCATTGTTGAAAGCACTTGCCGCTGTAGATAAAGCAGCAACGGAAGTCTGTCAGCTATTCGACAAGAACATCACACGCGTATATACCAATTTAGGATGGGAACAGGAATATTTCCTTGTAGACTCCTCCTTATATAATGCACGCCCCGACCTCTGCCTGACAGGACGGACACTGATGGGACACTCTTCCGCCAAAGACCAACAGTTGGAAGACCACTATTTCGGCTCCATCCCTCCACGTGTCACGGCATTTATGAAAGAACTCGAAATCGAGTGTCACAAACTCGGTATTCCTGCCAAAACCCGTCATAACGAAGTAGCTCCCAACCAATTTGAGTTGGCCCCTATTTTCGAAAACTGTAACCTTGCCAACGATCACAACCAGCTCGTCATGGATTTGATGAAGCGTATCGCCAGGAAGCATCATTTTAATGTACTCCTGCACGAAAAGCCATATAGCGGAGTAAACGGTTCGGGCAAGCACAACAACTGGTCACTCTGCACAGATACCGGTATCAATCTGTTCGCTCCCGGAAAGAATCCGAAAGGCAATATGCTATTCCTCACATTTCTGGTAAACGCCTTAATGATGGTTTATAAAAACCAGGATTTATTGCGTGCCTCCATCATGAGCGCCAGCAACAGCTATCGTTTGGGAGCCAATGAAGCTCCTCCCGCCATCCTCTCTTGCTTTCTGGGTTCACAACTCTCGTCTACTCTCGACGAAATTGTCCGCCAGGTAGGAAATGAGAAAATGACGCCGGAAGAAAAAACCACACTGAAGTTAGGCATCGGACGTATCCCCGAAATTTTACTGGATACCACCGACCGCAACCGTACTTCTCCTTTCGCATTCACCGGAAACCGTTTCGAATTCCGCGCCGCAGGTTCTTCTTCCAACTGTGCTGCCTCTATGATTGCAATCAATGCGGCCATGGCAAACCAGCTGAACGAATTCCGGGCATCGGTAGAAAAGCTGATGGAAGAAGGAGTTGGCAAAGACGAAGCTATCTTCCGCCTGCTAAAATACCGAATTTGCCAAATCTCTCCCCTCCGATACAGTGATACTCACAGCTGGCTGTGCCAAATACCGTTACAACAAACTGGGTTTGGGAAACATCGGAAACATTCCCCGTGTCCTGGATGCCGGACAATGTAACGATAGTTATTCACTGGTACGCATAGCCCTGAAACTGCAAGAAGTATTCGGACTGAAAGATATCAATGAACTCCCTATTGTTTACAATATCGCCTGGTATGAACAAAAAGCCGTTATCGTACTACTGGCTTTACTGTCATTAGGTATCAAAAATATCCATCTGGGACCGACCATGCCCGCTTTCCTTTCACCGAATGTCGCCAAAGTCCTTACGGAAAAATTCGGTTTGAGCGGCAAAATTTAAAGCGCCGGAAAATGAAAGAGTAACAGCGGACAAAGCGATAAAAATCAAATTCAGATCGCTTTATCCGCTGTTACTGTCATCATCTAATACAAAAGGCTGTCACGGAGAAACTCCGGTTTTCTTTTCTGCGTACAACCGGAAAATAAAAATTTATATCATGACAGCAAATCGAAAAAAAGCACCCGAATATCTGAAAGACGATCATCTTAGTGTCGGTACAAAAGAATATCTCAAAGTATTGAATTCAGGTGACAAGCCGGTGGAATCGCTCTCTGTTCCGGAAGCCAGAAAGGTGTTGGTAACAGCACAAGCCAGCGTAAAAACAGACCTTTCCGGCATTGAAGAATCGGAAAAAACAATCACAGTGGACGATCACATGCTCCGTCTGAATATCCTCCGTCCTCAAGGTTCTAAGGAAAAGTTACCGGTATTCATCTTCATCCACGGTGGAGGCTGGGTATTAGGAGATTACCCCACCCACAAACGTCTGGCCCGTGATCTGGTAGTCGAGTCCGGTTACGCCTGTGTGTTCGTCAATTACACGCCTTCGCCCGAAGCCAAATTTCCACAAGCGATCGATGAAATATATGCAGCGACCTGTTGGGTGGCCGAGCATGGGGATGAAATTCATGTAGACGGTCACCGCCTCGGTATCGTCGGCAACAGCGTCGGGGGCAATATGACTATCGTCACCAGTATGCTGGCCAAAGAGCAAAAAGGGCCTGAAATCAAGGTACAAATCCTGATGTGGCCGGTAACGGACGCGAATTTCGACTGGGAATCCTATGATCTCTACGGAGAGCAACGTTTCCTAACCATTCCCTTGATGCAATGGATGTTCGACCAATATCTTACCGAGCAAGACGACCGCCTGAATCCTCATCTTTCTCCTGTACAAGCCTCTACCGAAGAGTTACAAGGTCTTCCTCCCACCTTGATCGAAGTTGCAGAAAACGATATCCTTCGAGACCAGGGAGAAGCCCTGGGCCGTCGTCTCGACGAAGCAGGTGTTGATGTCACCACCATCCGTTTCAACGGCGTGATCCACGATTGGGGGATGCTCAACGGATTCGCCACTTTACCTCCTACCCGTTCCCTGATCCTTTTTTCAGCTGCTATGCTCAAGAGATACCTGGAATAGCTCCCTCCCCCCCCCCAAGCCATGCCTTTAGGCTTGTGGGGATCAGTGTCCCTCGCAGGGCCCGACCGGTCAGCGATCTGTAAACCCAACCACCCAGGTTGACACAACCGCTTATCGATCCTTTAGGGGTAAACTCACTTCTTCCCTCACCGGCGTATAGTCGATAACCGATTCCTCTTCGGTCGCTTCCAGTTTAAATATGACAGGACGCAAACCGTCATTACAACTACATATAGCTACCCCGGGTTTTCTGATCCAGTCGCCATAATAAAACAATGTTTCACCCGCTCCATGCGAAAGCGCAAAAACATATTGGTAGATCGCTTTCCAGGCCTCATCGCAAAAGCCCTCGGGTTTAGCATAGTCGGCATAAAATACCTGCCCGGCTTTTAACATCGGACAAGCCTTCAAACCTTCTGCTCCGTACTCTTTTACCAACTCTTCGTCCAAAGTGGTTTTCAACACCGTTATCTTTACTTTTTTCATCGTATTCCGATTTCAAATTATTAAACCATCTTATATTCAATAACGTACCGTACGACGAGGTGAACCGCTCCAAGAACATCCCAAACAATAAATCACAGTCAGGTCGAACCCTTCGAGACTCTCCCCCTCCTTGGCGGCAATAACCTCAAACTCAACTGTCACAAACACCAAACGCCGTTCTTTTTTCTCGTTCAACACATAGAAATTCGGTATTTTACATTGCGGACACAAACGTCTTTTCATATAACTATCCTTTTTATTTTCTCACTCTATATCAATTATAAAAGCCCGGTCCCTGCCAGCTTCCGTAAAAACGGATTGCGAAGACAAGCGACAAACTGCTCGTAAGTATATACCGGCCGGAGGATGACTGGCTCTCCGGCAGGTGCAGTCGCTGAAAGCAGATCCGACATCCGGTGAAATAATTCCCAACGCAGATGAGAAAGCAAAGAATCCTCGATCCAATAAGAAAAAAGGGTATTCGGACTATTTTTTTCCAAAGCTTTCATTTGCTTGTAAAGAGGATATCCGTCGGATACATCGTGCCATAAATCCACAAAAGCATGGTCGTAATAGCCGTCGGACATGCAATTCGTCGCAAACTCAAAAGCATCTTGCCGAACGATATCGATCTTCTCCTTTTTAGGAAATTGAGGAAGGATATGCTCCCGGAACAGAGCGATGACATTTTCGTCCCTTTCGACAATAGTCAGCGTTTTCACTTCCGGTTTTTCAGAAACCATAAAAGCATAATACCCCATTCCGAGTCCGAAAGCAACAACCTGCCCCGCTGCCCTGGCTATGGGTTGCCGCATGGTTTCTATTTCATTCGGTTTAATAGCCATCCACTCCTGCCCGTCCTCCATGACTGCCGGGAATGAAAATTCCGTATCGAAAAATCCGATCTGTGGAATTTCTTTCAACTCTTCATCGGTCCGGATATCATCACAAACAAACGCTTCATAGGGTTTATATTTTTCAATGGTCAGCTTCCAATTTCCAAAATGAGCTTCAGGAATCCGAATTTGCCGGTAATAAGGATTCATCCGATATTCCTGCGGATCGAGCCGGCGGATACCGGACCTCAGATAAGCTGTCGACAGATAACGATCCCGGGGATTATTTTCCACATCCAGTCCACAAGCAGCGACCAACAAGCTGGTATAGGCTTCTGCTAACGTAATTTCACACTCACCGGTGATCCCCTCTATCAGTTCTTTCGTGATAAAATCAGGACATACCGTAAGATATCTGCTCATTAATCCCAGCACCTCATTATTCATCTCCAAAACCTCACCCAGATTTTTTACTTTCCGGCGGTCGATCGGACTTAAATCGATATTCATTTTCTCCTATTCTAAAAATTCAATCTTCACTCCTCAGAAGTCTTCTTTCCTACTCTCACCACCACTTTTCCAACTTCCATCAACTTTTGTGCCTCCGGTATTTCTTCAAAGGAAAATGTTTTGTAAATATACACTTTTAATATCTCTCCGACAGGATTAACAAAGCATATACGAATCTCCCGCTAATCAAGTTAACGCCTAATGTCATTGAAAAAACTTTCTTTGTATAAAAAATAATCACTATCTTTGCCACGAAAATACCACCGCAGTCAAATTGTTTGTCCGGATACCGCCGGATATCCGGACTGCCAGTTACCGTTAAATTTATTTATCACTGTTTGAAGTGAAACCAAGATCCGTAATGGGTCCGGTTTATATCGTTCTTTGACATATCCTCATCTATCAGCCCGTAAATAGATTTATCGACAAAAAGTAAAAACCATCGATTAAAAAATCTTAAAATTATGACATCCGAAATATTATTTCAAGAAAATACCGAAATCGACTCAATACAACAAATGATCACAACAATCCATAACCATATCGCCGAATACCGATCCAACCTCTCCCGAAGGCCCAACGTCTATCGCCCTAAAATAGCCGAATTACAAGCTAATCTGGCTCAAATTTACTGGTATGATTATAAAGATTACCATTCAGCTGAAAAGTTATTTCTTCAGGCATTGGAGAACTACGAAAAATATTCAGGGCGCAGAATCATCATACAGAGTCATAAATTGAAGATTATGGACTTTTTAGTAAACCTATACAACCGTTCGAATCGTTTGGAACTTTCCGAACAAATACTACTGCGAATGTTGGAAATACAAAAGAAACTGGCAGAAAACTATTGGTGGATTTACCTCGAAGATGTAGCAATAACCCAATGGCGGCTAGGCAATCTATATGTCGACATGCGACGCTTCAATTCGGCGGAACGGCTGTATTCGGCCAGTCTGGATACCCGATCCGAATTCGACCGGGAAGATATATACCGGTATCGTCCTGCAACGGCACAATGCCAGCGAAGCCTGGGAAAACTTTATGAAGTACATTTAAAAAACTATCCGAAAGCAGAGCAATGTTACCGCAAATCGATCGAAATATTACAAGAACTCTGTGAAAACGAATATGAACGCTGCAATTTCATCCGTTCATTACAACATTCCCAACTTCTTCTGGCCCATCTGCATAGCGATACCTCCAGCGAACAGGATCGTCCGGCAAACTAAAATTCCGCATTTTACGATGCCGGCAAAAGCTACGATCGAATAAGTGTAATCTATCGCCCCTCCAATTTCCAGTGTAGTGACCGTTTATCCGTCATTACCGTTTTATCCGCTCAAATCCTTAACAATCCCTGGCAAAGGGCTATTTCCTTCGGGTCACCCGTATGTTTACCTTCCACATCGGAAAGCTTTACGACAGGCCAAAATTCTTTTCCTCCCTGAGGTTTACACTCGAACATTTTGATTACCATGTTCAGCGGTTTTACTCCGACATCATTAGACAAGAAAGTACCGATCCCATAAACATCATGTAATCGTCCGTTCACAAAGGAGCGAATATTTTCTACCCCTTCCAGATCGAGAGCATCGCTATAGACCACGGTCTTTGTCCGCGGATCGATCCGTTTCTCCCGGTAATGTTTCAAAGCTTTCTCGGTAAATACATAAGGATCACCGCTATCCCAACGCAACCCGTCGAATAGCTTAGCATACTGCGTATCGAAACTGCTGAAAAAGTTATCGGTTGTATAGGTATCCGTCAAGGCTATCCCCAAATGCCCGTCATACACATCCACCCAATTAGCCAAAGCCAGAGCATTGGCAGACCGATAGCCATAATGTGCCCCATGGTACATAAACCATTCGTGGGGATGAGTTCCCATAGGAGTAAGGTTATACTTCATCGCCAGGCATACATTACTGGACCCTTTCAAGTATTTGCCGGAATACTCCTTCAATATTCCGATCACCCGATCCTGTACCTCGAATGAAAAGCGGCGCCGTGTGCCGAATTCCGATATTTCTGCACCGATCTCTGCAAAACGACGGGCTTTATGGATCGCTTTTTCTTCCACCTGCCGGGCAAACTGGCCGGTCATCTGAAAATAAAGTTCCGATATCATCGCCATTAAAGGGACCTCCCAGAGTACCGTACGATACCATAATCCACGGATCTCGAGTTCCAGGCTACCCCCATTTTGCAGAATCCTTACTTCTGAAGGATCGAAACGATATCCTTTCAAGAGATCGAAAAATACAGAATCGAAATAATAACATTTTCGCCGCATAAACCGTTCGGCCTCGTCGGTCAAAGTCAATCCGCGCATCTCTTCCACTTCTGCCTGTAAAGCTTCGGCAAATCCTGACGGGAAATCGGTTTCTCCCCGGTTGACAAAACGATATACGACTTCGGCATCCGGAAATTTCTTCTGAATGGCATTCATCGTTGTAAATTTGTAGAGATCGTTATCTGTAAAATCTTTGATTATCATATGCCTTCGATTAAAAATTCGACCTCAGCGCCGTTGTCGTTGTAAAACGGGCACCTAAAGGCTCAGGCCAGATCGTATGTACATAATGCCTTTAAATAGTCCGGCACCACTTGTCCGTCGACCTTAGGCTTCCATACCCCCAGCTTCCGCCTGAATCCGGGTAATCTTCATTATTCCCATTTTAAATAAAAACCCTTTTCCGTAAAATACCGATATTTTACCCGATCAAAGCGATAATACCTGACCTTCCTACCGTTCTTCGCCCGATTTTCCTGTTCTGCATCGACCAATAATCCGGTCCCTACCATCTTTCTACGAAAATTATCCCGGTCGAGTGTACACTGTAAAACCGATTCGTATAAATGCCGAAGATCGGCCATCTTAAATTCAGGGGGCAACAGATCGATCCCGATCGGCCGATACCGGGCTTTTAACTTTAATCGGTCGGCAGCCATTTGCAGAATTCGTCGATGATCGAATGCCAGGGGCGGTATTCCGGACAAAGGAAACCATTGGGCCCTATCGGCATCGTCCCCTGCCTTCACTTTACAATCCTCCCATCTGACCAAAGCATAATAAGCGATACTGACAACGCGATAACGAGGATCACGATCGACATCCGAAAAAGCATATAATTGTTCGAAATTCACTACTTTCAATCCGGTTTCTTCTTCCAACTCCCTGCGGGCACAGGTTTCTGCATCTTCATCCATATCCATAAAACCTCCCGGCAAAGCCCATTTCCCTTTAAACGGTTCGTTCCCTCTCCGGATCAATAATACCCTCAACTCCCCCTCGCCGAATCCAAAGATAACCTGATCGGTCGTCAACGCGGGACGGGGATATTTATAACAATACTGGTTTTCCATCATGCATCTGCCTTTTATATCACAAATGAAAGAAATAAAAACAACAACACAAAACCAGTCCTAAGGTTCAACAAAAAAATGTTTCCAGCTAACCTATAAGTTTTCTTTCTGAGTTTACCAGGACTCAACTCAGTGCCCGGCCGGGATACAAAGGTAAGAAGCCCGAATAGCCGATAAGATTGTATTCAAAAGTATAATACAGCGCTCCAGGAACGGGAGCGATTGTGTGGGAGCTCCACACAATCGCCACATTTCCTTGATCTATAACGAACCGATCCGTTTATTCAAAGCATTTTCAAAATTTTTCAGTATAGGATCAACCGGATTAAAAAGCTGACGGAATATATGTAATCCTTCTTCACACTGAGCTTTATTTCCTTTTGCACACAACATCGCATTTAATTGCATCGTCAATCCCCAACGGTCCGAAGCAGGAAGGGACATAAATTGTTTTTTAAAAATAGAAAGTACTTTATCCATTTTATCCATCCGAAATGCATCGTAATAATCCAATATGGACAACAAATAACTTTTCCGTTCCGGCCGAACAATTTTGATATCCTTCCTCAGAGTCTTAAAACGTCCGGCATCATATTCTTTCTCATCAAATACAAGACTATTGACAGTATTGAATACCGGAACGTAAAGTACTTTCTGAATCCATGCTTCCAGTTCCTCCGGAGCAATATAGGCAGTAAATAATTCCCGGTGTTTTGCGACAAAATGGAATGTATACGACGAAGGATCCGACAGGTAACGCCGAATCAGCTGCCAGTTCTCTTCGTTAACCGTCTCTCCATTTTTCCGGCAAAGCTCATCCAATACGGCCGGAATTTTATCAAACCGATATCCCCCCCCCAAAGTCGTAATATACCGGCGAAGGAAATCAGCCTCCCGGTCACCTGTTTCATAACGTTTCTGCATCCCTGCAATCGAATTTTCCGGATCCATTCCTTCCCGGATCAGCCGGATAAATTCACCGGCATCATGTCCGCCAACGACCCGGTGTACCTCGTTCCCTGCTGCATCCAGCAATAAATAAGTTGGAAATACCTGCATCCCATAACGCTTCAATAACTCCCGTCCCTCGCCCTTTTCCATATCAAATTTAACATTGATAAAATGCTCGTTAAAGAAGTGCCCCACTTCCGGATCGGTGAAGACAGTAGTATTCATCATTTTACAAGGAGCACACCACGAAGTATAACCATCCAAAAAGATCAGTTTACCCGTCGCTTCAGCCTCTTGTAAAGCATCCTGAAAACTACCGGTCCTGAATTGAATTCCTTTGCCGGCAGCCAATAACTTTTCCAACTGTTGCGTAATCTCTTCCCGGCGCAACTCCTTCGCCTTGATCAAACCGTCTTTACCAATGATAAAACAATCAGGCACTCCGGCAATATTATATGCCTTAGCCACCGGACTCTTCCAGGCTTTCAGATCTGTCAGACAATACCAGGGCACAGCATGAGTTTCCAGGTCCTTCAACCATTTATCCCGGTTATCATCTAAATGAATGGTGATAAACACCACACTATCTTTAAACCGTTCATAAGCCTGCCGGATGGAAGGAATTTCCTTCTTACACCAACTACACCAGGATGCACTGAATTCCAGAAAAATATATTTTCCCTTAAAGCTAGCCAAGGTATACTCTTTTCCCTCCCGGTCGAACACCTTAAAATCGGCAGCAGGCATTCCCGGACGCACTTTACTCTCCCTCTCTAAACTTTGTCTCACTTCCTGTAAACACAAAGGATCGAATCCCGGTTCAAACCGATTCAATACTTTTCCGGTATTTTCAAATCCCAGATTAAATACCAACCGGGTAACCAACTGTGCCGCCGCTTCACTTTTTTTGGCATCTGCACGGAAAGCCAATACACTATCAATGGATTGCATCAATAACTTTTCTCTCTCTGCCGACAGCCGGCGTACTCCGGCAATATCTCCCTCCATAAACTTCTCACCGATAGCCATATTCAACTCACCCGAAGCTTTATAGCAGGATAAACTCAATAGATAATCATTATAAGCACGCAGCTCATCAGACACCTGCTGTTGTGCATATATTTCCTGTATACACAACAAGAACAGACAAAATAAAACAACTAATCTTCTCATCAAATTTTATTCCATTAGATATTATTCATACTTCCAAGAACCACCCGATTTATATATCAAACCTTTGACTTCTCCGGGAATTTGTTTCACATGCTCGAACTCCTGTCCATCCGTACTCGTCCAATAGAAGTCATGAGTATTTCCATTTTGTACACACACACCGAACTGTTCTCCATAAGAATCAAGGGTAAAAGCTGTTATTGTTCCTGTTTTAAAATCGGCTACAGCTACCGGAGTATCGTTCAATTCAAAATTATACCGGAAAATTTGTGCTCCCTGAGAATAATAAGCCTCCTTCGTTGTATATCCCACTGCAAAACGGGTCTTTTCATTCACAACTGCCGGAAATACATCCTGTGCAATTGTTGTCAATGTCGGTTGTCCTCCCACGATCCCGAATTGAAAACGCTGAGTATAATATTTTCCATCCGACTTATCCCGCAAAACGGCATAAAACAAACTCTTCCCCTGCTGCTGAGAAGCCGGAGCCAGATAGATCAACTCTTTATCAGGATCAACCAGGCTGAATTTTTGTCCCGCATCCTCCACCTGATCTAATCCCCGTAACTCTCCGTTATCCAAAAACAAATATCTTCCTTCATTTTCTTCATAAAATAAAGCAACATTATAATCAGGAGGGAAACTATACCCCACCACAGAAGAGAGCTTATAATCCCCGTAGAAAGGAAAATCCGGATACCGGTCCTGGTACAAATACCCTCCGGGAGAATAACGGACATACAATTTCCCGGACCCGGAAACCAAACAGGAATAATTCTTTATAAAACAAGCTGCCTTAATTTCTTGCAAATCTTCCGGCAAGCTTCCGCCGACAAATTCCTCTCCGGTCCACACCTCTTTCCGAAGGTTACTCCAGTCTAATTCTACCGGTCCGTCCGATCCCGGCCCTCCGGCCATCATCAATACACCGTTTGCATTCAAACCGGCATCAAAATGTTCTACCACTCCATAAGCTTTAGGCCCCAATTCCCTGTTATTAACTGCCGTATAAACATTCTGAAAAAACTTTTTACTGCTCGCCAACATGTTCAACTCCGCTTTTCCTTGATTTTCAGTCATCCACATCCAACCATTCGTAAAATTACTTAGCAAAGTCACCCGAAAACGCTGACTATATGAGATTCCCGTACGTTCGTCTTTAACGATAAAAGCACCGAAAATATCATTCCACCCTTGGGGTTCTATCCCAAAAGTAACATTCAGACATTTTTCAGTAGAAACCACAAACGTATCCAGCTTCCATTGATAGGACAGATCATCATGTGCCTGTGTACTATCGGTAAAACGAATAATCGGTTCCGGCATCGTAAAAGGTTCTCCAAACCAGAGTTCATATTTTTTATTTTCATCGATCCCATCAATTTCAATTGCATACATTGTTTTATAATCATAATTTCCTTTATCCTTATAGCAACCGGCCATTACCAGTAATGCCAGTAACAATATATATATCTTATTCATAACTCGATCTAAATTTAATTGGTACCCCTTTATTACTATCCCACCATCTTCACCTGCATAGGTTGATTATTCTCATCCATGATTACCCGTCCCTGAGCGGCTTCTTCTTCCAGATAATATTTAAACTTCAGGATAGCGGCCCTCTTTTCCGGATAAGCAATATTTTCCAAATCAAAAGTACCGCTAATCCGGATAAACAAACGATATTTCGTTTCAGAATAACTACCCAATCCTTCGGTTTCATGCCACTCATCCCACCATCCGGGCCGAACGATCCGATCAGTCAGATATATTTTACAACTATTACTCTCCGGGAAACACAATTTAAAATGGGCACTCTCCACCAAATCCAACTGCAGATACAATTTTTCCGCTTTCAATTCTTCTGTATTCATCACTTCAACCCAAAGTGTATCCGTAACCCGATTGGCCCGCAACTTACAGTTTTGCGCCGGAATATTGAAATGCACCCCTTCCTGAACCGTACTTGCCGGATTTACCTTTACCTTATATTCGCGGTCATAATCCAACACTTCGCCTGTCACTTTCACTTCTATGCCAATACGATCTGTCGTTGTCTTTCCAGCCAATCCGAAATTATAATCCACACTGTCCTTTTCAAACACCGATACAAAACGTATATAGTCCGTACCCGAATACTTTTCGAGGTCTTTTTCACAGGAACAGAACACCAATCCCATTCCCAACCCTATGATCAATGCCAATATCTTTGCTTTCATACCTTTCTATTTATAAAGTTCAGACAATCTGTTACCGAATTCCAATTCCACGTCCGGCAACGGTAATACGAAATCTTTCTCCGTCATGGTATAATTTCCGGACTCATCTACTACTTTCCGTCCCAACCGTTTGTAGAAATAAAACAGCTGCCCTTCGCACATAAACTCCCGGCGGGCATCGTTAACAATCACATCTTCCAGCTCTGCGGGTGAATTTGCAATCAAGGCCTCCTTGGCATTCCGGGCATTCCGTAATTTCTGTAATTCTGTTTTAGCTCCATTCAGATCGCTATCCATCAGATATTCACAAACATAATAATACATCTCACTAATCCGAATCATCGGAGCTATCCTCCCCATCTCCTCTTCCGTCATCTCATCAGCATTCTCAGGCTTCACAAATTTGATACAACTGGGCCGATCGAAAGCAGCCAATATTTCATGCTCCATCAGATAGTTCAAACGGTAATCATTGGCACTTCCTTCAAACATCTGTTCACTATTCTTTATCGTCAACCACTTTTTGCTGCTACTATAGCTGGGCGAATAAGGTTCAAACACTTTAGTCATCCGGGGTACATTGAATCCAAAGACGATCTCAGGCCGTAAAATCCGGTTCCGATATTGAATATCGCTAGTAATCTTCCAATAATCGGTAAATTTGAATACTCCCGATTCCAACACAATTTTAGCATAATCGTAAGCCTGTTTTTTGTCCAGTTTATAAGCATATACCCGTGCTAGCAAAGCATTCACAGCATAATAATTCAGACGGAATCCACGATAAGACAAAAATTCATTCCGGTCAGGCATCGGCTGGGTCCACATATACATATCCGAGCCAGTAGTTGCCTGATACAACGGATCAAAAATAGGATCCCGGCCTTCCAGATCGGTAACGGCAGCTTTCAGATCTACAATCACACTATCGATCACTTCACTGACCGTCTTTTGAGGCGACACTTTATTCGAATATTTTGTAATATACGGAATAGCTGTATATCCCGGATCTGCTTTATACGAAGGTGCAAACAAACGCAACAGATCAAAATGGAAAAAAGCCCTTAAAGCCCTGGCTTCTCCATGTAAAATATAATAAGTACGCTCATCCTCAAAAAAATCCGGACCGACTTCCTCCAATCTTTCCAATAAAATATTACAATTGGCAATACAGAAATACAATCCCAGCCACATCTCATCAATTTTAGGCGAAATATTCACATCCTTGTATTGGTACTTGGCCAACTGGGCAAACTCATGTGTCTCGTCCGGAATAGCGTAATACTGAGCCAAAACATCCGTAAATCCGAACAATAAATTATTGGCATACAATTTTTCACCCGAAGCGGTAATATAAATCCCGTTCAATACATCCTTAAATCCCTGAGGAGTAGAAAATATTTTCTTGTCGTTCACCTGTGCCTCCGGAGTAATATCCAACCACGACGTACAGGACTGTGAGAGGACAGCACATCCCAACAGGATTGCAGCTGTCATATTTTTAATTTTTTTGTAACTCATATTCTATTGCATTAAAATTGAACCATTACACCTAAACTCATGCTACGGGCAAATGGATAAGAAATCCCTCTCTCCCGCTTCACTGTCGACAAACGAAACACATCATTCATCATTGCTGTCAAACGAACCATATCAAAACCGATAGGTTTCAGCCATTCTTTCTTCAAATCATAAGACAATGACAAAGATCCCAACTGCAATACATTTTCATCCTGTATAAAACGGGAACTAGCCGGAGTCGTCGACTTATCGTTGATGTCTTTATAAAATGTATGGTCGCCTGGTTTCTGCCAGCGTTGCTCCAATACCCGACGGTCTACATTATCTCTCGGATCAGCATTCTCTACCCGGTTGATCAAGGTCTGGTTGTACACCTGTCCTCCCAGACGATAACTGAAATTCATGTTTAGATTGAGTTGCTTCCAGGTTATATTCGTTCCGAATGCTCCGGTCACTTTCGGTTCTGTATCACCGCACACCACACTCTCTTTCGGATCCCAAACGTACGTATTAGTCCCATCCTGACGCTGGAATAACTCTTTTCCGGTAGCGGGGTCGATACCCAACGATTTCATCGCATAAATAGCGGTTGAAGATCTTCCCTCTTTATACCGGACCATCGGCTTGGTTTTATAGTCGTCATTGTTAGCCTGTTCCTGATCGGCTTTATCGTTATAGGAACTCAAAGCATTCGAAATGGATACGATACGATTCTTATTATGAGCCATATTCACAAACAGACTGACATTCCAATCGTTCGATTTATAGACAAAACTCCGTAAAGCCAATTCCACTCCTTCATTTTCCATCTGTCCCAGGTTTTCTTTATAATCAATAAATCCCAGAGAAGTAGGCAAAGTAACACTGCTCAAAAGGTTTTTGGTCTTTTTCAGATAATACCCGAAAGTCACCGTCAACCGATCTTCCCACATGCCGAAATCCAATCCCAAGTCGTAAGCAGTCGTCGTTTCCCATTTCAGATTCGGATTCCCTAAAGCCATCAGGGTTGCCCCGATTCCTGTCGCATACCAGCCGTCCTGTATATATTCGAACATCGTCTGAGATTGATAGGGTTGAAAAGAAGCCTTTCCTGTCGTTCCAATAGACCCACGGATCTTCAGTCTGGAAATACCGGTATTTTCCATAAATTTTTCATGGTGTATATTCCAACCCAAACCAACTGCCCAGAAAGGAGAAAATTTAGATTCCGAACCATACATGGACGAACCATCCAAACGAGCCGATAAATCCAATAAATAGCGATTCGCATAAGAATAATTGACATTGGCAAAAAAACCTGCCAATCGGGTTTTTCCCTCACTTCCTCCGGGATGGGTATTGGTAAACTCCTTCGCCAAAGAGATATAATCCATCATCTTGGAAGGGTAACCTCTCACGTCGAAGTTCACACTACGACTACCACTTTCTGTCAGATTGACACCTAATGCCGTATTGATAAAGTGTTTACCCACTCCCAAATAATAAGTCAATACCGAGTTAAAATCCATACTATACGTATTACTCGTCCCGTGGTACCCTTCTCCTTTATTCAACAATCCTTCACCGGACGACAACTCATAACTTTCATACTGCAATGATTCCGGTGAAATAAAAGTCTCCACTTGTTCTTTCTTTTCACCGTAAGAGAAATTGGCCCGCAAACGTAATCCTTGTACGATACTCCATTCCAGACTGAAATTATTGGTCACGTCCAGATACTCGCTTTCATCCCGATTTCCTACCGTTGCTTCATACACAGGGTTCCAAATTTGTTTATTGGTATTTATGTATTGCGTCATCTTACGGATCAGATTACCGTGCTCATCCTGAAAAGGATAATAGGGATTCAGCAAGGCATATTGGGAAAAGTCACCATAAGGGGATTCTTTAGATTTTACTTTATTGACAGTCAGATAATTCCTTACTAAAAGTTTATCTTTTAGATTATAAGAAAGTGAAAAACCTAAAGCTCCGCGGTCACGAGCCGATCCTTTCATCACCCCATTGTCTTTATCATACTTAAAATCAATACCATATCTAACCGCTTTATCCCCACCTTCAATGAATATGCTATGCTTTTGATTAAACTCTACCTTCAAAGGCTGAGACAACCAATAGGTATTCACTCCACTCTCAACAAGACTCAGTTTATAATTATAATCTTTATCTTTATTGATCTGCGCATCAGCATTATTATCTTTATACATGCCTATGCTCTTTTCAAAATCCAACTTTTCACGGACATCCAATAAGTCGTATCCATTTAAATCCGGTATAGCGATAGAAGCAGTAAAATTATAGTTCACCCGCAACTGTCCTTCCGAGGGAGCTTTCGTTTTGATAACAATCACTCCATTCGCTGCCCGAGAACCATAAATAGCCGTTGCCGAAGCATCTTTCAGAATAGTCAACGATTCGATCCGTTCAATATCGAGGTCAAAAATTTTCTCTGCATCTACTTCAAAACCATCCATGATAAACGTAGGCAGATTCGGATTATTTTTCAGATTATCCCGGCTCACTGCTTCCTTTTCAAATTCAGTCAGCCCGATTCCAGAATTTCCCCGAATCGTAAAATCAGCAATCCGGTTAGGATTCGATCCGATGTCTATATTGTCCTCAAAGCGGATAGAAGGATCAAATACAGAAAGTGCCTGAAGCACATTCCCGGTAGTCACCTTCCTTAGCTCGTCCCCTTTCACGGTTACCTGTGCCCCTGTAAAACTATCTTTGTTCTTATTAAAATATCCGGTCACCACCACATCGTCAAGTGCCTTTACATCCTCCTTTAAGACAATCTTATAATCATTCTTATCCGTAATCTTCACCTCCATCGTCTCCATCCCCACAAAAGAAAACAACAAGGCTTGTCCATCAGCCACAGGTAAAGTGATTGTAAACTCTCCCTCTACGCTAGTCACCGTCCCTAAAGAAGTTCCCTTGATAATGACCGTCACTCCCGGTAGTGGATTCCCTTTTTCATCCACCACTTTTCCGGTGATCTTACGACCTTCGGTTGCTGTCACTTCTTTTTTTATCACTACGGCATTTCCGGAAATCTCAAACCAAAGACCAGTATTTTTCAGGCACGTTTTCAAAATCTCATTCACCTCCTTATCCGTTTCCTGTACCGTCAATTGCTTCACTCCTTCAATGTCACGGGTTCCGTACATAAACACAAAATCCGTCTTCTTTTGAATCTCCCAGATCACCTGTTCCAAAGACACATTTTCCAAATCCAAACTGATTCTTACATTATTTTGAGAATGTACTGCTGCATTCAGCTGAAAACAGCTAAACAAAATCAAAAAAAACTTCAGTCTCACCACAAATAAAATTTTAGAGAGTTTTCCCCGGGCGGGAAAAACCATTCCAGGATTTTTTTTCATAAATTTGTTGAATTAAAGTTTAACACACTTTGATTATTTAAGCATGTTCCCGGCCAGTTTCGCAGACCACCGGGAACATTTTTATTTCAAACCCGTATACCCCAAACGCTATATTTTCATTTCTCTATCCTCATATCCCCTTGCCATCCACCCTATTCGTATTCAGTATCATCATCTTTAATTTCATTTTTTCTCCGATATATACAAACAACGGTTTGTCTGCAACACCTCTACTAAATTTGTCTTCTTTATCATATCAACAATCGGTTGCATATCATCATACCTTCCAAACCTTGCACCGATCCGGATTTCTTTAGCTCTTTCGTCTATAAAATGAAATTCCACCCCATACCAACGCCCCAATGTTTTCATAACATTTTCCAATCGTTCATTCCGGAATACAAACGTTCCTTCCTGCCAGGCCACATATTGTTCTACTTCAACCTGCCGTACGGTCGTTTTACCGTCATTTTTCGAATACACGGCCTGCTCTCCTGCCACAATATCCTGATCGTTCACCTTCACTTTTCCTTCCACCAAAGTTGTTACCACCTGCCCTTCATCTGCATATGAACGAACATTAAACGAAGTCCCCAACACCCGTACATTCACCCCATTCATCTTTACTACAAAAGGACGAAGTGCATCTTTAGACACTTTAAAATAAGCCTCTCCACTCAATTCTACCACCCGCTCTGTGCCACGGAATACTACCGGATATTTTAGCCGGCTCTCAGCATTCAAATAAACCCGCGTACCATCAGATAAAGTCAACGTATACTCCATCCCGGTCAAAGTTTCCATCTGATTATAAACAAGCGTATCTTCACCTACTCCGATCTGCCTGTAATCAATCCCCGTAGAATCCTTTTGAATCACAGTACCATCCATCTCTGCCAAAGTAAACCGACCGTCCGGAACAAGCTTTACCACCTTTCCATTTCCTAAGGTTAATTTTGCACTTCGCTTTCCGGAAGGAATACTCTGCTGCACAATAAGGGGCGGCTTTACGGGCACAGCTGTTTTCATCTGAAAATACCAGAATCCACCTCCCAACATCACTAAAATGACAGCAGCATATTTCCACCACCTCCTCCCCCCGGCACGTCTTCCCATAGCCTTATCCAGATTCTTCTCCATTTTTTTCCAGGCCTCTGTAACAGAAAAACGTTCCAACAACTGCTGGTTTTCTTTAAAATCTTCTTCCTGATCCAATCTCTCCGCCAGATTGGTATGCCACACGCTTTCCTGCTTCCAGTTTTCCAACGCCTCCCGTTCTTCCGGCGTAGCAATCCCCATTAAGTTGGCTGCATACTTAGCCGCTATCTGAAAAATATTCATATCCAATCGCATAAAAACATTTTTTAATCTATCCTAAATCAAAAATCGTCAAATAGCTTTCTGCCACTTTCAAAGTCTTTCTATTTACAGATTTAAGCTCCTCATTCCGGATTAATTACATTCATTAAATTTTGAAAAATCTGCTGAAATTTATTGTGTTTTCATTCTTATAACAATCTCAAACGAAAAACGGGGTAGTCAGGATTGAAAAAATTTTATTTATTTACAAGTCTACCCCTTTCTACAAAATCATCCAACCGACCACATTTTACATTCTGCTATTCCAGCCGACCGGATAACCATACGTTGCAGCCAAACCCTGAAAAGAAAGAGAGATAATTTCAATACCCGGCCTACGACACATTTCCGGATATCTATCCATAAAAACAGGAGAATTTAAGCTTGAATCTAAATAAATATACCGTATTTTTGTCCGGTCTCATCCATCGTAACAGAAATGAATATTGAAGAGTTCAGAGCATATTGCTTGTCATTCAAAGGAGTATACGAAAAGATGCCATTTTCAGGAGTTGCCGATAAATACAGCCGTGACGTCCTGTGTTTCTACGTAGCGGATAAATGGTTTTGCTTCGTCAATATCGAAGTTTTCGATTTTTGTTGCCTCAAATGCCAACCCGAAGAATCCGGAGAATTACAAGCCGGATATATTGGAATAAAACCGGGCTGGCATATGAACAAGAAATATTGGATCAGTATTTACTTTAACCAGGATGTCCCCGATATCATGATAAAAGAACTGGTCGGCAAATCCTACGAAATCGTAGTCCGAAGCCTAAGCAAAAAAGAACGGGAAAAGCTGACCTCAGATGATGATTGATAAGCATATCCATACAGCATCCGGTTAATGTCCCGTCATATTTACAACTTCGCCTATTTGCGGAATAACTACAGGTAGCGAATCTCTATCCCGCATCCTCCGTGCATTCTTCAACGGTTCGTCCCAGGGATGAGCAGCCAAAGCATATTTAGAATGATGAACCGTCAGAATTTTTGCCGCTTTCAATTCCCTGGCTACCGCTGCCATATATCCGGGCATCAGGTGGATATATTTCCACCCTTCGTTGTACTGACCGTTTTCCAGAATAGCCCAGTCGATATCCGGGAAACGCATACCGATTTCAGCGAAATGCGTGTCGTATCCACCATCCCCGCCGATAAAAACTTTACGTCGGGAGCCGGTCACAAGAAATGAGGCCCATAACGAACGGTTGCGGGCCAATCCGCGTCCCGAAAAATGACGAGCCGGCAAACAATGTATCCGGAAGCCGTCATCCAACAGGGCCTGTTCCTCCCAATCCAATTCCACAATCCGCTCCGGAGAAAACCCCCAATACTCGAAATGTTCACCTACCCCCAACGGACATACCACTTTCTGCACACGATCTTTTAAAGCCGTCACTGTCCGGTAATCCAAATGATCCCAATGATCGTGGGTAATGATCAGGTAGTCGATATCGGGCATATCTTCCGGCCGGTACACCTCCGTTCCTTTGAAAGGTTTGTTTACGAACGAAACAGGTGCAGCCGTACAAAATACCGGATCGACAAGTAAACGTTTCCCCTCCATCTGGATCAGATAGGAAGAATGGCCGAACCAAACCAACAGATCTTCTGAGAGGTTCAAGGTCTGTAAATCGGTTTTGATAACAGGCAGAGTACTATCCGGCCTTAGTCCTGCTTGTTTCCTGAATAAAAAGCCCGTCAAATTTTGAAAAAATCCTTTGCCGGAAGTCATCAATACCGTTTCGTGTAAGTTACGAAATTCTCCATCCCGGTAATGGGCCGAGCGTTCGATTCTAGCCAAACGTTCTCCCCGGGGTAAACGACCGAATTGCGGCATATTCACAAATACGACTCCAACTAGAGCCGACAAAACGATAACACTCAAAATCACCCACATCATACGAAATCTTTTTTTACCCATATTTCTCCGACTTATTTTCCCGGCCTTAAACCGCTTTACCCATTTCATTGGTCTGCTTCATATCAAGCAAACCGTTCATTTCTCCCTTTTGCCATAGTCCGGTGACAGCGATCACCCTTTTCCCGCAGGAATTTTCCAGACAAGCCGTACCCCGTAAACAACCGAAAGTACGTTCGATCTTTTCCGGCTCCGTCTCCGCCCTGGTTGCAATGAAATAAGCCACCTGACAGACTCCGAAACCCAAAACCGGCATTTCAATACCGTTCTTCAATTTTATAGTCTTCATATTTTTTCATCTTCCAAATTATAAAGTTTTTCCGACATGACAAAAATACGGGAGACAAACAGGTCGGGAGTACACCAATTACGGATTATCCTACCATTTTTACCGATCCGGTACATCCTATGAATCAGGCAATAAAAAAATATTTAAATTTGTATCGAATAAAATACAACAGCCATGAATACCATTCAAAAATTCGACACGATTCATCAGTATAATGAACTTCTAGGACAAGAGACTTTACATCCGCTGGTTAATGTCATCGATCTGGCCAAATCATGCCGTCTACGGCACGGTCTCCATTCTTTCGGCTTTTACACGGTATTTCTGAAAGAAATAAAATGCGGAAACCTTCGGTACGGTTGTAACTATTACGATTATCAGGAAGGAACACTTGTTTTTCTCGCTCCCGGACAGGTCATCGGTGTCGAAGACGACGGTAAAGTCTATCAACCGCAGGGGATGGCCCTGGTCTTTCACCCGGATCTTTTACGGGGAACCACTCTAGGCCGTACGATCAAAGACTATACCTTTTTTTCGTATCAGGTGAACGAAGCCCTTCATCTTTCCGAGCAAGAGCGTCATATCATCATCGACTGTTTCCGTAATATCGAAGAAGAACTGCATCACACCATCGACAAACACAGCCAGCGGTTGATCGTATCCAATATCGAATTATTCCTCAACTATTGTGTCCGTTTCTACGACCGTCAATTCATCACCCGCGAAAATGTCAACAAAGACATTCTCACCCGGTTCGAAAATTTGCTGAACGACTATTTCTATTCCGAAAAACCGGAGAGTTCGGGCCTGCCGACAGTAAAATACTGTGCAGATCAAATGCATCTGTCCGCCAATTATTTCGGCGATCTGATCAAAAAAGAGACCGGGAAAACCGCTTCCGAACATATCCAAACCAAACTGATCGATATCGCAAAAGAAAAAGTATTCGACACCGGCAAAACCATCAGCGAAATCGCTTATGAGCTCGGTTTCCAATATCCGCAACATTTCAGCCGCCTATTTAAGAAAGTGGTAGGAGTCACTCCCAACGAATACCGGATGCTGAATTAACAGCCCTATCGGTTACTCCGATAACATAAAGCCTGAAAGCATCGTAAAAGAGGGAAATACGTCAGATTCCCGCTCCCCCGGGGACTTTCGTCGATTGGACGATGCTTTCCCCGCCCATTGTTATACTTTATCCGCTTTTCAGTTCACCGAAACTTCATTCGTTCTGGTCGGGAGAATTTATAGGACTATCCAAACAGAGGCAGTCCTGTTCCCGACAAGAACGAAAGAATTCGAATCGTTATTTTTCGCTGCCGATACTCTTCCACACGACAGCCGATAAAGCAGCACCGGCAAAAGGAGCGACAATAAACAACCATAACTGTGTCAATGCCTTCCCCCCTTCGAAAAGAGCCGGTCCGATGCTACGGGCAGGATTTACAGAAGTTCCTGTGATAGGGATACAAACGATATGTACCAACACTAACGTCAGTCCGATCGCCAAACCACACATCACCGGTGTTCCCTTCTTGTCATCGGTTACACCCAAAACAACCAGTACAAAGATGAAAGTAAAGATCATTTCAGAAATGTACTTTTTCATAACCACGCTATTTAAAAACACTTCCTCAAAAGTAGTGAATTTATTTTAATTTATCACAATATTTCCCAACCGAAACCGGTTCCTGAACCGGTTTCGGCAGCAATACCGATTCTTACCGGCTCATCACCC
>OGJK01000575.1_pt1 | contig 39121 bp, 33 predicted proteins | sample 1571961 | NCBI WGS metagenome assembly OGJK01 (sample SAMEA2582120, study PRJEB24529) | metagenome | biome: Human gut stool | place: China | collected 2011 | reverse complement strand
CTGACAGCTTGCTGGCAGGTTTACGAATGTAATAAATGAGGGGCTGAACTGTTACTGACATTGACTGTATATGTTATTGTTTACTTACAAACCTGACACTAGCCGTCAAAGTTATGCCAACTGAAGCTCTCCAAAAATCAATGATACAGTACACTAATAAACAGCTTAAAATTATTATTTTAATATTCAATTTAAACTATCTGCCTAATTTTCTCCACCAGACTAACATCTGCCGGCAGCCATTCTACCTCATAAATCTGCTCCTTTTGAAGCCATCTCGCCGCCTCATGTTCTTTTAATTCAAGGTTTCCTGACACCACCTCACACCAAAAACATTGCATTGACAAATGAAATTTAGGATAATCATATTCTACGGTTTTTATGTAATCCCCTACTTTTATTTCCGTTGCAAGTTCCTCCATTATCTCTCTTTTTAATGCTTCCTGTGGTGTTTCTCCTTCCTCTACTTTTCCTCCCGGAAATTCCCAGCCTCCTTTAAATTCCCCATATCCTCTCTGCGTTGCAAATATTTTCTTTGGTGTATTTATATTGTCACATATTACTGCTGCAACTACATTTATTATCTTTTTATCTGTTTCCATAATCGATTTTCAATTCCTTTCCACAATTTAAATCATTTTTACATTCTTAATCCACAAAATACTCGTAAATATCCTCACGAACGGAATGTTCCAGCTTCATTTTAAAATTCATTATAGGAAGTTTCTGCCCCTTATCATTTTTTATTTCCGTCTGCATATAATCAACTGGAGAAACTTTTCCCATATAATAAAAATCTGTTCCTTCTCCATCACTTTTCTTGATAAATAAATATATTTTTAACCCGATTTCTTTATAATTTATAATCTTCTGACTCTCCGGACTTTCAAGACTTACCTTTCTTAACTGCCTGTTTTGCTATCTGCTCTCTATGCACTACAAAAAGTGCCCTCACGTTTCTGCCTGTTTCTTTTTCACGCTTTCGCAAGATTTCCCTGAGTGCAAATGCTGAGGCATATGTTTTTTCGGTACCCCTTCGTGTCAAGGGTGTGATGGGAAAATTTTGAGAAATTTCGTTTTCTCAAATGGCATCTTTACCAATAGCAATATTCAATTTAGAAGGCGAGGTGCAGGAGTCAAACCTGCGTCCTTTACCAAAAATAGTACTGCTTCTCTCCGCTGCGCTATCCTCGCTTAAGGCGGTGGCGGGTTATGGAAACAGCTTTGCAATCATCTATATTGTACCATTGCTAAATAGATTTACAAAACATCTATCGTAAAACATTCTTTTTATTCAACTGTATATTTTCCAATCTTTACAGGATTTAATAATTTTACTCTTTCTCGACTAACCTTGCTTTCCATTCTTCGAATATCTTCAAATAATGCATTTAAGTCTAACTCATCTTCTGTACTATATTTTTCAAAAAGATGTGCCAACAGAAAAATAGGTACTGCATGTCTATTTTTTTTATTATCGTGAAACTGAATCCGCTTATCAACAAACAGATACAGAATATCCAAATTAGTAATTTTATCAAAATCTATTTCATTATCAAAAATTTTTGATATTTTCTCTTTTCCTAACCCTAAATAGAATTGATGTTTTTCTAATTGTCTTGAATACACTTTTCTAATAGCATCTTCTATCTGCAAATAATCATCATGATTCAAATATACATTTTCTTTCCATTTACATTCCAGAACTAACAATTTTTTTGTCTTTATGTCATAAATTGCAACATCAATATCGCTCTTCAAATCTCTACCATTAAATTTAAGACTAGGCTCATTATATAGATAATTTGATCTTACCATTATATTCTTATATTTTTTACTATGGTTTACAACATAATCTACAATAGATTGAGACACAGTATCATCCTTCTCATAAAAATCAACAGCTTTATAGTAATGGCCATTTACTATGGAAAATTGAAAATCGTTCAGCACTATAGAACTTGGAATCCAAATAACCTTTTCTCGACATACTATGAACGGAAATTCCAAAAAAGATCCACCTTGAACACTCGGGTCAACAGAAAAATATTTTACATAAACCTTCATTACATCATTAGAAAGGCCTACTTGCTTTCCTAATGCCAAGAGTTTGGGCAGTTCATACACACAATAATATTTCCCATCTCCATAACCTGTCGTAAATGTAAGCATTCTTTTTACTGAATCTACCCTGCTCAAATAGTAAAATAATGTTAAAAATGAAGCAAGTTCATCCTTACTATTTATTACACTTTCACCATTATCTCTATATCTACTTTTTAATGTTGAACTTGATATTTTATTAAGATCTATCAGTATACGTTTTTTACATAACTCAAAATACTTTAAATCTATCACCGATGTCATTCTTCGCAAAATATTAAAATATGTTATTACCAATTGGGGATTTTGGGGCAAAACAAAAACATTTATTTTATCAAGCAAATATTTCTCACACTCAGTAAAAACATGCCTTTCTGCTTCTGAAGCAAGGGCATCATCCAATCCATAATAATAAATCATCTCTTTGCTATATTCGTCCTTTATTACTGGAAAATAAAAACCTAAGTTACCATTTTTTTCTTCTCTGATTTCAACCTTTGAAGAACCATCTCTTATACTCTTTATCAAATTCGCTTTTGAATATTCATCATATATCTTTAACACCCATTCTATAAATTCATATTCACCTGGTAACTGTTCGCCAAACACTGCACTCTGATACTTTAATTTTCCGTTATTTTCCATTATATTTTTAATGTACCAATAGACAGCTTCTCTCAATGGATTGACTGATATCATTAATTCATTATTAGCAAACAATCCATTATTAAGAGATTTCATCGACATATCATTAAATTTTTTCTCAACCACAGACAATGGATAAAGTATTTCTTTTCCAAAATCATGTGAAATTTTTTCATATACCCCCTGAAAATTATTATCTATATCTTTATTCATTTCTGAAAATAAAACTTGTCTTAATTCATACTCTTCTTGTCTTTCCAAGCTAATCATCCCTCCCACAAATTTTCATTACTTTTTTCATCATAAACAACTTTAATTTGCTATCAATAATATGGTATTATGAAATGTTTCTCAACCTATAATTATCCACACGTGGTTATAGAGTACGGGCCTTACCCCTTTTTGATGCTTTATAGCTATGCACATACCATAGGGGAAATTTAAAACATTACAATCCATTTACTCATCTTGACTTTCACTATTTAATAATGTTTTGGACGTACTATCATACTCCATATCAGTCAATTCCGATTTAACATAATCATCATTAAGCAATTTCATAAGATTATCGACATCTTTTTTCGTATTTGTACGAATCTTTCCATTTTCAATATGAATAATATTTTTATATCGAGGAACTAATGGTATTTTATTTATGAGTTCATCTTTATCCATTGCCAACACCGGTGAATTCTTCACTTTCATAAGTTTTTTGGATATAGTTAATTTTTCTCCAGTTTGATATTCCTTCAATGTAGCTATATTTCCAATAATATCTAATTCTTCCAGTTTGGAAATAACACTCTGTGCTTGGTTACGGACAAACACTTGAAAGCCAAAAAAATCTTGAAGAACCTTAACATTTCTTACCAATATAGTATTATCTAAGATAAGTAATTCTCCTCTTTTATCGATTTTCAGCATTTCTTTATCGACAATTTCAAACACATTATCTTTTTGTATTATTCTTAGATTATTTTTTGCCTGCAATCTGGATCCTACATATGCTTGCTGATATATAAACAATTTCTTGCTATTTAGATTTATTTTGAATAAAAAGCCAAGGACATTTCCTATGTCCTTTTCGTCAAAATTGAAAACCTCATCCATACTATCATCATTTAGCAAGGCAAATGGTTTGTACTCATCACTTTGCTCCAAAACATAAACTGCCTTTTTATTATCTATAACATCTAAAATATCACAGTACACCACCTCATCTTGCAAATACTGTGTATTAATAATCTCCAAAGCAATAGATCGAATTCTATCTTTCAAGGAATTCATCGATATCATCTTCTCAATATAAAATCCCTGCTCCTCACCTTTTAAGCAGACGTATACATCAACACCGCACACTGCACCTGTTTCTGTAATTTCTTTAATTTTTGATGTTATCTCTTGTTTATTCATGAATTTATCCTTCCTTTCTGATAACTAAAACATTGTCCTCTATCTTCTTGTACTCTATTGTGTTGCGACTATCCATATTGCCTCTTATCAATGCAATATACTCTCCATCTGGCAAATGCTCATTGTCAACAAATTTAAATTTATACACCTTATATTTCAGTATTATTAGTACTGGGTTTTGATAGTATAAATTGGTTTTCGACAACAAACATATTATTATAACAACTAGAAAAATCATCAATAATAAACCATTCCACGTCGAAATATCGTTAACCAACAATGGCAAAATAAGTGTAAGAAAGAAATTCAATCCGGCATCTTTTTCTTCTTTGATATCCTTAACTTCATAACCTCCAACTACGTCATATCGTTGAAAACATACAAATTTAATAAATATGATCAAAGACACAATAACCCAAATCAAACAAATCCACATTCCTATATATAACGGCAAATGTTTATAAATCATCTGAATATTGAACAAATTGCCAACCACACAACCAAACTTCTCAAATGGAAAATATTGCAGTATTGTTAGTAAAAATAACGGACTTAACGACAAAATAATCAATTGCTTCTTCAAACACTTCACCTCTTTCTTTTCATGACAATATATATTTATTTTTACTTTTTCACGCTTATTTTTAATTATACCACCTCCCCTCATTAATCTCCACCAGAACATTCAGCATTATCAAGGCTTTTAAGCCTTTCCCACCTCCCCAAACTCATCCTTAAACTTCCACTTTATCTCAATCCTGTCCCTGGCATACACGACAATCTCCTCCACAAAAGCATCCACCATATCTCTGTTAAGTCCCGTCAGCTTCAGCTGCCCTTCCAGCATCTCCAAACCTGCCACTTCCGGCACATCCATATCTGCCATCTTGGTGACTGCTGCCATCTGCTTTTCGATATTCTCCTGCAAGCTCGCCAGCATCTGCTCATATGTCTTGTGCTGTTCCAGATACGTTTCCTTATCCGTCATGCCAAACTTGTAACTTTCATAAGCTTCACGCAGGTCCTTTTCGATCAGTTCACGACTATCAGCAACTCTTCTAGCGTTAATTGTTCACCGTATGACATGGTTACTTTTATGGTATTCCCTTTCCCCGTGTCTACCTTAATTGTCTTTGCTTTAATATCTGTTTTTTCCTCCATCTGAGTTACCTCCATAAAAAAAACGCTATCCATAGCTCATTTGAAAATGCATAAACTATGGATAACGGTTTTGGTTATCACTAATTCTGTTTTGGACTTCTCTTAACGTCCTATGAAGGTATACGCCAGTCTTCCTGACCCCTCATCGCCCCGTATACGTAGAGGTGTACTCACCTCCGGGAATTACAGATGAGCCACTATCTGTGTTCACGACGCTCTTCTCCATTCCAGAGAAGCACTATCTCCCCTACCTGCATTGCGGGGATCGGGACGAACTTCTCGTCCCTCATGGGTTATTATCCTTACGCAACATACCTGTTCCCGCATTTCCCAGACTTCCGTCCAGCCTCTCAGCCTTCATCTCTCAATCCATCAGCCTACTAATATGATAACTGTGACTTTCATCCTGCGGGTATATGATCCGTAATTCTACTCAAATCTGTAACTGCTATTCAGTTGTCAATTTTCATTTTCTCATTGGCTTGTTTCAAGCCTGGATATAGGATAAACCAATCCGGTGTCGTCCACAAGGGACTATCATGGTTTATTTTTGCGAAAAACCGTCAAATTTTGACCTTTTTCTGATTTCTGCAAAAGTATCATACCGCTTCGGTCAGTAATTGTATACTTCGGCAGAGTATGAAATTTGCAAATCGTGTATTCATTATACGATGAGGTTTTGTGTTTGTCTATGGACAGGGTTGGTGTTTTTTCAGAGATTTGCACCGGAATTTGGTTGTTTGATACCATACAAATACACAAAGTCTTTATGTCTCCTATCACATTATATTTTTCCAACGCATCATTTAACGCGGCATCAACAAGTTAACCAACAAGAACACTTAGTACAAAATGTACTTTGCATATCGACCTGTATTAGATATTTTTATAAGGTCTTCCTTTTGCATTTTTTCTAATACTCTTCTTGCTTGCTAGACAAACCAATCCAGTGCCATCCACAAGAGACTATGACGGCTTATTTTTAAATAAATCTTCAATTTGTGACCTTTTTCTGATTTTCGCAAAAATATCATACTGCTTCGCTCAGTAATTATACACTTCAGTCACGTATGAAATTTATCAATTGTGTATTCATTTACGATGGGCTTAGTGTTTTATTTATCAAATATAATTTGCAAATCTTCCACTAATTTATCTCTTGTATCGCTTTCTTCCAAACTCCACTTATTGGCCAAATTCTTTATTGTATGATTAATATTTTGGTCATCCCCATCCTCAGATATACATATTTCTCTGACAACTTCTTTAGCATTTTTCGAATCTATTTTTTCATATTTTTCCAGTATATCTCCAAATCGTTCTTGAACCAATCTGCTTTGTAACAATATTTCCTCCGGAATCATATTATTCGGCAAGTAAAATACATTTGCCGAATAATATCTAAGATAATTCAGATACTCCTCACACTGTTGATCTTTTCTCTTTCCACCCATTCCTCCATCAGGATATACATCTAAATCCATTCCAAAAGCGGCTTTTACACAATCTGCTAAATATTGTGGATTTTCCAGTTGGTTTTTAGTCAGAGTACTTTCATCAAAAACATAATCTGTTTTCATATCACCGTCCAACACCATAAATATTTTTTCAGATAATGTTTTATTTAATGTAATTGGAGTCATATAATGGTTAATCAAAGTCTTTTCACCACCATGAAAATAAACAACTTCAAAAAACTCTTCTTTTTTCATATAAACAAGTGTCTTCTCAATCAAAATCTGAGCAGCATAGTCTTCACAATATATTATCTTTTTATCCCCCACTTTATCCTCTATATTATAAAAAGCCTCTTGATAGTGCACATTTTCTTCAATATAAAATTTGCCGTTCTCATTCGTCTTAAATAATTTTATAGCCGAGTTAGGCAATCCATTTATCAGTGCAGGAGAATGTGAAGATATTATCACTTGCAATTTCTTTTTCTTTATTGCATCCAATAAATATGATTTTAGATTTTTTTGTGCTCCGGGATGCAGTGACACTTCTGGTTCATCTAATAATACCAATGCATATTCTGAAGCTTTTTCTATTCGTCTTACTAATTGGACAACCGCAATTTCTCCACTTCCTGCGTTAGCTTCCGAATATCCAGTAGCATACTTGTTCTTTATATACACAGATGTCCCAAAGTTTTTAAATAATCTATGCTCCGCTACTCTTATATCACTGTACTGTTTATTCAATATGGAGCCTATAATTTCCACAACTCTTGGTGATAAAATTTCTATTTTACCCATTTTACTATCTTCCACACCTGGGAAACGCATGTCTTCATTCTCAAATAGTCTTTTCAAATATTTTGATCTGCTTCTTAGTAATTCTTTTCTATCTTCCAATCCTTCTTTTGAAAAATGAAAGATTTTATCAAACGCACTAACTTCCGCCCTAAAATCCAAATATATTACTTCTTTATCTACAGGAGAATTCCTTTCACTCAATAACATTCCATCCTTTTGTTTAGGTCTACTTGTTTCCCAATAATCCAAGTCTATCTTTTTTTTCGCAGATCCCCTTTTCATTCTGGTTTTCATTACTTCCTTTATTCCAGAATCAGAGCTTTCTCGGTATCCATAAAAATACCTATTTATACCTCCTTCAGCAATTGGATCCACTTCTGTCGAAAACCAAAAATCACTACATGTATACCCTTTTGGTGCTCCATACAATGCATGTAATGTTGAGCTCTTTCCTCCACCATTCTTACCGATTAATACAGTCATTGGGAAATCAAAATTGATACGACTATGTTCAACAAGATTTTTATAAAATGGGAATTGTATATATTCTATATAATTCTTAAAGCAGCCACATTCTTTCATTCGTTGTATGCTTGAAATATCTTCTTGCATCTTTTGTTCATCCATATTCTTTTCTCCATCCTATGATTTTGCATTATTCATCTTTTTCTTTGATCTGCTTGTTTTTATACTCTTTATCGCCATTTTGAACACTTCACCGCTTGCCTTTACTAATTCAATTGGTACCGCATTACCTATTTGCAATGCAGAATCTGATAATGAATTACTAAAAACAAAATCATCTGGAAATGTCTGTAACCGTGCTGCCTCTCGTATCGATATAGCCCTGTCCTGGCTATAATGTCCGAATCTTCCTTTTGAATAACACAAACATCCTCCAGTAATTGTTGGTGCTGGTTTATCCGGATCCATTATACCATACACATCCCCATGTCCTGAAAAGACATTTCCCGCGTCATCTTTCTTTTTATGACAATCCAAAACGAGTTTCTCTGACAGTCCATTTCTTGAACCACCATTAGCTCTAATTTCCCGAATTCTCTTCAAATTAGTATCAGATAAACCGGCACATTTATGGTTATGTATTTTGCCATCATCTTCATATTCTTCTCCAGCATTAATTATAGGCAAATCATCGATCGCTTCTCTAACTGTCTTCCACTTTTTTAAACCGTTATTACCTTTTTTATCGTGAGTAGCTTTTGGTAAATCAAATGAAAAACCAATTGCTGCCAACTCTTCGTTAATATCTTTTCGAACAGCATGCAAAACAAACCTTTTTCTCGCTTGTGGCACACCATAATTAGCCGCATTCAATACATCTTCTTTGACATCATAATGTTTTTTTAACCGTTCCAAAAACTCGCTTAATATTGCACTGTTAAATTCCGTCTTTATTCCTGGAACATTTTCCATCAAAATAAATGGCGGCAGAATTTCTTCGATTAAACGTAAAAATTCAAATAATAATTTTTTTCGTTCAGCATCAGTTTTATTCTTATTAAGTGGATTTTGTCTTGAAAAATTCTGACAAGGCGGACATCCCGCGAACAAGTAAATATCATCTTTTTTTATTCTGGCCGCCTTTAATATTTGCTCGCCACTCAAATCACAAACATCATCGTTTAACACATTAACTTTTCTCAACGGAGCATAATTCAGATAGGTATCAACTGCATGCTTTTCTATTTCCACTGCTGATTTAACCTTAAATCCAGCCAATGAAAGTCCACACGATACGCCTCCGCATCCAGAAAATATGTCTATTGCTTCATATTTTATTTTCATATTTAGAACTCACCATCTTCCTCTTCAAATGCTGCAATTACCCGTTCTCCAACAGGCGTATTAATAACTGGCGGTAGCTCCTGGCGTTTAAACGACTCTCTCTCCTGTCTGCACAAAGCTCTATAATCACAATTCTTGCAATTCGATGAACACGCTCTCATCGGAAAATCTTCTTGCAAAATTCCCTTTACAGCCCACTCTATTGCACCAATTGCATTTTTAACCGCAGTTTCATCAACCGGAACTTCTACTCGTTTATTATTTTTCAGTGTATGGACATATCCTGTTTTCGCATTTTCACCTATAACTTCTTTTGCAGCTCTCGAATACAGTTGTACTTGTAGTGACATGTCTCGCCAATCAAACTCCTCTAGTTGATCTGGAACTTCCATTGATTTAAAATCAATCACCTCAGCCGCATTAATATTTTTAGCTGCGTCCTCTTTTAACAATAAATCAATAGAACCTGTAATCAATGCCTCATCTACCAATAATTCAAACCGTGCCTCATCCTGACGTATTCTGCAGAAATCATCTGAATATGTATCTACGTATTTTTTCATAATTTCATGTACAAGATTTTTTGCCCGTTCATACGAACCCGGTCTGTTTATAGGATCATTACTCGGAAATACATGTTTAAGCATAAACGTATCTTCAACTATGTCAAAAATCTCTTTTTCAGTTGGAATTCTGTTTTTATATTTTTGATGCAATCGTTCCAATATAGTATGAGTTGTTTGTCCGAACCCAAACAATTCAGGTACTGCTGCATTATAACCATAGATATTCTGCAATTTGTACATAAACGGACATGTTAAATATGATTTTACTGAAGAAAAATCCGTAGGTAACTCATTATCATCAAATCTTGGTACCGGTTCAATTTTGTCTGCCAATATATCTAATGACGTATCATATCTCATGTCTGAGTGCTTTAAGTCCGCTGTAAAAACGGATTGTTTTTTCTTGGTTTTTAATCCTGGATGTATTTCACTTCCTGTTAAATATAATAGGCGCTCGGCTCTGGTAATTGCTGTATAAAATAATCTTGCTTCGTCTTCTGCTCTATTTCCATAAGCCCCTCTATCTATCGCATTTGTCATGAGTTCCTCTGGCAAAATCCCATTATACTGTCCCCTTTTTCCTGGGAATCGCTGATTTACCAAATCCACTACAAATACCACTGGATATTCAAGTCCCTTAACCTTATGTATGGTAGACACATTAACTGCATCAACCTTTGAAATATAGTCTACAGAATCCAATTCATAATTCTGTGCTATATTTTCCAAAAAATTAAGCATTTCTCTGTATCTCCATTCGGAGTCTATACTGACATACGTCTGTTCTACATCTTTGATTATATCACTAAATAATCCCAAATCTCTTAATGCTGTCTCATCTTTCAATGTTCTTAAATTAAGTGCATCTGCCAACTGATGTAAAAAATTCTGTGGATATACTTTTCTCCTTGCCGAAGTTGTTGGTGCATATATATTTGAATACCATTCCTGTAAAACCTTAAAATATTTATTTTTGTCAGCCTCTGGAAAAATAGGCAAAACAAGTTCGTTAAAACACTTTTCTGCGTCAATTCGGTTTACTCCAGTTCCATTTCTCAATAGTTCCATTATGAACAATATACATTGAGCATACGGACGATCAAAAATACCACCTTCCCCAGATGTTTTTACAGGTATATTCAGTTCTCTCATTGCATTGACAAATTGAATATCCTTATTCTCTCCATTTTGAGAACGAATGCCTCTGATTAGAACAGCAAAATCACTGTATGTGAGACCTCTTCTATTTTTTTCTGTTCCATCCGGATTATATTCAATATAAGTTGTTCCTATTAGTGATTTAATTCGCTGTGCAACCCATTTAGCTTCATCCTCTCTGGTCTGGAACCATAAATTCCGCAAATCTTGAATATTACCATTCTGGTGATAACGTATCTCTTTTGGCAATCTTTCAAACGGAATTGTTTTTTGAACAAAACTATTTGCTGTTTCAATTATTGCTTTTGTGCTTCTAAAATTCACCAACAATTTATGAACTTTAACATCTTCATATCTATCCTCAAATGTTAAAATATTCTGTACATTAGCACCACGCCAACCATAAATAGCCTGATCGTCATCACCCACAACGAATAACATATCCAAAAAACCAGATAATGTTTTTATAAATTCTTCTTGTATAGGATTGATATCCTGGTATTCATCAACGAAAAGATATTTAAATTTTTCAATATAGGAACCCTCTTTTTTATCTATCTTTTTCAATTCTTGAACTGCAAGATATATCGCAAAAGAAAAATCCATGTATCCATCATTACTCAACAATTCCGAAAGACATGATAATCGACAAAACAATTCCTCATCATACTGTTCAATATCTTTTAATGCTATATTTTCATTATGCATGGTCTGCCACGCATCAGTAAAATCTTTGATACGTTTAAAATATCCTTGCCCATTCTGCAATCCCAATTTTTTAAATCTCGACATGACATATAATACCAGTCTGTTCTGATCCAAGATATCAAACTGACGGTATTTCGCATTAATATCTCCCAAAAGTTTCTGACAAAATGCATCTAAAGTACCAATAAACATAGCACCCACTATATTTTCAGATAATCCAAATTTATATAATGCCTCCGCCACCCTACGCTTGATAGATTCAGCAGCTTTTTCTGTAAATGTAAATGCAATAATACTCTCTGGTGCTTCACCTCTCGATATTAAATAGGCTATTTTATATGCCAGAGTCCTTGATTTTCCAGATCCTGCGCAGGCCAGACATAATATATTTCTGGAATCATCAATCACAGCTGAATATTGCTCATCTGTTAAGTTTGCATGCAAAATCTCTTCTATATTCATAGTATTCTTCTCCTTTTCCAATTTGGGTTACAACTTGTAACCTTTTTTATTCTGACAAGCCTTCTTCAATTTCTTCAATAGTCGGCAAGCTACTTTTAAACTCTTTTCTCAACACTTTAGTCAATTCATATTGTGCTATTCCTATAGGTTGTGAAATATTTTCCAATGAATACTCAGCAACCACGTCATCTTTATCCTTACAAATTAGGATTCCAATTGTCTGATTATCCTGCTCATCCTTCATATTCTTATTCACTGCAGTAACATAGAAATTTAGTTGACCTGCAAATTCTGGTTTGAATTTTTCTGTTTTCAATTCAACCACAACATAGCAATGCAGTTTTACATGATAAAATAGTAGGTCCATATAAAAGTTACTTTCTCCAACTTTTATTTCTACCTGCTTACCAATAAATGAAAAACCTGTTCCAAGTTCCAATAAAAACTGTGTTATCTGCTCCACCAATGCATCTTCCAGTTCTCTTTCATTATATTCTTCTCTCAATGCTAAAAAATCAAAATTGTATGGATCCTTTAATGTCTGCTCTGCCAAATCAGACTGTGGTTCTGGAAGCTTGACTTGGAAATTATTAATTGCTTTCCCCTGTCTTGCATATAAATCACTTTCAATCTGGTGAACCAATACATTTCTACTCCAGTTATTATCCATAGTTTTTTGTATATAAAATAATGCTTCATCAATATCTTTGCACTTATACATAATTCGTTGATTATGTCCCCACGGAATGCTTTTTACCATACTTTCAATTTGGGTTACACCTTGTAACCATTTTTCATTATTTGTATAAAAATTATACCAATAACGAATATGTTTTAGATTTTCTACCGAAAAACCAGACACTCCAGGAAAGGCTTTTTGCAAATCATTACTCATTACATTGAGAAATGCATCTCCCCATTTAGCTTGCTTCTGCTTTTCACATATCGCAACACCAAGATTCCAATATAAATCGAGCATCTCATAATTAATTCTAACAGAAGCCTTAATCTGACTATTTCTAATCTTATTCTTTACTTCTTCTATCCAAGTTTTATAATCATCAGTCACAACAAAGCCAACCTCTTTTCTCGCCATCTTAAATCCTCCTGTTAGTATTTCCTTAATATAATAGCTAATTCATACCATATCATTTTCTTGTATAACTGTATCAAAAATTGCCTCTTCAATAACCTTCACACACTCATCCGTATGCTTCTTTATATCATCACCCCAAAACCGGATAACCGTCCATCCTTCAAATAATAATCTCTTGTTTACTTCGTCATCCCGCTCTCTGTTGCGAGATATCTTACTTATCCAAAACTCGCTGTTATTACTCTTCTCCAACCTGGGTTTTAATACTTCCCAGTCCTTTCCGTGAAAGAATTCTCCATCACAGAAAATGGCTATCTTATATTTTGTCAGAACAATATCCGGCTTGCCCGGTAACTTACTGTAATTCTTCCGATACCTATATCCTTTTGCCCACAAAGCTTTTCTAAGTATAATTTCGATTTTAGTATCTGTTCCCCGGATATTTTTCATGTTTTTATGTCGTTGTTCTTTTGTTAAAACATCTGCCATAAAACCACTCCTTAAATCTTAGCAAAAAAGTCCTCATCTATTTCGTATGTTTTAACTTCTTTTACACCAATTGAATACTCCGCTAATTTACTAATGAATTCCTCGCCATCAATTAAATCAATTTGCTTTTTTCCTGGTGTAGTAGCTTCATCTTTTGCCGCTTTTGAAAAAGAACCCGTTGTAATAAATATTCCCTTTTCAATATCCGTTGTCAGCGAACCTCTGAAGTCCCTTATATCGCCAGACGATACAAACCCTTTGTATCTTTTGCACTGAAAAGCAACATTAAAACTTACAATTCCATTAATCTTCAACTTTCCAGTTCCGTCAATGCCTCCATCTCCTGATTTTTTTGTAACAGATACTTGTATGAATCCACACTCACGTAATAATCGTTGTGATAATCGTTCAAATCCATACGGATCCATATTCTGTAATACATTTGCCAACTGCTGTCTCCACGGCTTAACCTCATCTGGAAATTCCACATCATCATTTAAATCACTATCATCTTCCGGCTTATCCGTTTTACCATCCGGCTTATCATTACTCTTTGCCATTTCTCTTTTTTTTGCATTTTTCTGCACTGTAAATGTAACTATTTCTTTTGCACTAACAGTCAGTTCAGATGCATATTCTGAAGTTATTGACCACACGCTTCTTGCACTGTTTACAATAATGCCATAGTTTTTCAAATATGTACGTGCCCACGCAAGCTGATATTCAACTTCACTTTGATTAAGACTACCCAAATGAGGTTCATCCAACACCTCATCTGATAAATTTAAATCCACAATTACTCTTTCGTAGATTTCATTATTTGTTCCCGAACCTCCCAACTGTTTCAGAGCATCGTATGTTGGAATAATCAATTCTGTATATGTCGGCGACAAATTTTTTCGTTCTCTGCCCATCTTCTTCTCCTTTCTCTTCACTTTCACAGCCTACATTCTACTTTTAAAACATCCCGCCCAATGATTCTTTGCCATCGTGTTTTATTCTCACAACTCCAACAAACCTATATCTATTTTCTTCTGTGTCAAATAATGTTCATACATAAGAGATGCCGGAATTAAGCGGATTTGAATATTCTCCAGGCCAAGGTCCTCCAACATTGGCATTCTTGCAGTACCCTTTTTTATGATTTCATCCTTTTCCGTAGGCATTAAAAAACAGTTTTTTACCACAGCTATATTATGTGCTTTAATAAAATTACGGTATGCCAACTGATACAGATACTGCTTTGTAACATCTCCCACACCAGGATTGTTTCGTAATGATTTTCCTTTTTCAAGCTGTATATTATAATACTTGGCATCAAATATCAGAAAATAATCCGTTCCATCTATCTGGGGAATACTTACCAGATCCGGAATAAGCGTATCTGCTGCATCCTGTTCCTCCATGGCATTGCCCTTCCATTTCGGCTTTTCAATTATATTGATAAGTGGCTCCTTACTCTTACTTCTGAACTCCTCTGCCAGTGGAACAGACATTTTTAACTGACCAAGTGTGGTATTCAGCTTATTATCAAATACTGCTGCGCACACTTTTTCCCATACCGCATGATATGCTGTAGTTCCAAACATACTGATACCATCGTTTTCCTCAAGCATTCGTTTATCCTGCGATATATATGTGTAGATAGTCTTTAGAAGTATCTGCCTTCTGGTATTGAATTGAATATTCAGTTCCTTATGCAGACGCTCCAGGATATAATCCTTGTCTCCAAAATCGGACAGCGATTCCTCAGACAATTCAACTGTATCAATATCAAACAGAGTATCCAACTGCGCATCACGTAATTGCCGTGAACATTCTGTAATAACACATTCATGAAGTCTCTTGAAGTAGTCCATATCGTCTTCTACAGTTTTAGCTGTATACATTTTCATATAATATGGTCTGTTATCCTCAATTATTGCAAAACTCTCATCGATGGTCTTACCCCACAGAATTTCGCCTTCTCCATTAACCTCAACAATATCTTCATTATTAGTGTAAATACCATACTCATGGTAATCTTTAAAAAGAAACAGTATCACTGCAATGATATTAAAGCTACGGTTATCTCCATCCCCGTTGAAAATATTAATAATCTGCTCCTCGGAATTACTGTATCTTTCAAGCACTTTGATTATCTGTTTCATCTCCTTAACAGGAGCTTCCTTTGGAGATAAAAGGTATTTCGGATATACTTTGATTACCCTACTGCCAGATGTGATGACACCTACATAAGTGAACACATACAAACAGTCACCACTTACAGCCTTTTCATCCGTAATTTCTATATCCTCATCAACCAAATTAGACATTTCTAATTGAGCATTACTATTCTTAACGCTCTTGAGCACACCATAGGCTTTGAGACTCTTGATGAACTTCTCCACCCCGGCTTCGTCAAAGGAAAATATGTGCTTCAGTTCATTTTTGGTATAGCGTTTCTGCTCCCTTACATAACCTGAAAAAATCTTCATTCTCAATCTTCCTTATCATAAAATGTTTCCCTGAATGCCGGTCCAAAGATGGCTATTCCCATTGTATCAAATGCATCGCATACAGACGAATATTTGCCTGTATCCGGGCACCCCTCAAAGAATCTGTGCTTGCCCTGTTTTACCGCATCTTCATACAGATACATTATTACCTTACTCTTAAATGCCTTGATAAACTCATCCTTATCAATAATCATTCTGTTCTCATCAGATGCAACTACTTTCTTTGACAGGAAGAACGGACCCATCAGCTTATCTTCGTTAATCTTGAAGTCACTTGATGACATCTTTGCATTTATAGCCTTACGTAGTCTGTTCCACTCTATTGGCTCATCAGTTCCGGCGAGCATAATCTTGCCGATACCTTTGATCTTTTCTTCGTTCTCGTCAATTCCAAGATACTCAAAGTTCCATCTTCTCTTGAAAGCTGTATCCATAGGAAATACCCCCTGATCGGCACTGTTCATTGTAGCCCATATAAACATATTGTTTGGAATACGAATACGCTTATAGTTTTCTGGTGAACCGCCGAGTTCCTTTGCAAGATACTTTCTGATATCTTCGGATGCCTGTATTTCATATTCACTTACACCATCATCATCACGGTCAAGCAACTGAAATACATCCCCAAACACGGCTGCTACCTTTGCACGGTTGATTTCTTCAATCAATAACAAATGTGGCTGCGGATTCTCTGTGCGCCCACTCTTAAGTGCCTCCACATACATTCTCATGAACGGTCCCGGCACATAACTATATTTAATAGTTTCTCCGTCATCACCCATTACAGGCTTGTATGTACCTACGAACTGTGAATAAGAGTATTCAGGATGGAATGTGACACGCTCAAAAGACCCATTTGAATTATTCATCATCTCCTCGCAGTCCTCTTTCAGCTTGTGGCTCTTACCCGTACCAGGTGCACCGAAGACAATACGGTTTCTTTCATATTTTGTTGTAAGTGATGTATTGAATATCAAATCCATAATTTCCTCTTCCACCTCGGTTCTGTCCTCATCTTTTATATAAGTGCCACGGAGCAAGTCTGCAACCGCTGACTTATAATCGTTAAGTGTAAATATTGACATGGCGGTCATCAACGACTTATGAAGGTTCGATGAAAGTATGTTTCTGCTGATATTCTTCTTAAGCCATCTTACAGTTCTGTTATTTTTGTAATCCGCACTTTGTTCCGGGTTATCGGTATTATCATAATAATACTCGGATTCCACTCTACCAATATGGAACACGGAATTCTCTGCCAAAATAACATAATCTCCAATTTGCATATCATTTAAGAATCTCCATACCTGTCCAACATCCTGTCCTTTACCACGAGGATTCTTATCAAAATATTCATCATAGAGATTTGCCAATTCTTCCTTGCTACTTACCTCCGATAAATCTCCTAAATCAGACCAACCGATGCAAACATGAGGATTCTCCTCAGAAAGTGCATTGTTCTCCTGCTTAATATGCATACCAAACACTCTATGATTGAATACTTCATCGCAATCTTCTTCAGAAACAATATTACTCAAATATTCCATATATTTTCTGACTGCACTTCTCTGCGTGTTATTCTTTTTTTCTGAATTATCCAATGCTTCAATTGTGATCTGTACCTCTCCAACATTGGTGGTATAGAATACACTTCTATCTGGCATTGACGAAAGCGGAGTGTTGGCTACATTACTTACATATTGGTCAATTGAAGCCTCCGAATATGGATGGCCTACGTCCGAATCCCCTTCCAGCTTTACCTGGCATGACATCCAATAACGGAACAAACGCTTATTACGTTCTTCCGGGTCTTCTTGTTGAGATTCAATTGCATTTTTATCTCCATCAGATTCAACCACAAAATCAACCATATCCATATATTCACGATATGATTCGATAGTGAAACCTTCCCAAAACGTATCACATGTGATAATATCAAAAACATCCGCCTTATTACGTGCCGATAGTTCATCGTTGTCAATGACAAATTTACCTTCTTTTTCTGTTATACACCTCGACCATTGTAGTACCTTTAACATTTCACGAATTTGTCTATCTTCATGTTTCCATTCGTGTTCAGACTCTGAGGTACTAACAGACTCTGGCAAAATTCCTGTTTTACGATACTCTAAAATTTTCTCAATTAATTGTGCTATATCTGGGTGCTTATTCTTTGCAACACTCTCATTATAGAATATAAAATTCTTTATCTCTTCCTTAGTCAAATACGCAATCGAACTACCATGTAACAAATTCATAGTATACAAAACCTTCACGATGACTCTCATAGGAGCAAGCTTAATGCCATCATCCTTGCATTCATTAAATGCTACATTAGTTCTCATATTAGGAAACTGAAATTTTTTAATAAAATTTAGTACTACTGCACGTGTATTTCCAGCTGCCGCAGCTTTTGCACAATTGCTGTTCTCATTTAATGTAAAATAAAATCCCAATGTCATCATATTATTATTTGCACTTTTATCAACAGATGACGGAGGGACTGTATTTGTTGCAAAACATTGTCCCGCTTTTTTCAAAGACTCATGAATTTCTTTTATCATTCATGTCTCTTGGTCCAGCAATCGAAAACCCTTGACAAGGCGGTCCCCCTACAAGAACATCCAACTTAATGTCTCTTTCCTGAAGAAAATCAACTATTACATTTATGTTGTCATGATTAAACAAATCCAGTTTCATAGCTTCAGCATTTCCATGATTCTCCCTAAATGTTTTTAAGGCTGCCTCATCAAAATCCACACCAAGAACTACATCATATCCTGCATCATAAAAACCACGGGATAATCCTCCCGCTCCTGAAAACAAATCAACACAAGTAAACTTCTTACTCATACTTTTTTCCTCGATTCTATATTTATTAGAGCAGTCGTCTACTCTTCCTCTTTTTCTTCTTTGTTTGATTTCATTCTGAAATCAAGTGGTTTAGGTGCATCATCTGGTATTGCCCATACCTCACCAACTTTAAAAGCACCCTCTATCCGATTCTCAGAACATAAAACTTGTACTCGTCTCTGTGAAATATTCCATTTTTTTGCCGCTTGACTTGCACTTAAATAACCCATAATATACCTCACTTTATCATACTATATTATATTCCACGGGACGAATAAAAGCAATCTAATTCTGTAATCAATCTGCATTTTCTATTATATCTCTAAAAGATGTACAAAAATACGGACTTGTAACGATTACTCTCTACCATTAACACAGGGCACACCTATCGTGCCCTCTCTCTGCCTCCATCATTTCTTCCCATAACCAACTCTTGCTTCATCTCCAAAGTCTTTTCATAAATAGCCTGATAATCTTGAAATATCTTATCCTCATCAGAAGTATCAACTCCACATACCTTACAAACAGCACTACATAGCTGAATATTGTATGAATTATTATCTGGTTGAAACTGTAACATCCTTGCCTTCTCAATAACAGACAAATCATCAAAAGCTATTCCCCGCTGTTTAATCTCATCCAATATCTCTTCTGTTTTGTTTTTGACAACCAATTCACACATGATCTTATAAAGCAAATCCGTCTCTTCCAGAAGTTCATCCACATCTGCAATATGCCCCATGTCCAGAAACTTCATCTGTACAATAGACCTAACTGTGTCGTAACTCCTTAGTTCCCCTAATCCATACGTCTTAGCCTTTTCCAAAGGTGTTATTTTTTTGTACGCCTCATAGCCGCCTTTATCATCTGACTGATCACCAACATATTTCTCCACAATATTCGCATCGCTGCCAACTCCTACTGTGGCATCCATGGTATCTTCTACTGAAATCTGCTCACATACCTCTGCACCTAACGAAATATCATAATCCTCTGTTTCATTCATTACTGAAATATCATCCATATCAGACACTGCATCATTAACAGATAACGCAATATTTTTCTCCACCGCACAGGGATACTCTGGCACTTCTATTGAATTCCGAATCTCATCCTCAATATTTGAAAAATCCAGCATTGAAAACTTCTTATACTCTTCTACACACCCTTCCGCAATCTTCAAATTCTTATTAAGTGCTTTCTTCTCCGCCTTAAGTTTGTCCAATTCCTCCTGTACTTCCATATGCCAGTTCTGGTAATCATGAATATCCTCCTCTGTTTTGCAAGCGCGTTTTCTTGCTCTGTTCTGCTGATACAATTCCTGCTGACATTCAGAGATTTTCTCTACATCCCGCTCTCCCAGAACCTGATAAGTCACAAGTCCCTCCACAGTTTTGATATTGTTATCCACAAGAAACAGGTACTGTTCCTGCAACTGGTTCATACGCTCCAATTCTTTCGCAAGATATGCAGAATGCTTATCAAATCGACGTTGTTCTACCATTCTCGCCTGATAAATTCTGCGGTAATACTTCATCTGAAAATCAGTTATTCCACGTTTATGAATTGCCATAGTATTACCCACAACAAATACCGGACGGGTAAAAGACATATCCAAATAAATTCGGAATTTTTCTTCCGAAAAACATTCATCTAGCTTATCCTGTTCATTATACCATTTACCACCCGGAACCTTTACCGAAAGGTACTTCCCGTAGCTTGGCCAGTTCCAGTACACATCGAAGCAGGAACAACACAAGCCATACCATAGCCTTTAAAACATTCAGTAAAAATACCTGTTAAATTTTCCCATCCGGAGCCAATCTGGACATTTATCACACGGAAACGTCTAGGACAAGGCTTCCGAAACCCTTGTAAATCCTGGGTTTCTTCCACCTGTCACAAATATACCACGTTCCCCAGTAGAGCTTATAAGCAATGCTCTGTTTTCACCGTTTTCATATAATCCCATTATATTCTCAATAAATTTAACCTGCATACTGTTTGGCTCTAATTTATATTTTTCAATACTTATAACTTCACTTTCTTTTGCAAGTTTCTGCTGTTCTTTTTTTATCTTATATCTCACTCGATAATCTGCTATAAATTCATTATAATCAAGTGTTCTTTCATTTTTCCTTATCAAGATTGTGTCAAGTGTGCTAAAACACAATCTTTCTATTACATATCCATTCTACCAATTTTCACCTTTTCAAGCAACCACAACCACTTTATGCTATAATACACATAGGTAATTGTAAAAATTTCCATAAAAGGAGGTAATATAAATTGAAAAAGAAACATACAAACCACACATTAAAAAAGGCAATATCCCTAACTGCTGCCACAACAGTTTTATGCACTGGCATTTTTACACCTGATTTTTTCAGCACACAGTCTGTCACGGCGAAAACTACATCACAAAAAACAATTACTGTTACCGATAACTCTTCCACTACGACAATTTTATGTACAAACATAACACAATCCATCGCCACGGCAGTAGACACGAATACAACAACAAATGTGACTGCAAAATCTACAACTATCAACATTCAGGACACAATGCCTACAACAGACACAACTACTACGGAAGCCCCGCCTGCCACACCGACAGCAACTAAGAAACCGACATCTACTAAAACACCGGCAACAACTAAAAAGCCGGTGACCACAAAGAAACCTGTTGCTGCCACAAAGCCACAGAAAAAGAAATCCAACATAACAAAGATTACTATCAGCGCTGCCGGTGACTGCACTCTTGGTTCTGACTGCAAATCGCCATCCGGTGTTAATTTCTATGCCAAGTACAATGAGAAAAAAGACCCGTCTTATTTTTTTAAGAATGTAAAGAGTATTTTTAAGAAAGACAACCTTACGCTTGTCAATTTTGAGGGTACTTTGACTAAGAGAAATACCCGTGCAGACAAAACTTTTGCTTTTAAGGGCAATCCGGCTTATCTCAAGATTTTACAGAAAGGCAATGTCGATGCGGTTTCTTTTGCAAATAATCATTGCCATGATTATGGCGAAGGCAGTTACAATGATACTATTACTGTTTTTAAGAAAAATAAAATGCCTTATGCTTCTTATGGTAAAGTTTCCGTTTATAAGACTAATGGAAAGAAAATTGGCATGATTGCCGTTAATGGTCTTGATGGTGTTTCATCGAGCGAGCGTTTTATAAGCAGTGGTATAAAAAAACTGAAAAAGAAGAAAGCTGACCTTATCGTCGTGAGTATGCACGCCGGCATTGAAAAGACAAGTGTTATCAATGATGTTCAGAAAACTATCGCACACTATGCTGTTAGGAAAGGTGCAAATCTTGTTCTCGGCCACCACCCTCACACTTTACAGGGCATTGAGAAGTACAAAGGTGCATATATCGTTTACAGTCTTGCTAATTTCTGTTTTGGCGGAAATACAAATCCTGCCGACAAAGATACGATGATTTTCCAGCAGACTTTTACCTTTAAAAACAAAAAGCTTAAGAAAACTAAAGATGTTAAGATTATTCCTTGTAAAGTTTCATCATCAAACAACATTAACAATTATCAGCCTACACCGGCTAAAGGTGCGGCTAAAAAGCGCATTATCGCAAAGATGAACCGTTTTTGCAAGCCTTACAATTTGAAATTTAAAAACAACGGAAAACTTCGCTAAGAATCCAAACCATAAGCTAAAAGCAACAAATACTTCTTAGCAACATAACAAAAATATAACTAAAAACAAATGCACATAATATTTTCGCTTGCTTAACAAAGGTACAATTATAACTGAAACCATAAACAAAACCAGCCGCCAAGTAATAAAAATCTTACCTGGTGGCTGGTTTATTTTTTCATACGATAATTTTCTTAGATAATCTGCTTTATCTTTATCTGATAATATTATCCTATGGCATTGATACCTATTTTTACATTATCAGACACATAACAGTGTGGATTGCAAATATCCGCCTGTTGGCTGATTTTTATACCACAAATCTGCTCATATCATTTACAAGGGCTTCTGCCTGCTGTTCCATCTCATCACAACTTTGTGCAACACCTGTCATAAGAGCTTCAAGTTCCTGCGAAGATGCTGTTACTTCTTCTGTCGATGCTGCCGTGCTTTCCGTTCCTTTTTCTATGTTTGTTACCTTAACTGATATATCCTGAACGGTTTCTGCCATATTTTTTGTTATTCTATTTACATCAACCAGCTTTTCGTTTGTAAATGAAATTCCACTAAATACCTTATCAAACTGTTCTATTACCTGATGGGTATATGCAGCATTTTCCTTGTTGCTGTCGACTACATCTTCTATGTCATTTTTACATTCTTCAAAACTCTTTGTCAAAGAATCTATTATTTCTTTTATGTTACTTAACTCAGATGATGTATTTTCTGCAAGCGTCTTTATATTACCTGCTACGACTGCAAATCCGTGTCCTGCTTCTCCTGCACGTGCTGCTTCTATACTTGCATTTAATGATAACAGATCCGTCTGCGATGCTATTTCTTCTATCACATTAAGTATTTCTGTCATGTGATTTATGGCATCATTCGTGTCGTTTATCTTTGCAGCAATTCCTGAAATCTGGCTTGTCATTCCCTGACTTCCTGCACTCATAAGTTCAACTTTTTCTTTCATCTCATTACTTGAAACATTAAGTTCATCTACATATTCGCTAATATTATTTACACTGTCGCTCATTTCCACGCCACCCTCTGACATGACTCCGACATTTTTAACTATTTCACCAAGAAGATCCGCCTGATTTGTAACATCCGTTGCTACATGTTCAATAGCTTTTGCAACCTGTGATGTTGCGGACAATGCTGTCTCCGTCTTATCTTTTATTGCATCACTATTATTTTTTACCATATCGGCTGTATCTTTTGCTTTTGATATACTTCCTCTAAAAGACCCTATAGCAATGTTTGTATTCTCAACCATCTGACCAAGCTCATCTGATCTCTTTATAACGGTCTCATCAAGACTGCTTGATAAATCACCATGTGCAACTGATTCAAGTTTACTGCGTACTTTCTCGATTACTTTAACAAGCTGCTTTATGATTACATATGAAATGACAAGCATCACAAGAACCAAAACTATACCAACAACAATAAGGAAATTTGCAGAACCATTGAATATTTTAACTATTCTGCTTAATCCGTCTGATTTATTTACAATTTCCTGAATATCATCGGAGTATATTCCTGTTGTAATAACCCAGTTCCATTTATCAAATTTCTGACTGTATGCAACTTTTGGTGCTACTGTTTTTCCGTCAGATTTTGTAAAATAAAACTCATTAAATCCGCCGCCCGACTCGGCAGTTTTCATAATAGACTGAATTATCTTCACACCATTCTTGTCCGTGAGGTCATATCTGTTTGTCCCCTCCTGTTCAGGCAGGATAGGATGCATGACAAGTTTATAATCAGTGTCATCAACCCAGAAATACCCTGAATCGTCATCACCATAGCGGAGATTACGCAATGCTTCAAGGGCATCTTTTTTTGCAGTTGTCTCGTCGATTTTTCCTGAGTCGCTAAGATTATAATAATATTCAATTGAACTTATCGCCGACTGAACCTCTGATTTCACCTCTGTCTTATATGACTGTAATGTATTTTCATACAATACATCTTTCATTCTGTCCTCAATATTGCCAAATATCATAACAGTCAGACCTACTAATACAATGCAGGTGATAAATACGATACCAGCAAAAAATACGCTCAATTTTCTGGCAAGTGACTTTTTCATACCCGTTTTTCCTCCTTACTACCATAGTTTTGTTTTTATAATATGTGTATAATTATACTACCTGTTTTTCAAAAAATCTACACTTTTTACCATTTTCACCCATTAATTTAATTATTTCACCTTTTTGATACCTTATATCAAAAAAGACCTGCAAGCTGATAACCATATCTGCCTGTCGGTCTTTCCTTTTAGACTTTATTATATCCTGAATAATTCCACTACGCCTTAAATATCTTTTTATACGCCGCCTTTTTACTCTTAGGATATGTAAATTTTGCTTTTTTCTTTATTCCTGAAAAAACATTTTTTCCTACGCTTTTCTTTGTAAGTTTTGTTGTCTTTATCGTAATCTTACTTATTTTACTGCTTTTTGCAAATGCCTGTGTTCCAAAAGTTTTTACATTTTTTCCTATTGTGACGGTCTTTAACTTTGTGTACTTATAAAAAGCCTTTTTTTCTATTGCTGTCACCTTAAATTTAATTCCCGAAATGATTACATATTCAGGTATTGACAATTTTGTTATCTTTTTTGATGTACTTCCCGTGCATGACACCTCAAATTTCTTAGTCTTTGCGACCACGCCTGTTACTTTATATCTGATTCCTTTAACAGTAACTTTTTTGCCTTTTTTCGGATATTTCTTTTTCGTGGAAGTATTACTGCCTGATGAATCTTCACCACTTGTTCCGCTGTTATTATTGCCGCTGTTACTGTCACTGCCGTTTTGGTCGTCAGAGCCGCCTGTTGCAGGTATTGTCTGAATATCAGTCCTTGCATCACATCTCATACAATGGATTGACTTTTCCCCTGCGGTATTTTTTGTTGCCGGTTTATCTATTGTGTAATCACTCTCCCATGCATGACCCAATGCCGGTACTGTAAGAGCACTTTCTTTAAGCTCTGATATTCCCTGTTCATCATAATACAATTTCCCACATCCGCTGCAACTGTAGTATGCCACTGTTCCTGTTTTTTCACAGGTTGCCGATACCGGTTCATGATATTGCATTGTATGAATATGTCTGCTCTTTAAACCACGCTGCACCGTTACATTTTCTTTTTCACGGATAACATAATATCCCAAAGCATTGCTTAATGTGTTGACAGTTATCTTTGATGTATCCATATCTCCGAAAAGTTTATCTTCTATTACCGGGACTGTCTCAGGATAAAAGTTTATCTCAACAAGGCTGCTGCAGCCTGCAAATGCCTTTGTTCCAATTTTCTCTATCTTTTCAGGAACTATTATCTTTGTAATCTGGCTTTGTCCCTCAAACGCCCCTGTTTCTATGGATGCTACCGGATATTTAACATCACCTATTGCCATTTCTTCTTTTATCTCAACTTCTCCCGTCAATGTTTTTCCGGGAACGGCAGCTGCTTTAAATGTCTTGTTTCCGTTTATATCTTCATCAAATGTATAACGAATACCTGAATCATCGATATAACTTATGTCGCCACATACATTGCATTTTCCGTCAACATATTTATGCCCTGTTTTTTCAATCACATTTTGTGCAGTTATGACTTCTCCACAGACTGAGCAATGTGACCCCTCTGTCAGTCCGTTTTCAATACAGGTTGCTGCTTTTGCACTGTCCGTAACTGCCTGACTTGTATGTACTTCATCAGTTGCTTTTGCTATGCTAAATTCTTTATTTACACTGCCTTTAAAAATGCCTTTACCATTTATCACTGCTTTTGCAATTCCGGCTGTTTTATTGTTTTCATAGCTAATGGTATAATCAACATCTTTTTCAAGAACGGTATCTCCGTCAACCGTAACCGTAACATCCGGCTTACATTCCCCACCATTGTATGTGTACTGTGACTGCGACAATGTCACATCCGCATCTGCTATGTTAAGACTTCCTTTTTCCCCTATCCTGAATATATAATTCTTTGCAATTCGGCTGTTATATTTTGGATAAATCTTAATACCACAGACTCCGTCTTTTTTTATCTCAAGTCGGTTCATGGATGAATTGACCGTCATCTCCTCCGGAACTGACACTATGTTACTGTTTGCCGTTTCTATCACTACATCATTATAAGTGCTGTCATCCAAAACACTTTCAGGCCAGCAGTATATTTTTGAGCCACTTTTTAAATCCATCGGCAATGTTTCGCTGTAACCTCTCTCCGTATGTGACTCATTATTCCACTTTACATTAAATGATGACGGCGGTGTTATATGCACACTGTCACCACATACCGAGCATACTCCGGTTCTTTTTCCGTCCGACTCCACATCACCGTAAACATAATCATGTGCTTTCTTTGGAATATTCTTTTCCTCCGTATAATCGCATTTGTCACAGTAATAAGTTTTCTTTCCCTCTGTCTGACAGGTTGCAGGTGTATAATTCTTTATTTTTTTGTTGTGTGTGCATTTTACTGTTATATCTTTAGTTGCAACAACTTTGTCACCCGATTTTGCAGTTATCGTAACTGTTCCGTTTTTTATAGCAGTCACTACACCATCATCAGTGACTGTTGCAATACTTGTGTCCGACGATGAAAAACTGTCAATCCCAAGTGCCCAAAGACTTCGCACAGCATTGTTTCTCTGAATTTTTACCCTCACCGTATAATTCGCCGTAGCATCGGTATTTATCTCACTATCGCCCTCTATTGTGTACTCTTTTATGTACTGGTCTGCAACTTCTATTTTCTGCATTACATCTTTCTTTGCTCTAAGCATAGACTCATCAAGTCCCTCTTTTTCCGACAATTCCGTTGCAAGTGTATTTGAAAATCTTCCAACTTTTGAATAGAAATCTCCACAGCCTACATATTTATATTTAGGATTTATTATGCTTGTATAATGTCCTGTCTCCTCACCTGTCGGATTTTCCTTTACCCAATACTGTTTTTCCATATAAAACTGCATGATACCCTCACCCATATCTGTCGTATCGTTGTAGGCAAGGTCCTCAGCACTTCCGGAAATCCCGTTATAACTTATGGAAAATGTATTTTTATCGTTGAGACGGTTATGCCCCGAATCCATAAACGCATATGCTATTCCCGCTTCAACTGCCCTTATCTTAGCCACACTTTCTAAATCTCCTGACCACTTCAACGGCACATAATCATCAGCGGTAAGCATACGCTCAGGATTTCTTGGGTCAGGTACATCTCCCTCTTCGCACGCCTCCTTACGGATTTCGTTAAGCTTATCGAGAGCCTCCATTGCCTGACTGTAATAAGTACCGTACACACCAAGCAGAGTACATCCGTCAGAAGCCTCACTCACATCAGTATCCAAAATCTCAGCCGACTTGACATCAGCTTTAACATCAGCATATCCCACCGGTAAAACAAGCGAGGCACACATAACAAGTGACATAATGGCAGCAATAAATCTTTTCTTCATCATTTGCTCCTTCCTTATCTAAATACATATATTTTTTACGATACTATCATAATACGAAATTAAATTATGAAAATATAGCAAATAACACAGCATATAATAAATTTTACAAGCATATTATCTAATCGATAATACCATGAATTGTTTCCAAAAATACGGCAGGCAGAAACGGGTTTGTAAGATAATCTTCTACACCGAGTTTTCTCGCCTTTTCTATCGTATCATAATCTCTTGTTGCAGTTATAAATGCAACTTTTACATCTGAAAATTCACGGATTTTTGCAAGTGTCTCAAAACCATCTATCTCAGGCATTTCTATGTCGAGCAGTAAAAGAGCGATTTCATTTTCTTGCAGTATCTCTATTGCTTCTTCTCCACTCTCCGCCGTAAGTATGTTATACATAGGTTCATCCTTGCATATTCCCTTTACGAGCATAAGGTTCATTTTCTGGTCATCAACCACAAGTATCGTTCTTTTTAATTCATCCGTCTGCTTCATCTCATAGTCTTTGTCCTCATCTATCATCTGAAGCATAATGTCTGCTATATCAGGGTCAAACTGCGTTCCTTTTCCCTTTTCTATCTCACTTCTGACTACATCCTGTGGAAGTGCATTTCTGTAACTCCTGTTTGATGCCATCGCATCATAACTGTCTGCAACGGCTATTATTCTTGCTATCTCAGGAATATTTTTTCCTTTAAGACCACTCGGATAACCCATTCCGTCATAATGCTCATGGTGATATTTTGCACCTATGGCTAAATCCTTAATCCTGCGTATTCCTTTCAAAATATGATAACCTGTCACGGGATGGAGTTTAATCATCGAAAACTCCTGATCCGTAAGTTTTCCCGGCTTATTTATAATAGCATCGGGTATTCTTATTTTTCCCATATCGTGCAAAAGTGCGACTCTGTATATCTCATCCTGCTCTTTTTTCGTCTTTCCCATTCTTCCCGCTATCATTTTGCTGTACTTTGCAACTCTGACAGAGTGCCCTTTAGTGTATTTGTCCTTTGCATCAATTGTTTTTGCCAAAGCCTGCAGCACACTATCATTTATCTCTTGCAATTCATCATTTGTCTCATCAAGTTCATTGAGAGTGCGTCTTGTCACACGCATCGACATTGTGCAAAATACAACTATTATCATATAGAGTACAACACTCAATCCCACATCATATATAATAAGATTGCTTATTTTTTTATAAAGAACATCATTATTTATTATCATAACCGCATACCACTCGTCCATAACAGAAGTCGCAAATACGGTTATATGTTTTTTGCCCATTTTATAACTAAATGTCTGGTTCTTTTTTGAAACAATCTTCTTATACAAAACAGCCTTTTCTCCTTTTGATATATCACTTCCAATATTTTTTTCATCGGAATGTGTTATCACAAGCCCTGAACGGTCACACACAAAACCATACCCCTGTCCGTTGAGTTTTATAGCCTGTGTCTCCTGCTGCAAAGTTCCAAGTTCAATATCAAGAGATATGACACTTTTCTTATCCTCCAAAAGCCGGCTTATCGAAACCATTATTGTGTTAGTCTGTGCATCAAGATACGGCTGAACAAAAGTTGACTCACCATTCGCTTTAACTGCTGCCTTGTACCACTCTCTGTCCTGTGGCACATAATCATTTTCCGGCTGCCATCCTATACCATCGAGATACTCATCATTAATAACACCATAAATTCCTGTAAAATTTACATCAACATCCTCTTTGTAATACTTTGACTCCTGTTTAAGATAACTGAGTATATCGTCATTACTGTAATTTTCCCTGAGCATATACTCGATATTTATCGCTGTAACTTCGACCGCATCCATACCTCTTGAAAGATATGCATCCATCTGTTCTTTCTGCTGTTTCAATGCACACTCTCCAAGTGAAAGTGTATCATTTACCGACTTTTTGTAAAATGCCTGTATCGTGCAGAAAGATAATATTGCTATCGCCAGAAAACACACGATAAGTGTGGCAATATACTGCCTTATACTAATTTTTTTCATATTTCCTTTTCCCCTCTCAAGTGCTTGTTGCCATTTTAAAAATCCAGTTATCCTAAATTATACCAAAATATGCCGATATTTGCCATAAGCTAAACTTACTTTTTATGGGCGGAATAGCCTTTCATTTATGAAATGAAGTAAACACAAGCTGCATAGCAGCGACTGACAGCTTGCTGTCAAGTTTACGAATGTAATAAATGAGAGGCTGAACTGTTACAATTAATATGATAATTCAAAACTTTTTCATATGGTAACATAATGTTTCCATCTTTTCTATTTGCATTTTTCACATATTTATCCTTTTTCTTTTGTCTATTTTATACAAAGAGATTTTTTTGATGATAAATCTTGTTCTTTTTATTATTGATTATCTTCTCATTTTCAATTTGAAAAGCATACGATAAGAGGACTGAAAAAGTTGAAGATATTTATGACCGTAACATTTATAATACAGCTTACATTAGCAAGAGCAAAAATAGAGTCAGGGATAACCAATGGACTTGCAAGGTACACTGCATAATGTGAAAACAGCATATATAAACAGCAGCCACAGCGAAAATAATTCACAATAAAAAAGGCTTGCAGACTTTGTATCTGCAAACCTTTTGATTTTTATTTATATTTTCCTGCAATATCAATTCTGGTAAGTGCCTTTTTAAGTGCAAGCTCCGCACGAAGCATATCTACGGCAGGTTCGCCGCTCTTAAGCCTGCGCTCTGCTCTTGTCTTTGCTTCATTTGCCCTGTTTACATCTATCTCGTCAGGCCACTCGCAGGATTCGGCAAGGATCGTTACCTTGTCTTTTGTGATTTTTACAAATCCGTCATGAAGTGCCGCTTCTTTGTCACCGTCTGACTTCTTTATGCGAAGCACACCCGGTTCAAGGATAGCCGTAAGCGGAATGTGTCCGGCGAGTACACCGATTTCACCCTCCGTTGTCTTCATTTCCACCATATCTATGTCTCCGTCAAAGAAAACTCTGGTAGGTGATATAATCTGAAGATTAAACTTCTTTTCAGCCATGATACACCTCCCGAACTACTTAGAATTCATTCTCTCAACAACTTCATCTATAGTTCCTGCATTGAGGAAAAGATTTTCAGGTATATCATCATGTTTTCCTTCAAGGATTTCCTGAAATCCTCTTATAGTTTCTGCTACAGGTACATATTTACCGGGAAGTCCGGTAAATTGCTCTGCTACATGGAATGGCTGAGAAAGGAATCTCTGAATCTTTCTTGCTCTGTTTACGACAATCTTGTCGTCCTCTGAAAGTTCGTCCATACCGAGGATTGCGATAATATCCTGTAATTCTTTGTATTTCTGTAATATTTCCTGTACTCCACGGGCAACTTTGTAATGCTCCTCACCGACAATATGCGGATCAAGTATGCGCGATGTTGATTCAAGCGGATCTACCGCAGGGTAAATTCCAAGCTCAACGATTGAACGCGAAAGTACCGTTGTGGCATCAAGATGTGTGAATGTGTTTGCCGGAGCCGGATCAGTAAGGTCATCGGCAGGTACATATACCGCCTGAACTGATGTGATGGAACCTTTCTTTGTAGATGTGATACGCTCCTGCAAAGCACCCATCTCCGTCTGAAGTGTAGGCTGATAACCTACGGCACTAGGCATACGGCCGAGAAGTGCTGAAACTTCTGAACCAGCCTGTGTGAAACGGAAAATGTTGTCGATAAATAAAAGTACATCTTTTCCCGATCTGTCTCGGAAATTTTCTGCCATCGTAAGTCCCGTAAGAGCAACTCTCATACGCGCTCCAGGTGGCTCGTTCATCTGACCGAATACCATTGTTGTCTTGTCGATAACCCCTGACTCGATCATTTCGTAATAGAGATCATTTCCCTCTCTTGTACGCTCTCCTACACCGGTGAATACTGAATATCCACCATGCTCCTGAGCGATATTTGTGATAAGCTCCTGTATAAGTACAGTCTTACCAACTCCTGCACCACCGAAAAGACCGATTTTTCCACCTTTCTGATATGGGCAGAGAAGGTCAACGACTTTGATTCCTGTCTCAAGGATTTCTGTCTGTGTTGACTGCTCCTCAAAAGCAGGTGCTTTTCTGTGAATAGGGTCATATTCAACACCTTCCGGTGCTGGTTTTTCATCTATAGGATTGCCAAGTACATTGAACATTCGTCCAAGTGTCTTTTCACCGACCGGAACTGATATAGGACCACCGGTAGCAATAGCTTCCATTCCTCGTACCAGTCCGTCTGTCGGACCCATGGCAATACAGCGGACAGTATCATCACCAAGATGTTGTGCTACTTCTACTACAAGTTCTTCACCGTCTTTGAGAGGAACTTTGATAGCGTCATTGATTTCAGGAAGTTTTCCTTCTGAAAATCTGACATCGAGAACGGCACCGATGATCTGTGTAAGTTTACCTGTATTTAATTCTGCCATCTCTTTTTCCCTTCTTAAAATTTATTATCTTTCGGACAATATCCAATATTTATTTAGATTTTGACCGAAAAGTTTTGCAGTTTTTTCAGCAATATTTTTTAAATCAGTTATTTATACATAATTTGACAGATAAGTTTGAACGCTAAAGTCAAATTTACAAATAATCAATAACCATAATCTATCAACTTGACATAATTTAAGAAATAGCCGATGCACCTGCAATAATCTCCGTAAGCTCCTGAGTGATAGATGCCTGTCTTGCTCTGTTATATTTAAGTGACAGGTCACTTATCATGTCCTCCGCATTACTTGTCGCTGAATCCATCGCCTGCATACGGGCACCGTTTTCGCTGGCGTGTGCCTCAACAAGTCCTCCATATATAAGACTGTTTATATATTTTGGAATTATGGCATCGAGTGCCTCCTCAGGTTCCGGCTCATAATTCATAAGCGTAAGCTTGTCTAACGGATTCTGGTCTTCTTCCTGCTCCGATACTATATCCTCCGCATCAATAGGAAGAAGTTTCATAAGTGTTGGAATCTGAACAACAGTATTTTTAAAGATAGTGTAGGCGATATAAATCTCACCTATCTCACCCTTAACAAACTTGCCAAGTACATCTTTTCCAATGCCTGTCGCATCACTGTAAAGCGGCTCGTTCATAGCCTCCGAATAATCGCCTGCTATCTCGTAGCCCTGACGCATAAGGGTATCTCTGCCCTTTGTTCCAACAGCATATATAAGTGTATTTTCTTTTTTAAAGCGTTCATCATGTGTCACAAGTTTTACTACATTTGAATTGTAACCGCCTGCAAGTCCTCTGTTTGATGTAATAACAATAACAGCCTTTTTGTCTGACTCGCTTTTCTTTAAAAACGGATGTGACAACTGGCCTGACCTTGCTATCATATCGGCAACAGTTTCATACATCGTATCAAAATACGGCTTTGACAACTCTGCTCCGACTTTCGCCTTTTGCAGTTTTACAGATGATACAAGCTTCATAGCCTTTGTAATCTGCCCTGTACTCTGGACACTTTCCTTACGCCTTTTTATATCTCTCATTGAGGCCATATTATCACACCTCTCTATCTGTTCTTAACGAACTCTGCCTTGAATTTTTCGATTGCCTGAACAAATCTTTCTTCCATATCTTTTGAAAGTTCACCGGTCTCTTTTATCGTACCCGGAACTTCAGGATACTTCTCATCGATGAACTGTAAAAGACCTTTTTCAAAGTCGGCAATATCTTCAAGTTCAATATCTATGAGATATTTATGTGTTGCCGCATAAATACTGATAAATTCATGCTCAACAGACATAGGATTGTAGTTGTCCTGTTTTAATACCTCACGGATTCTCTCTCCCTGTGCAAGTTGTGCTTTTGTCTCAGGGTCAAGGTCTGAACTAAACTGCGAGAATGCCGCAAGTTCTCTGTACTGAGCAAGCTCGATACGGATAGAACCTGAAATCTTCTTCATGGCTTTTATCTGTGCAGCTCCACCTACTCGTGAAACTGAAAGACCGGCATTTACGGCAGGACGGAAACCTGAGTTGAACATCTCTGTCTCAAGATATATCTGTCCGTCTGTTATTGAGATAACATTTGTAGGAATGTATGCTGATACATCACCTGCCTGTGTCTCAATGATAGGAAGTGCTGTAAGTGAACCTCCTCCAAGCTTGTCTGAAAGGCGTGCTGCTCTCTCAAGAAGTCTTGAGTGAAGATAGAATACATCGCCCGGATATGCCTCTCGTCCAGGTGGACGCTTTAAGAGCAATGCAAGTGTACGGTATGCTGCTGCGTGCTTTGTAAGGTCATCATAGATTACAAGTACATCCTCGCCATTTTCCATCCATTCTTCACCGATGGCACATCCTGAATATGGTGCAATATACTGTAATGGTGCAAGTTCGCTGGCTGTTGATGCAACTACTGTCGTATAGTCCATCGCACCGAACTCTTCAAGTTTATTTACAAGTGCCGCAACTGTTGATGCTTTCTGACCTATGGCAACATAAATACACTTAACACCCTGACCTTTCTGATTGATAATGGTATCAATGGCTATCGCCGTCTTACCTGTCTGGCGGTCACCTATGATAAGCTCACGCTGTCCTCTTCCGATAGGAACCATCGAGTCAATCGCCTTGATACCTGTCTGAAGCGGTGTATCTACCGATTTTCTTGAGATAACACCTGATGCAACTCTCTCAATCGGTCTTGTTTTTGTTGTCTTTATCGGACCTTTGCCATCTATAGGCTGTCCGAGAGAATTTACTACTCGTCCGAGCATTTCATCACCAACCGGCACCTCAACAACTCGTCCTGTAGTCTTTACTATATCGCCCTCGTTGATATTTTTATGGTCACCTAAGAGTACGGCTCCGACATTGTCTTCCTCAAGGTTTAAAACCATGCCGTAAATTTCATTTGGAAATTCCAGCAACTCGCCCTCCATAGCCTTTGCAAGACCATGAATACGGGTAATACCATCGGCAACCTGTATAACAGTACCCGTATCTGCGACTTCAAATTTGGTACTGTACTGTTTAATCTGTTCTTTGATAACCGAACTGATTTCTTCAGGTTTCAAATTCATGATACTCTCGCACCTTCTTTCGATTTAATTTAGTTTGACAAACGGACTTTTGACAAGTCTCTTGCCATAGTCTCAAGTTTTGTCTTTACGCTGCTGTCCACGATTCTGTCACCGATGCGTATAACCATACCGCCTATAAGTGACTCATCCACACTGTACTTTGCAATTATCTTTTTGTACTGTGTAGTTGTAAGCAGCTTGTCTTCAACCGCCTTTTTCTGTGCTTCACTAAGCTCTACGGCGGATTTAATCTCAGCAGTTCCTATTTTTTCTGCTTCATGTACTCTCTCAACAAAATAGTTCAAGATTTCTTCTATCTTTGAAAATCTTCCCTTTTCTACGATGACCGTAAGGAAACCGACCATATCATCAGACACTTTGTCTTTGAAAGCACTTTCTATCATGGCTTTCTTTTCTTCAACGGGAATTCTAGGATAGCCTATTATCTTTATATACTCTTCGTTTTCTTTCAGCACATCAAGTACAGCTTCCACTTCCTCGAGATGGTTTTCAAGCTTATCTTCCTCAGCCGCCACCTCAAAAAGTGCGTCACCGTAAGTTTTGGATATTAGCTTAGCCATGTCTCTTCACCCATCTCTTCCAATGTATCTGCGATAAGCCGTGACTGTTTTTCTTCATCAAGAGAAGATGCCACTATCTTTTCAGCCATAACTGTTGCAACAGATACCATTTCTTTCTTAACATCATCCTTAACCTTAGACTTTTCAAGTTCTATGTCATGATTTGCCCTGTCAACAATCCTTGCAGCTTCTGCCTTAGCCTCGTCCACTATCTCGTTTTCTCTCTTGACAGCGTTCTTTCTCGTCTGGCTCAAAATCTGTTCTGCTTCTTTATCAACAGCCTTAAGCTTTTCATCATATTCTGCCTTAAATTCAATGGCATCCTGTTTTTCTTTTGCTGCTTTTTCAAGCTGTTCTTTTATATATGCCTGTCTCTTTTCAAGAAGATCCCTTGCAGGATTGAAAAGAAGATGTGACAAAAGAAGAAACATTGCGAACATTGCAAGTATTGTGATAGCCGAATCCACAAGAAGCTGTGGATCAAGACCAAATATATAATCTCCAAGTCCGTCACCTGCTAAAGCAACCTTTACCAAACCATTCACTTTACAGCCTCCTTTCTATTTTAACTCTTTCCAGTTCCTTCGCTTTCAGCAATAATATTTCTTGAACTACTATTCAAGAAGTATCCTTTGCTTTCCTGAAAAACTCCCTTCTTGAACTGCCGTTCAAGAAGTATCCTTCGCTTTCCAAAAAAACTCCCTTCTTGAACTGTCGTTCAAGAAGTATCCTTCGCTTTCAGCTCAGTCTATTTAAGTTTGCCATAAAGAGGGTTAGCAAATAAGAGAATAAGGGCAACTACGAGTCCGTAAAGACCTGTTGTCTCTGCTACCGCCTGTCCTAAAAGCATTGTTGACATGATGTCACCTTTTGCTCCCGGATTGCGTCCTACTGCTGATGCACCATAACCTGCTGCGATACCCTGACCTACACCTGGTCCGATACCTGCGATAACTGCAAGACCTGCACCGATTGCAGAGCCCATTAAAACTAAACCTTCGTTTGTAATATTCATTGTTCTTCCTCCTCAAAATAAATATAATAATTGTTATGCGTCTTCTCCTATCGCATCTGCGACAAAGCACATAGTCAGCATACAGAATACATATGTCTGAATGCATCCTGAGAATACATCAAGATATACATGCAATGCTGCCGGCCATACCAAAGTAAGCACTTTTGGCAACAAACCATAGATAAGTCCCATCATTACGGTACCTGACAGGATGTTTCCGAAAAGTCGGAGAGACATCGATACAGGCGTTGAAAATTCACTGATAAGATTCATTGGGAAAAATAAGAAAATCGGTTCAAACAAACCTTTTATTTTGCCCATCTTCTGGTACTTAAATCCATTGTACTGAATCATCACCCATGTAATAACGGCGAGCGGAAATGTCACACCAAAATCCGCTGTCGGCGGTCTTAAGCCTAACAATCCTGATAAGTTGCATGTAAGTATAAACAAAAACAAGGCACTTACATAATTTCTAAACTTCACGGCATTTCTAGCTCCCATTGAGCTTGCAACCATTCCATCAAGTTTTTCAACTATCAGTTCGACCACATTTAAAAACGGACCGGGTGCTTCTTTGGGATCTGCTTTCTTAATCGCATGGTTTGCAAACAAGGCAAAAACAAGCAGAAATGCCATGACGATTATCATTGATATATGCGTCGTCGTAAGATAGACTTCGTGTCCGAGAAACATAAATTTCTTGTCAGTATATCCTCTGATAAAGAAGTCTACTTCACCGCCTGCCAGCAGTGCCTTACTGTTTACCCATGACATATTTAAGATGTCACTTCCCACATTCTCATCCTCCTTCTTTATTTTTTATGACTATCTTAGTCATTACAACTATAGTCATGAAAATATATTTTTATGTTCAATGCACAACTCAACACCTTTTATCATAAATTCACGCAATTTTTTTGCATATAATGCTGAATACCTATGCATTTTATATCACGCAGGCAAATGAACAAAAATAACAAATATACTCTCATCACCATAGTTTCTTATATATCAGTTCTCATCCCACTCTTTTGACACCGGCAATAAAACGGTGCACATACGGCTGCATATAAGCAGTCATCTTCACACCCATAAGCCCTAATACAACACCTATAGGATGCACATAACTGTACCATATCATCGACACCATAAGAACTGCCGCCATTATAAATGTTCTCTGAAATGCAGATTTTAATGTATGTTTTCTTGCATTTTCCGGGTCCATGTCAAGTGCTATGTCAAGATGTTTATACATATGGTATATTATCCCTGCTGCCGCAAATGCCCCAGCCAGAACACCACAAACAGCCGCTGGTTTGTTTTCTGCTATAAAAGCAAGCATAACCAAAACCGGCAGCGACCATATAAACACTCCTATAATCATTTCTTTTAAAATTTTTTTCGCTTCTCGCATATTTTTATTTTTCTACCTTTTCCTATCTCTATTCCAGCTTGCATCTATATTTATCATTATATTCATTAACACTCTGTATTGCAAAACTTTTGTTTCACATATTTATATTTAGCTCAAAAATTCTGTCGTGTCTTATGTTCCGGATACCTCTTTTTCTTGCCCTCCATAACATCTGAAAAATCCTCGTCCGGATGTGTATTTCTATAATTTTTCAAATCTTCCATATATTGAAGCTTTTCATTTTCTTTCTTTTTATCTGATGCATAAAATGATTTTGTAACCATATATACACTTCTAAATCCTGAGCCTATGCCAAGCACAAGTAAAATAGGGAATATAATATCTATACCCGTCAGCCTGTTCAACCACACACCTAAAGCTCCGCACAAGAAAATCGGAACCATCATAACTATTCCTAACTGCGTAACCATCATCATGCTTTTTAAAACTTTTCGACTATCTTCTTTCAAAATCTTCCTCCATAATCTGCATATCAATCCTTAGCATCAGTTTTGTAAAAGCAACTTTTTCCATAACATCGTAATATATCTCTTATATTATTTCTACATATGTTTTATTATAAGTTATCATTAGACAAAAGTCCACCCACAAGGTAAATTTTATCACTTAATCGGTAACAGTTCAGCCATAAAAAGATAATTGGCAATACAATGAGCTTGTTCATTGT
>OGJK01000572.1_pt1 | contig 39161 bp, 32 predicted proteins | sample 1571961 | NCBI WGS metagenome assembly OGJK01 (sample SAMEA2582120, study PRJEB24529) | metagenome | biome: Human gut stool | place: China | collected 2011 | reverse complement strand
AAAGTAAGATTCGCCTCTATACAAGAGACTTAACTTATCCCGAACTCAGGTTATAAGAATCTCTACAAGCGGTTCCTTGATGGGGACTATCGACAGGCCAACACCTTGGGAACGGGTATCGGGCTTTCGCTCACTCATGATCTGGTTGTCCTGCACCATGGTTCTATGAAATGTGACAGCGTGCAAGGACGTGGCACCATTTTCACCATAAGAATACCATTGAACGGGTCTGAATATGCGGAGGATGAGAAAGTAGCGTTGAAAGCAAGTAAAATTTCCGTACCGGTAGATAAGGCTCAGGTTGAGTCCTTGAAAACAATGGCTCCGATGAAGGCCAAGCGTCCGAAGGATCCTTATCGCATTCTCATCGTGGAAGACAATCAAGAGCTACTTACTCTTATGGCAGAGTTGCTGCATAACCAATATGATGTTCTTACAGCACGTAATGGTCAACAGGCCTGGAATGTGATACAGAAAGAGCGCCTTGATCTCGTGGTCAGCGACATCATGATGCCAGTTATGGACGGTTTGATGCTGACCAAACTGATCAAGGACAGCAAGGACTATCAGTTGCTGCCTGTGATCCTGCTCACCGCCAAGACCGGTGAGGATGATAAGGATGAAGGATTCCTGTTAGGAGCAGATGACTATATCATGAAGCCTTTCCGCCTTGAAAGTCTGGAGGTACATATCGATAGTGTGTTGACTAACAGGAAACGCGCAAAGAAGGAATGGGATATGCGGCAGCAGCTGATTTCTGTTCAAGAAGAAAAGAAAGGGTGCCTGAGTGACCCTGATGAGATGTTCGTCAGGAAAGCTGAGTCTTGTATCAGAGAGCATATCGATGACTTGGATTATAGTAGGGATCGGTTTGCAGAGGATATGATGGTCAGCTCCTCGACTTTATACAATAAGCTCAGAATGCTTACAGGACATAACATTGTGGAGTTTATCACCAATATTCGGCTTGAGGAGGCAAAGAAGTTGATAAGTGCGCATCCTCGGATGAAAATGGCAGAAGTAGCTGAACGTACTGGGTTTAGTACCAATAAGTATATGACTTATTGCTTTAAGAAGAAATTTGGCGTGTCGCCAAAAACTTTTGTCACACAGGCTATGATGCGGCAGAACTGACTCGTTTGCACTATCTTTGAATAAGATAGGCTGCACTCGGAAATGGCAAAGAAAAAATACATTTTTCTTTGCCATTTCGCTCGTTTGCACTATCTTTGCAGTAGATAAAAGCAATTGCAATGACTTATACTATTGAAAAAGTAACCACACTTATCGGTGCGCGCCGCTATGGTAGTGCGGATGCCAACGTCGGCTTTCTCCTGACGGACAGCCGTTCGCTTTGTTTTCCCGAGGAGACCTTGTTCTTCGCCCTTAAGTCAACACGTAATGATGGACATAACTTCATCCCTGAACTCTACCGCCGCGGTGTCCGCAACTTTGTGGTTACCGACGTTCCTGCCGGTTATGCTGTCGACTATCCCGATGCTAACTTCCTGAAAGTTGTCAACACGCTCGAAGCCTTGCAGCGCCTCGCTGAGCGCCATCGCGACGAGTTCAACATCCCCATCATCGGCATCACGGGCAGCAACGGAAAGACCATGGTCAAGGAGTGGCTCTATCAGTTGCTCTCGCCCCAGCTCTATGTCACACGCAGTCCACGCAGCTATAACTCTCAGATCGGTGTGCCCCTCTCGGTGTGGCTTATGGACGACAACACTCAGGTGGGTATCTTCGAAGCTGGCATCAGTCAGCCTGATGAAATGCTGGCGCTGCGCGACATCATCCAGCCGACGATTGCCGTACTGACCAATCTTGGTGATGCTCATCAGGAGAACTTCCCGTCGATGGAGGAGAAGTGCCGCGAGAAACTCATCCTTTTCCATGATGCACAGACCGTCGTGTACAACGAGGATGATGCTATTATCAATAAGGTGGCTGGCGAGTTCAACTACCAGGGCGAGCGCTTGTGCTGGTCGCTGAAGGACAGCAAGGCTCCGATGTATGTCAAGAAGATCGAGAAGAAAGAAGCATCTTCCACGATTCACTATATATATAAAGGTGGTAAGGAAAGCCGCTATACGATTCCGTTCATCGACGACGCGTCGATCACGAACTCCATCATCTGTGCCGCTGTGGCGCTGCATGTCGGTGTTTCTGCCGAGCAGCTTGCCGAGCGTATGGAGCAGTTGGAGCCGATCGCCATGCGTTTGGAGGTGAAGGAAGGTCGTCACGGCTGTACGCTGATCAACGACTCGTACAACTCAGATATCAACTCGCTTGACATCGCACTGGACTTCATGAACCGCCGTCCCGACCACAAAGGCCGCCGCCGTACGCTTGTCCTCAGCGATATCTTCCAAAGCGGTGAGGAACCAGCTGAACTCTATCACGAGGTCAGTGACCTGGCCCGTAAGCGTGGCGTGGTGAAGTTCATCGGTATCGGTAAGGTCATCAGTGAGTATGCCGACGAGATACAAATCGCGGAGAAGTTCTTCTTCGAGAGTGTCGGTGCCTTCATCCATAGCGAAGTGTTCAAGAGTCTGCGCGACGAGGTCATCCTGCTCAAGGGAGCCCGTAGCTTCGGCTTCGACCAGATCACGGAGCTGCTTGTGCAGAAAGTGCATGAGACGGTGTTGGAGGTGAACCTTGGTGCTGTGGTGAAGAACCTCAACTACTACCGTTCGTTCATGAAGCCAGAGACCAAGCTCGTGTGCATGATCAAGGCCGATGCCTACGGTGCCGGTAGTGTGGAAGTGGCCAAGACGCTGCAGGATCATCGTGTCGACTACCTCGCCGTGGCTGTCGCTGACGAAGGTGCCATGCTCCGCGGCAATGGCATCACCAGCAACATCATGATCATGAACCCCGAGATGAGTGCCTTCAAGACCATGTTCGACTACGACCTGGAGCCGGAAGTCTACTCTTTCCGCCTGCTTGACGCATTGGTCAAAGCCGCAGAGAAAGAGGGTATCACAGGCTATCCCGTACATATCAAGCTTGACACTGGTATGCACCGCCTCGGCTTCGACCCGGAGAAGGATATGGACGAGCTCATTGACAGACTGAAACATCAGAACGCTATCATCCCGCGCTCGGTCTTCTCGCACTTCGTGGGCTCTGACGACAACTCGTTTGACGACTTCTCAGCCCGTCAGTTCCAGCTCTTCGACGAGGGCAGCAAGAAACTGCAGGCTGCCTTTGACCATAAGATTCTCCGCCATATCGACAACTCCGCCGGCATCGAGCACTTCCCCGAGCGCCAGTTGGATATGTGCCGCCTGGGTCTCGGACTCTATGGCATCAACAGCCGCAACAATCAGATCATCAACAACGTGTCGACACTGAAGACGACGATTCTGCAACTGCGCAACGTGCCGGCCGGCGACACCGTGGGCTACAGCCGTAAGGGTAAGATCGATCATGACAGTGTCATTGCCGCTATACCTATCGGCTATGCCGACGGACTGAACCGTCATCTCGGCAACCGACACTGCTACTGTCTTGTCAACGGCAAGAAAGCAGAGTATGTCGGCAACATCTGCATGGACGTAGCCATGATCGATGTCACAGGCATCGACTGCAAGGAAGGTGACTCGGTGGAGATCTTCGGCGACTATCTGCCCGTGACCGTGCTCAGCGATGCCCTTGACACCATCCCATACGAGGTGCTCACCGGCATCAGTAACCGCGTCAAGCGCGTATATTATCAGGACGATTAGTCCCGGAAAAAGAAAGAGAGAAGCAGACGCCGACAGAAACTCTGCCGTCTCTTGCTATAACAACATAGAGGCTGCAATGACGAGTTGTAGCCTCTTTTTCATATCAAGGTCCTAATATTCATATCAAGGTTCAACTTATGCAGAATCGTCGAAAGCGGCATCTCGTACTTTGGATAGTCTTTGGTGTCCTCGTCTTGCTGACAGTCGTGGTGGGAAGCGCGAGCTGGTACATGCTCGACTATGCGCTTCGTCCCTCTTTCAACAAAGGACGGCACGAAGCTTATATCTGGAAGCGGGTGCAGCGCAACTATCCGTCGTTGCGTCCGTGGATCGACAGCCTGCGGACCAACCACTGCCTTCACGATACCGCTATCGTCAATGCCCGTGGCGACAGTCTGCATGGTGTCTATCTCTTTGCGCCACGCCGGAGCAACAAGGTGGCTGTGGTTGTTCATGGCTATACCGATTGTGCCGTCTATATGCTGCCTTGGGCAAAGGTCTATCAAGAGATGAACTACAATGTCCTCTTACCGGAGCTCTATGGCAATGGCCGTAGTGCAGGCGATCATCAGCAGATGGGATGGTTGGATCGCTTGGATGTGCTCCGGTGGATAAGCATCGCCAACCACTGCTTTGGTTTGAGCAACCGACAATCGCGTATGGTAGTCCATGGCATCTCCATGGGTGCGGCGACGACGATGTGCGTCTCGGGTGAGCAGACACCGGCATTCGTGAGAGCCTTTGTCGAAGATTGCGGTTACACCAGTGCGTGGGACGAGTTCGGCAGTGAGCTGGGCGATCAGTTCGGTTTGCCGTCTTTCCCGCTTCTCTATACGGCCTCCGCCCTCTGCCGTCTGCGCTATGGCTGGTTGTTTGGCGAGGCATCGCCGTTGAGGATGGTGGCGCGCTGCCACAAGCCGATGCTGTTTATCCATGGTACGAAGGACGATTTTGTACCGACGTGGATGGTAGAACCGCTCTACAAGGCAAAGCCCCAACCTAAGGAGAAGTGGCTTGGCCAGGGTTCCGCCCATGCCCGCAGTCTCCATGATCATCCACAAGCCTATCGTCACGTGGTGAAGCAGTTTGTGGAGCGCTATGTAGAACCATAACTCATTATCTTATATGAAATCCTTTATTCCTATGAAGAAATATATCTTAGCAATCATTGTATTGGTGAGCTGTTTCGCTTGTCAGCCTACCGAGGACGAGAAGGCGGCACCGTTGATGAAAAAGATAGAAATGCTCTACCATGATGGTCAGTACCAGGCAGCCCTCAACGCCATCACCCAACTGCGTGCCCGGCATCCGCGGGCTATCAAGAGCCGTCAGCGGGCATTGGTCATCTGGCAAGACGCAAGTCTGAAGATGACCCAACAGGACGTCGGACGCACCGACTCTGCCTTGCAGGCTACCATTCAGCAGATGAATAGCGAGCGTAGTCTGCTTCGCCGTAACCAGTTGCGTGTCAAGCGCGATTCCCTGCTGGTACACTATGATGCACTTTGTGGTACGGTCAGGATCATTCATGCGCGGCAAAAGCAAAACAGGCAATAGACGTCGGCTTGGCTCATCCGGGAGATAGATTCTGGCGTGTAGAAACTATTATCATACTCTTCATATCTGTTATAATCGTGTTACAGTCAAAGACAGCGTAGAGCATTCATTAAGCAAAAGTTTGCTTATATGATTTTTTTTTCGTAAGTTTGCACAAACGTTGAATCATAAACTCTATTGTTTCTAATCATCCAACAAGATCAAGTGTATGAAAGATTTTTTTAAGATGACCGGTGCGACTATTGTCGGCCTCTTTGTTTTCTCCGTCGTGGTATTTATGATCTCCATGATGACGCTATCGGGTATCATGGCTTCCAAGCAGTCTGCGGCGAGCGTGAGGAAGAACAGCGTCCTCGTCTTAAAGCTTGATGGATCATTGACAGATCATAGCAGCCCCTCAATGCGTGACGAACTGCAAGGCAACACCAGCCAGACTTTGGAGGATGTGCTCACGGCAATAAAGCAGGCAAAGACCAACGATAAGGTAGCCGGCATCTATCTCGAGGGCGGTAGCTTCAATGCCGATCCGGCTCAGGTAGAAGAGATATACGATGCCTTGCGGGATTACAAGATCTCAGGAAAGTGGCTGGTGGCATATGCCGACAGTTATAATGCTTTTACTTATTATTTGGCCAGTGCCGCCGACAAGATTTACCTTAATCCTCAAGGTGCCGTAGACTGGCATGGACTGGGTGGAAAGATGGAATACTTCAAACCCTTGTTGGATAAGATTGGAATCAAATTCAATGTCTTCAAGTGCGGTAAGTACAAGAGTGCCACGGAGCCGCTGATCAACGACCACATGAGTGATGAATCCCGTGCTCAGACCACAAGGTTCATTCAAGGTACGTGGGATAAGATCGTGGCGATGGTGAGCAAGAACCGTAAGATCAGCGTTGATACACTCAACGCATACGCTGACCGGTACATAGGAGTAGAGGAAACGAAAAACTTCCAGAAATATCATCTCGTCGATGGATTGCTTTATGCAGACGAGATGAAAGCCAATATCAAGAAGCGTTTGGGATTGGATAAGGATGACATGATCCCGCAGGTGTCGGCCGGTGACCTGGCTTCCACAGTTAAAGAAGGCGACGGTGACGAGATTGCCGTGTACTATGCCGAGGGAGAAATCGTCGACGAGGCTACACCGCAGTCGATGTTCAGTAGTGGTAGCACAATTGTTGGAAAAGATATGGCCGATGATCTCAACGGCTTAGCCGACGATGATGACGTGAAGGCTGTCGTCATCCGAGTGAACTCACCGGGCGGGTCAGCTTATGCATCCGAGCAAATCTGGCATGCCATCATGGAGTTGCGTAAGCGTAAACCTGTCGTGGTGTCGATGGGTGGTTATGCCGCTTCGGGCGGTTACTATATCAGTGCGCCTGCTGACTATATTGTCGCTGAGCCCACTACACTGACGGGCAGCATTGGCATCTATGGCGTGAGCATCGACCGCTCTAAGCTGCTGACCGGCAAGTTAGGTATTAATGCCGATTATGTACAGACCAACCGCAATAGCACGATGGGCGATGACATGGCTCCCATGACGACGGAGCAACTGTCACTCATGCAGGCCTCGGTCAATCGTGGCTATCGTCTCTTCAAGTTCCGCGTGTCCGAAGGCCGCGGCATGACGATGGACCGTGTGGAGCAGTTGGCTCAGGGCCATGTCTACTTAGGTATGGATGCTCAGAAGCTGAAACTTGTAGATGCGTTAGGCGGACTGGACGTGGCAGTGGCGAAAGCTGCGAAGTTGGCTTCCCTCTCGGACTGGCATACCGCTTCTTATCCAGGAGCTGAGGATATGTTTGACCAGATGATGGATATGTTCAACAGCTCCACGGGATCTTACCTCGACGGTCAGCTGCGTACTGTATTGGGCGACGACTACGGTGCCTACATGATGATGCGGCGGGCCATGACGCTGAGCCGCCTGCAGGCACGGCTACCTTATCACTTGATAATCAAATAACAATCATGCGAACAGAAGGGGATTACATCAAAATCACTGAATGGCTCTTGCCGCTGAGTTGGCTCTATGGCTTGGGCGTAGGCTTTCGCAACTGGCTCTTTGACCTTGGCCTGCTCAAGCAACGGTCCTTTGCGATACCGGTCATCGCCGTAGGCAACATCACCGTGGGCGGTTCCGGCAAGACACCGCATGTGGAATATCTCATCCGACTACTCAAAGATGTGGTGAAGGTAGGAGTGCTCTCGCGCGGCTATAAACGCAAGAGCAAAGGCTATGTGCTCGCTGATGACGACACGACAGCGCGGGAGATCGGTGACGAGCCTTACCAGATGAAACAGAAATTCCCCGATGTCTACGTTGCTGTGGACAAGAACCGCTGTCAGGGTGTAGACCGGCTGACACATGACAAGGAAACGCACGACGTAGACGTGATCCTTCTCGACGATGCCTATCAGCACCGCTATATCAAACCCGGCATCAATATTTTGTTGGTCGACTATCACCGTCTGATTATCTACGACAAGCTCTTGCCGGCCGGACGGCTGCGCGAGAGTCTCAACGGCAAGGGCCGTGCTGACATCGTGATTATCACCAAGTGTCCGAAAGACTTGAAGCCGATGGAGTTTCGTGTGCTTACCAAGGCCATGAACCTCTACCCCTATCAAGAGCTCTACTTCACCTGCATCGACTACGACGCTCCTGTCGCCGTCTTCCCCAAGGAGGCGGAGCCGCTCACTGAGAATGAGTCACCGTTGGCGGGAAAGAATGTGTTGTTGCTCACGGGCATCGCCTCTCCCCTGCAGATGGAGGCTGACCTGAAGAAGCAATGCCGGTCGATCACACCGCTGACCTTTGCTGACCACCACTTCTTCAAGGCAAAGGACGCGCAGCGCATCAACGAGGCATTCCAGTCATTGCCGGAGCCGCGTGTGATCATCACTACAGACAAAGACAGTACACGTCTTGAAAACCTCGAAGGACTTGACGAAGACGTACGACGGCATCTCTACCGTCTGCCGATCCGTATCAAGTTTATGCTCGACGAGGCTGAGACGTTCAACCATAAAATCATTAGCTATGTACGAAAAAATTCAAGAAACAGCATCCTGGCTAAAGGCAAGGATGACAGCAAGCCCGCAGACCGCCATCATTCTGGGAACAGGCCTCGGACAATTAGCTTCCGAGATAACTGATACACAGGAAATCCCTTACAAGGATATTCCTAACTTCCCTGTATCCACAGTGGAGGGTCATGCCGGTAAGCTCATCTTCGGACAGCTCGGCGGCGTGGATATCATCGCCATGGACGGCCGCTTCCATTTCTACGAGGGCTACTCGATGAAGGAGGTTACCTTCCCCGAACGGGTGATGTATGAGTTAGGTGTCAAGACACTCTTTGTCAGCAATGCCTCCGGTGGCATGAACCCGAAGTTCCACATTGGTGACATGATGGTCATCACTGATCATATCAACCTCTTCCCCGAACATCCTCTGCGTGGCAAGAACTTCCCGACAGGTCCGCGCTTCCCCGATATGCACGAGGCTTACGACCATGAGCTGATCGCTCTCGCCGACAGCATCGCCAAGGAGAAGGGCTTCACGTTGCAGCATGGTGTCTATGTGGGTGTACAAGGCCCTACCTTCGAGACACCTTCCGAGTACCGGATGTATCATCTCTTGGGTGGTGACGCGGTAGGCATGTCGACCGTACCGGAGGTGATCGTGGCGCATCACTGCGGCATTAAGGTCTTTGGCATGAGCATCATTACCGACTTGGGCGGCTTTGAGCCACCGGTGGAAGTCAGCCATGAGGAAGTGCAGAAGGCTGCCAACAGCGCTGAACCCAAGATGACTGAGATTATGCGCGAAATGATCATCAGACAGAATAACAAGTAGAAAAGGCAGAGTACAAAGTATACGGACTTAATAAGAGACAGGGTAACACAAAGTATACAGATACTCTTAGGAAAATATATGGAAATTGCAAAGTTGGGTGAGTTTGGTCTGATCGGTCATCTCACTAAAGACATCAGGCCGGTCAACGGATCGACACGCTATGGTGTGGGCGATGACTGCGCTGTGCTTCATTATCCTGAGTCGGAAGTATTGGTGACCACGGATATGCTCATGGAAGGCATACACTTCGACCTCACCTACATCACGATGCAGGAGTTGGGCTACAAGGCCGCGATGGTGAATATCTCTGATATCTTTGCCATGAACGGCACGCCTCGGCAGATAACGGTCTCGCTGGCCATTGGCAAACGGTTGAAAGTGGAGGATATCGAGGCTTTCTACGATGGACTGCGCCGTGCCTGCGGGAAATGGAGCGTGGATGTGGTTGGTGGAGACACGACGGCATCCTATACGGGACTGGCCGTCAGCATCACGTGTATCGGTGAGGCTAAGAAAGAGGACATCGTCTATCGCAATGGTGCCAACGAGACGGATCTGGTCTGTGTCACAGGCGATCTCGGCGCTGCCTATATGGGCTTGCAGTTGCTCGAGCGCGAGAAAAGTGTCTTCTATCAGCAGGTCGACGCGATGAACAAGAAGTTGCAGGAGGCGCACAAGGCCGGGAACACGAAACTCGTGGAGCATCTGCAGCAGGAGGCACGCAAACTCAATGACTTCCAACCGGACTTCGCTGGTAAGGAATATCTGCTTCAACGTCAACTCAAGCCGGAGGCACGTGGTGATGTCATCAACCTGCTGCGGGAAAACAATATCCATCCCACGGCAATGATGGACATCTCTGACGGACTCTCTTCTGAACTCTTGCATATCTGTAAGCAGAGTCATTGTGGTTGCCGCATCTATGAGAAGAACATTCCTATCGACTATCAGACGGCCGTGATGGCGGAAGAGCTGAACATGAATGTCACCACGTGCGCGATGAACGGTGGCGACGACTATGAGCTTCTCTTCACCTGTCCGATTGGTGACCACGACAAGCTCGACGCGTTGGAGAGCAAGGGTATCAAGCAGATCGGATATATCACGAAAGAGGAGTTAGGCGATCGCTTAATCTCACGCGACAACAAGGAGTTTGACATCACGGCGCAAGGATGGAATGCGCTGAAGGAGTAAGCGCTTGGCGCGGCTTCTCAGGAATACAAAAAAGGCAATCATCACAATTGTTGTGATTGCCTTTTTCCATATATATAATAAGGTGTAGCATGTCTTACGGCGTGCTGCACCTTTTTCCGTTATTGTTGTTTTGACTTGATATAATCGCTGAACGCCTTGTCGAAGGCTGCAAACTGTTGTTCATTGAGGCTGCCCAGTGTCTTGCGCAAACCTTTGTAGTAGATGGCTACCTTCTTATGGATTTGATCAGGATCTGTGCTGGAGGCATAAATCTTGTCGATGTCGATATGCATCTGCGGTACGAGGTTGTTGAGGAATACCAGATCGCCGGTGTACTGAGGTGCCTGTGAGGAAGCAGCCTGTTGGGCGTCGCTCGAGCTGTCGGCCGATGGTGCCACAGAGCCCGATACGCTGTTGCTGGTCGTGTCAGCGCTTTGAGACTGAGCATTGCTGGCCACCTCAGTAGAGTCAGTGTTGCCAGCCTGCTGGTCAGACTGTCCGCCACGGCTGAAGAGCAGTACGATGGCGATGACTACGAGCACGGCGATAGCAACTACCAAGCCTACCATCTTTCTGTTGGCGGACGAGGATTTTTTCTCGTTTTTGCGGCTATAGCGGTGGTGCTCAAAGGTTTCCATGAAGTCTTCGATGCTTGCATACCGCTCGCTGCGTCCAAAGCTGCAACTGCCGTTGACGACCTGGTCATAGTCGCTGCCAAGGTTCATGGTCTTGACGATCATACCTAAAGAGTAGACGTCAGCGCGTGCGTCCAGCGTCACCGTGCCGTCCTTGGCTTCCGGTGCGATAAACCGCAGGCTGCTGTTGGGCATACTCATCGAGTCGGCATAGCACAGTCTCAGGTTGAGGACCTTCACCTCGTCAGTCTTCTTCGTGATGAAGATAAAGGCTGGGTCGAGCGCACCGTGTACCATTCCGTTTTCATGGAGGTACTCCAATGCGGCAGCGATTTGGCTGATCACACGCTTCTTCTCGTCTTCGCTGTGTCCTTCGTCAAGGTATTCGAGCAGTGAGCGGGAATCCTCCCATTCCATCTCTATGCACGTGCCGAGTCCCTCCACGTCCTTCATGGCAAGGTATTTCAGCAGATGCTGATGGTCGAAATCTTTGCAGCGGTCAAACTCCTTCTTCAGGGCCCGCTGATATTGTGGCTTGCTTTGATAGGCTTCCTTGAGTGAGACGAGCAGCACATCCTGTCCGCCGTCTTTACCTGTAGTCAGTTTTTGAATGCTGGCTGTTTTTATTTCTTGCATGTCTGTTACAGTCATGGCTTTTTACGTTTTAATAATATACTAAGTGCAAAGATAGTGCAAACGAGCGAAATGACAAAGAAAAACGCAGTTTTTCTTTTCATTTCCGAGTGCAGCCTATCTTATCTAAAGATAGTGCAAACGAGCGAAATGACAAAGAAAAAGGAGAAAAAATTAGCCCTCCTCTAACTCCCCCCAAGGGGGGAGGGTCGCACCCCCCATGCATTACCTTGTAGGCCAGTCTTCTTGTTGGTTGATATAAATCAATTATGCCTTATTTCTGCCCTCTCAAGTATGCTGGAAAATAGCTTTGAATGACTATGTTTTTGACTCGCATAGTTGATATAAATCAATATCAATCGATTACACTGTGAATTTCTTGCAAGAATATTAGGAGATGCGGAATAAGAAAACTAACTTTGCCGTCGGACTATACGACATGCGGCGAAAGCTGTGAGTCGCAGTATCAACCTTATCAACGTAAAAAGATTGTAGTTATGACAGACAAATTGGTAACAATGAATGCCCAGGCAAATCTGCAAGACAAAATGCGTATCGATATGATTCTCGGTGGTCGTCGTGCAGCGTTGGACGCTTTGAAGGCTAAGAAGGCATAATTGCTTTTTTGCTTTTAGAAAATTGAGAAACATTGTTTAGAATCAGAGATCGGTGTTCACTACGGTTTGCAGCCAGTAGTGGACACCGATATTTTTTGTTCCTCTTTTATTTCTCCATCTTCATGATCTCTTGATAGATGCGTTGTACAGGAAGCCCCATGACGTTGTAGTAGCTGCCGTGGATGGACGTCACGCCGATATAGCCGATCCACTCTTGTATGCCGTAGGCACCAGCCTTGTCAAACGGACGGTAGTGGGAGATATAGTAGTTGATCTCATCGTCAGTAAGTTTCCGGAAGGTAACGTCTGTCGTGACCCCGAACGTCTTTTGTGCTTTGGCTGTGGTCAGCGTCACGCCGGTGACCACTTGGTGCGTGCGTCCGCTGATGAGGCGGAGCATACGGCGCGCGTCATCAGCATCGTGTGGCTTGCCTAAGATCGTATTGTCGACAACGACCACCGTGTCGGCTGTGAGCAGCAGTTCGTCATCGGCAACCTGATAGGCGGCCGCCTTCTCTCGCGAGATATATTGCGGCACCTCTTCGGCACGCAGACTCTCGGGATAGCTCTCGCTGACGCCTTTGATCACCTTCACCTTGAAGTCCAGATCCAGCCCTGCCAATAGCTCTTTGCGACGTGGCGACGCGCTGGCAAGTATGATTTTCAGTCTCTTTGTTTCCATTTTCTTATTGATTTCCCCGTCTCCTTCCTTACCACCCAAATGCCTTTGCGTTGTCCATCCATTTGCCTTGTGCCTTGAGCACCTGCTCGATGACATCGCGGGCGCAGCCATGGCCCCCGTCGTAGCTGCTGACGTAGAGCGCTATCTTCTTGATGTCAGCACAGGCGTCGGCCGGGCAGCAGGGGCAGCCCACGAGGCTCATCACCTCATAGTCGGGGATGTCGTCGCCCATATAGAGCACCTCGTCGTGAGTCAGGCAGTTGGCTTCGAGAAAACGCGCGTAGACATCCTTCTTCATTGCACTGCCCATGAAGATATCCTCCACACCCAGATAAGCATAGCGCTTGCGGATAGCCTCAGAACTGCCGCCCGTGATGATGGCAATGCGCAGGCCACGCTTGACGGCCAGCTGAATGGCGTAGCCGTCCTTGATGTTGACCGTGCGCAGCGGCATACCCTCAGCATCCATACCTGCCGTAGAGGCTGACAGCACACCGTCGACGTCGAAGACAATGGCGCGAATGCGCCGCAAATCGTAGTTGATCATGGTTTTGTATGATTTTTGATGCAAAGTTACAAAATAAAAGTGGAACTTTATTTTGTGTTTCCCTTGAATTATATTAATTTTGCCAGTAAGCAAACATTCTGTAGCAATGTCACAGTATCAGACCGCAATCTATACACGTGGAGACACGTTACCGCCAATGGACGACGGCAACTTCTATCATAGTCCGGAGCTCTTCCATATCGTTGAGCGTACGCCGGGCCAGCGGCCTTGTATGGCTGTGGCTACCGACAAGCAGGGTAAGGTGGTCGGCCACATCCTCGTCTTTTTGTTGCGTGCCTCGTGGATGCCGCTGCTCTATTGTCAGGCTCACGCCTATGGTGAGGGCGACTATGCCGATGACGTGAACAGCGAGGAAGTCTTTGGACTGCTCCTCGAAGCGCTTGTCAGACGGTTGCGGCGTCGGCTGTGCTTCTTCATCGAGTTCAGCGATGTATCCCGCAAGATGTTTGGCTATAAGCATTTCCGTTCCCAAGGCTTCTTTCCCATTCCATGGCAGGAAATCCACAACTCGCTCCACTCCATGGATCCCCACGACCGTCTGCAGCCTAAGATGCTGAAAAAGATTGAACATGCCTATCAGCAGGGAGTCAAGACCCGTGAGGTGACCACAGAAGAGGATCTCAGGAGTTTCGTCCATTTGGTGCGGGGCTTCTACAGGTGGAAGGTGCATCGTGTCGTACCACCGGAGAAGCAGATCGCCGAGATCTATCGCAGTGACAACGGCCGGCTCTTTGCCACACTCTACAAAGGTCGTCTGATAGGCGGTTGCGTCTGTGTCTATTCCGAGGGTAACGCCTATCTGTGGTATCTCGCTTCGCGCCGCAAGCGCTATGCGTGGCTTCATCCCGCAATGATGACAGTGTGGCAGGCGATCATCTGGGCTTGGAAACACAACTATGCCCACATCTATTTTCTCGATGCAGGCTTGCCTTATCCCAACAATCCTTTCCGCGAGTTCATCCTCCACTTCGGCGGTAAGCCCGTGGCGAAATACCGTTGGTTCCGTTTCTCCATTGGCTGGCTCAACAAATTGTTGTCGTGGATATGGAGAGAATGAGGTTGTCAGACGGACTTCTTTGCTGTCGGCATTATAGAGAACAAGTGACATCCTTGTTGTATTAATAGATCTATCAACTTGTAACATTGAATCATTTGTTTCCTTCTTGTCGTATAAACTGACATTTTTCCGCCTCTGAGAATCGAAAAATCAGAAACAGGTGCATACTTGCCTCTGATTTCCGCCATTTTGAGCGTGTTTTTATAACATACTGATAATTAACACCTTGTATTTTTTTTGGTAGAAAATCAGGCTTCTGCAATCCCCGTTTTTGACTTTTTACTTCACCAAAACAGCCGTTTTTGCCATACATCTCGGTACTTTTACACGGTAAAAGTACCGAGATGATCGAAAATTCTCTAGAGAATTTCTCGTCAAAGTACCTTGTTCATCCGTAGAAAGTACCGAGATGATACTGAAAAAGCGGCTTTTCTGATCTGTTTTTCAACAAATCTGTGATTTTGAGTCTTCGCGTCTGTGCTTCGCTTCTCTATATTGTGACCTCGTCGTGATGGTTTTTTGTCGTAGAAAATCCTATGAATAGAAATGGCGTTGTTGGTATGTATACAAAAAAAAGAGGTGGCAAGCATATCGCTTGCCACCTCTTTGTGGTTATGAGTATCTTTATTTCGATGTCTCGATTACATCATTCCGGGCTGAGCGGCTGGCATTGCCGACTTCTCCTCAGGCTTGTCGCAGATGAGGCACTCAGTGGTCAGGAACATACCCGCTACAGAAGCGGCGTTTTCCAGAGCCACACGCTCTACCTTGGCCGGGTCGATGACACCGGCAGCGCGCAGGTCTTCGTACTTGTCCTCACGGGCATTGTAACCGAAGTCGCCCTTGCCCTCGCGAACCTTGTTCACTACGACAGCGCCCTCGCCACCGGCGTTGAAGACGATCTGACGCAGCGGCTCCTCGATAGCGCGGCATACGATGTTGATGCCAGTCTGCTCATCGGCGTTGTCGCCCTTGAGATCCTTCAGTTCTTCCTGAGCGCGGATGTAAGTGGTACCGCCACCGACAACCACGCCTTCCTCGCTGGCTGCACGTGTAGCGCAGAGTGCGTCGTCGCAACGATCCTTCTTCTCCTTCATCTCCACCTCGGAGTTGGCACCGACATAGAGCACGGCGACACCACCACTGAGCTTGCCGAGGCGCTCCTGCAGCTTCTCCTTGTCGTAAGAGCTCTTGGTGTTGGCAATTTCGTTCTTGATCTGGTTGATGCGCTCCTGGATGTTTTCCTTAGCACCTGCACCGCCGACGATTGTCGTGTCGTCCTTGGTGATGGTCACCTTCTTAGCGGAACCTAACATGTCGAGTGTAGCCTGCTCAAGCTTCAAGCCTTTCTCCTCACTGATGACAACGCCACCGGTCAGGATAGCGATATCCTCGAGCATAGCCTTGCGGCGATCGCCGAAGCCCGGAGCCTTGACAGCGCAGATCTTCAGACCGCCACGCAGACGGTTGACAACCAATGTCGTCAGAGCCTCAGAGTCAACGTCCTCAGCGATGACGAGCAGTGGACGGCCACTCTCGGCAGCAGGCTGCAGGATAGGCAAGAACTCCTTGAGGTTGCTGATCTTCTTGTCGTAGATGAGGATGTAAGGATTCTCCATCACGCACTCCATCTTGTCGGTGTCGGTCACGAAGTAGCCCGACAGATAGCCACGGTCGAACTGCATACCCTGTACCACACCGATGCTGGTGTCACGGGTCTTGCTCTCCTCAATGGTGATCACGCCGTCCTTAGAGACCTTGCGCATGGCGTCAGCGATGAGCTTACCGATCTCAGGATCGTTGTTGGCGCTGACAGTAGCGACCTGCTCAATCTTGTCGTAGTTGTCACCGACCTGCTCAGCGTGCGTCTTGATATAGTCGATGATCTTAGCCACAGCCTTGTCAATACCACGCTTCAGATCCATTGGGTTGGCACCTGCGGTGACGTTCTTCAGACCCTCTGTGACGATGGCCTGTGTCAGGATGGTAGCTGTGGTGGTACCGTCACCGGCGTCGTCACCTGTCTTGCTGGCAACACTCTTGACAAGCTGAGCGCCGGTGTTCTCGAACTTATCCTCGAGCTCTACCTCCTTAGCGACGGTGACACCGTCCTTGGTGATCTGTGGAGCACCGAATTTTTTCTCGATGATGACGTTGCGGCCCTTAGGACCGAGTGTAACCTTTACGGCGTCGGCCAACTGGTCAACACCAGCCTTGATGAGGTTGCGGGCTTCTGTATTGTATTTGATAATCTTTGCCATTGTTGTGATTTCCTATTTATTTAATGTTATGATAATAGTAAACTGATTGTGAGAAAAGCGAAGTCTGCGCTCAGCTGTGCTTTAGTCCTCTACGACAGCGAGCACGTCGCTCTGGCGCATCATCAGGTATTTCTTGTCGCCATCCTCCAGCTCTGTTCCGGCATACTTGCCATAGAGCACGATGTCGCCCTTCTTCAGAACCATAGGATCGTCCTTTGTGCCTTGACCGACGGCAACGACCTCGCCGCGCTGTGGCTTCTCCTTGGCTGTGTCAGGGATGATGATTCCACCTACTTTTTCCTCAGCTGGTGCAGGAAGTACCAGCACTCTGTCTGCTAATGGTTTAATTGTCATAGTTGCAATATTTTTTTATGTTTGAACTTTCAGTATTGGTTGTTGCGTTTCCGCAACCCACCTTTACGATTGCCAAAACCGTGCCAATAAGGATGAAGGACGAATGATGACAAATGTGTCATAATGTAATGTGACAGCTTGTCGCACTTGGTGTAATGTGCGTTATATATAATAAGGTGTAACGGGAAGAAAGGCTGGGGGTGACAATCAAGGGAAGGAATCGTGGTCAAAACAAAAATACGGGAATGGGCAAGCGAGCAGCATACTAAAACTTGGCTCTGTTGATCCCATTCCCGTTTAGTCGAATTCAAAGTACTTAAAAATTAAAAATCCCCAATCCACAGTAATCACTACTCAGATTGGGGCCTTTAACCTTTTAAAAAAACTAACCTTAACCTATTGAAATGAATCTATGTTGCAAATATAACGTTTTTCTTTTAAAGTGTTGTCAATATTTCGGTAAATTTTAAAAAAATCTTCATGGCACGCTTTTTGCATTTTTATCGGCAAAAACTAATTAGAACGCATACCATGAAAAAAGGTAATATCGGGGTTACAACAGAGAACATTTTCCCCGTCATCAAAAAGTTCTTGTATTCCGATCATGAGATTTTCCTCCGTGAGATGGTCTCCAACGCTGTCGATGCTACGCAGAAGTTGAAGACGCTGGCGCAGAAGGGTGACTTCAAGGGCGATCTCGGCGACCTGACGATTCATGTCAAGCTCGACAAAGACGCCAAGACGCTGACCATCAGCGACCGCGGACTGGGTATGACTGCTGAGGAAATCGATAAATACATCAACCAAATCGCTTTCTCCGGTGTCACCGACTTCCTGACGAAATACAAGGATGAGGCCAATGCTATCATCGGACACTTCGGACTCGGTTTTTACTCCAGCTTTATGGTATCGGACAAGGTCGAGATTATCACCAGAAGCTTTAAAGAGGACGCTAAGGCCATGCACTGGACCTGCGACGGCTCACCTGAGTTTACGCTTGAGGAGGCAGAGAAGGCTGACCGTGGTACTGATATCGTGCTGCACATCTCCGACGACTGCAAGGAGTTCCTGGAGAAGACACGCATCACTGCCCTGCTGAATAAGTATTGCAAGTTCATGGCAGTGCCTGTTGCCTTCGGTAAGAAGACAGAATGGAAGGACGGCAAGGAAGTGGAGACGCAGGACGACAATATCATCAACAGCGTGGAACCGCTGTGGACCAAGGCGCCGTCGACACTGAAAGACGAGGACTATAAGAATTTCTACCGTACGCTCTATCCCATGCAGGACGAGCCGCTGTTCTGGATTCACCTCAACGTCGACTTCCCGTTCCATTTGACGGGTATCCTCTACTTCCCACGTATCCACAGCAACATCGACTTGCAGCGCAACAAGATCCAGCTCTATTGCAACCAGGTCTTCGTCACTGACCAGGTAGAGGGCATCGTGCCGGACTTCCTGACGTTGCTCCATGGTGTCATCGATTCGCCGGACATCCCGCTGAACGTCAGCCGCAGCTATCTGCAGAGCGACGCCAATGTGAAGAAGATCTCGACCTATATCACTAAGAAGGTGGCCGACCGTCTGCAGCAGACCTTCAAGGACGACCGCAAGGACTATGAGGCTAAGTGGGACGATCTGAAGCTCTTCATCAACTATGGCATGCTCTCGCAGGAGGACTTCTACGACCGTGCCAAGGACTTCGCGCTGTTCAAGGATGTCGCAGGCAAGTACTTCACCATGGAAGAGTACAAGACGCTCATCAAGGACAACCAAACCGACAAGAACGGTGACCTCGTCTATCTCTACGCCACCAACAAAAACGACCAGTACTCTTATATCAAGGCCGCTGAGGATAAGGGTTACAGCGTACTGCTGATGGACGGTCAGCTCGACATGCCGATGGTGTCGATGCTCGAGCAGAAGCTGGAGAAGAGCCGCTTCTCTCGTGTCGACGCTGACATCATCGACCGACTCATCCAGAAAGAAGATGCGAAGAAGAGTGCTTTGGAAGCCGACGACCGCGACAAACTGTCAGAGGTGTTCCGCTCTCAGATGCCGATGGATGGCAAGGCCACCTTCAACGTTGACATGGAGGCTCTCGGCGAGCAGGCTCAGCCCGTGCTGATCACGGAGAGCGAGTATATGCGCCGTATGAAGGACATGAGCCACTTCCAGCCGGGTATGAGCTTCTACGGACAGATGCCGGACAGTTACACCGTGGTGCTCAACACCGATCACGCGCTCGTGAAAGAGGTGCTCGACGAGACCCGTAAGGCTACCGACGAGGCTTTGAGGCCGATAGAGGGTGAGCTCAAAGGTCAGCAGGCACGTCTTGCCGCCCTCCATCAGAGCCAGAGCAAGAAGAAACCTGAGGAGATTACTAAAGAGGAAAAAGACGATCTCGAAAAGACGGAGAAGGCTGTCAATGAGCAGCGCGATAAGAAGAAAAAGATCCTCTGCGACTATGCCAAGGACAACAAGATCGTGCATCAGCTCATCGACTTGGCACTCCTGCAGAACGGTATGCTCAAGGGCAAAGCCCTCGACGAGTTTCTCAAGAGATCGGTGGAGATGATCGAGAAATAAAATATCCTCTAGCCATTAGCCTCTGCGCTTCTGTTCTTGCAGTCAGCAGCGCAGAGGCTTTTTTGTGGCCTTCAACTTTTTTCTTGGCGAAAGTTTGGTGGGATGAAATAATTGTGTTACCTTTGCACCCACAATCCGAGAAAGGGGCGTTTAGCTCAGTTGGTTTAGAGCATCTGCCTTACAAGCAGAGGGTCGGCGGTTCGAATCCGTCAACGCCCACGTCAAAGCGCTTTGTCTTTGATTCCCGTTTCAGCACACTTCTTTTGGAAAACATTCGTAATCGATGTCCTGCATATAGCGTGGCTGCTGATGAGTGGGTAATATGTTGGCCTGGTTCTGTATGCTTCTGCTGCGCAGAAGCGCTTGATGCCTTTTCATTGCTCGCCTTTCCTCCTTGTTTTCTTTCTTTTCTTTCTTTTTTCCTTTTTAATCATCTTTTTCACTACACTTTTATTAGAAGTCGAAATAAATTAGTAATTTTGCAGGATAGAATATAATACGTATTATCACAGCTTATTAACAGCATTATGAATCTGGATACATTGACGGCCATCTCGCCTATCGATGGTCGCTATAGAAGCAAGACAGAGCCTCTGGCTAACTACTTCTCTGAATACGCACTGATCCGCTACCGCATTCGTGTGGAGGTGGAGTATTTCATCACTCTGTGTGAGTTGCCCTTGCCGCAACTGAAGGACTTCGATCACAACCTTTTCGAACGTCTGCGTGACATCTATCGCAATTTCGACGAGAAGAGCGCCCAGCGCGTCAAAGACATTGAGAAAATCACTAACCACGATGTCAAGGCCGTGGAGTATTTCATCAAAGAGCGCTTCGACGAGATCGGAGGCTTGGATGCCTATAAGGAGTTTATCCACTTCGGTCTGACGTCTCAGGATATCAACAACACCAGCGTACCCCTCTCTCTCAAGGAAGCGCTGCACGATGTCTACTATCCTTTGGTGGAAGAGCTCATCGCTCAGCTGCAGCAATATGCCGATGAGTGGAAAGACGTGCCTATGCTTGCCAAGACACACGGTCAGCCTGCATCACCCACACGTTTGGGCAAGGAGATCATGGTCTATGTCTATCGTCTGACCGAACAGCTCAACAGCTTGAAGGCCTGCAAGATCACTGCAAAGTTCGGCGGCGCTACGGGAAATCTCAATGCCCACCATGTGGCTTATCCCCACTATGACTGGAAGGCTTTCGCCAACCGCTTCGTCAGTGAGAAACTCGGATTGGAGCGTGAGCAGTGGACCACACAGATCAGCAACTACGACTATCTCGGCGCAATCTTCGACGCCATGCGCCGCATCAACACCATCATCATCGATCTCGACCGCGACTTCTGGATGTATATCTCCATGGACTATTTCAAGCAGAAAATCAAGAAGGGGGAGGTCGGATCCAGCGCTATGCCGCATAAAGTCAACCCGATCGACTACGAGAACAGTGAGGGCAACCTCGGCATCTCCAACGCCATCCTGCAGTTCCTCGCCGCCAAGTTACCGGTGAGCCGCTTGCAGCGTGACCTCACCGACTCTACAGTGCTCCGCAATGTCGGCGTGCCTATGGGTCACAGCGTCATCGCCATCGAGAGCACGCTGAAAGGTCTTCGCAAGCTCATCCTCCACGGGGAAAAGATGACAGAAGACTTGAACAATACTTGGGCTGTGGTGGCTGAGGCTATCCAGACCATCCTGCGCCGTGAGGGCTATCCTCATCCTTATGAGGCACTGAAGGCTCTGACGCGCACCAACAACGTGATGACGGAACAGACTATCCACGATTTCATTCAGACGCTCAACGTCAGTGATGACGTGAAGGCAGAACTGACGGCGATCACACCGATGAACTATACGGGTATGTAATCGCACGGGAAAAGATTCGTTTTCAAATTACACATTATTAATAATATCATTTTTTAGAGTTTCATTTTTTTAGTATTAACAAGTAAGCCGAGAGGCTACACAATGTAATTATTATGGCAGAAGAATTAGAAAAGAACACACAGGATTCGTCCGCACAACCTAAGCAGAGTAGCGATGCAAGCCGTGAAGGCTATCGCCCACAACAGGGTTATCAGAGAGATTATGTCAATGGCCGCGTACAGCGCCCACGTATTCATACACAGCACGCTTACAGTTCTGACAAGAGTGCCAGCCGCGATGAAAGCAGCAGCTTCCGTCCGGAGGGCTTCGGTGCTGGCCTGATGGGTGGCGAGCAGCGTCCTCACAACGGCTATCAGCAACGCCAGGGTGGCTATCAGCAGCGCCAAGGCGGTTATCAGCAGCGTCAGGGTGGCTATCAGCAGCGTCAGCGCTACAACAATAATAATGAGGAGGGAGGCTATCAGCAGCGCGAAGGCGGTTATCAGCAGCGCGAAGGCGGCTATCAGCAGCGCGAAGGCGGTTATCAGCCTCGTCAGCAGGGAGGCTATCAGTCTCGCCAGCAGGGCGGTTATCAGCCTCGTCAGCAGGGTGGCTACCGGCAGCAAGGGCAGGGCGGCTACCAGCCTCGTCAGCAAGGCGGTTATCGCCAGCAGGGACAAGGCGGCTATCAGCCTCGTCAGCAGGGCGGCTATCGTCAGCAGGGACAAGGCGGCTACCAGTCTCGTCAGCAGGGCGGCTATCGTCAGCAAGGCGGCTATCGTCAGGGTGGTTATCGTCAGCAGGGTCAGGGCGGCTACAATCGCCAGGGCGGTTATGGACAGCATCGTCCGGGATACGATCCCAATGCTAAGTATAGCTTGAAGAAGCGTATTGAGTACAAGGAGGAGAACATCGACCCGAACGAGCCGATCCGTCTGAACAAGTATCTGGCCAATGCCGGCGTCTGCTCTCGTCGTGAGGCTGATGAGTTCATCCAGGCAGGCGTGGTGACGGTTAATAACAAGGTCGTCACCGAGCTCGGCACCAAGGTGCTCCGCTCCGATGTCGTGAAGTTCCACGATCAGCCCGTCACACTTGAGAAGAAGGTCTATGTCCTGCTCAACAAGCCGAAGGACTACGTCACCACCAGCGACGATCCTCAGCAGCGCAAGACCGTGATGGATCTCGTGAAGGACGCTTGCCCGGAGCGCATTTATCCTGTAGGCCGTCTGGACCGCAACACCACCGGTGTGCTGTTGCTGACCAACGACGGTGAGCTCGCCAGCAAGCTGACGCATCCTAAGTTCCTCAAGAAAAAGGTGTATCACGTCTTCCTCGACAAGAACGTGGCTCCCGGAGATCTGCAGAAGATCGCCGAAGGCATTGAGCTGGAGGATGGCGAGGTACATGCCGACGCTATCGAATATGCCGACGAGCGTGACCACAGCCAGGTGGGCATTGAGATCCACAGCGGTAAGAACCGCATCGTGCGCCGTATCTTCGAGAGTCTGGGCTATCGCGTTGTGAAGCTCGACCGCGTGCAGTTTGCCGGACTGACCAAGAAGAATGTACGTCGTGGCGACTGGCGCTTCCTCACTGAGAAAGAAGTGGAGATGCTGCGCAGCGGCATGTTCGAGTAATGAGAGTGAGTGAACAGTATGTTTGAATCAACAAAGAGAGACAAATCATGAGTAGAACAAAAGTGGTTGATGCCCTGCGGAGCACCGACTTTGGAAAAGAGATGACTGTCAAAGGCTGGGTGCGCTCGCATCGTAGCAGCAAGGCTGTGGACTTCATTGCCTTGAACGATGGTTCGACCATTAAGAACATTCAGATTGTCGTTGATCCCTCGACGGTGGATGAGGAGTTGCTCAAGAGCATCACTACCGGTGCGTGCATACGTGCCACCGGTAAGCTCGTGGAAAGCCAGGGCAAAGGACAGACCTGCGAGGTCCAGGCTTCTGAGCTGGAGCTCTACGGCGGCTGCCCGAGCGACTATCCGATGCAGAAGAAAGGTCAGAGCTTTGAGTATATGCGCCAGTACGCTCATCTGCGTCTGCGTACAAACACTTTCGGTGCTGTCTTCCGCATCCGTCACAACATGGCCATCGCCATCCATAAGTATTTCCATGACCACGGCTTCTACTATTTCAACACGCCGCTGATCACTGCCAGTGACGCTGAGGGTGCCGGATCGATGTTCCAGGTGACTACCCTCGATCTCGACCGTGTGGCCAAGAGTGGCAAGGTGGAGTACGACAAGGACTTCTTCGGACGCAAGACCAACCTTACCGTGAGCGGACAGCTCGAGGGTGAGCTCGGTGCAACAGCCTTGGGTGCTATCTACACCTTCGGTCCTACCTTCCGTGCCGAGAACAGCAATACACCGCGTCACCTCGCTGAGTTCTGGATGATCGAGCCGGAGGTTGCCTTCATCGACAAGGACGAGCTGATGGATCTTGAGGAAGACTTCATCAAGTACTGTGTGAAGTGGGCTTTGGACAACTGCAAGGACGACTTGGAGTTCCTCAACAAGATGATCAACAAGACGCTGATCGCTACGCTTGAGTCTGTCATCAAGGATGACTTCGTACGTCTGCCTTATACCGAAGGCATCCGCATCCTCGAGCAGGCTGTCAAAGACGGACATAAGTTCGAATTCCCTGTCACCGGTTGGGGCATGGATCTCAGCAGTGAGCATGAGCGCTTCCTCGTGGAGGAGCACTTCAAGCGTCCGGTGATCATGACCGACTATCCTTCCGAGATCAAGGCATTCTATATGAAGAAGAATGCCGACGGCAAGACGATGCAGGGCACCGACGTGCTCTTCCCACGTATTGGCGAGATCATCGGCGGTTCGGTCCGTGAGGAGAACTATCAGAAGCTGCTCGACGAGATCGAGGCACGCGGTATGGATGAGAACAACTATAAGTGGTATCTCGATACACGTAAGTTCGGTTCTTGTCCTCACGCTGGTTTCGGCTTGGGATTTGAGCGTCTGATCCTCTTCGTGACGGGTATGCAGAACATCCGTGACGTCATTCCTTTCCCACGTACACCGAAGAACGCTGAGTTCTAAGCTTGTTGAAACATAGATAAAAGCCTCAGTCGACGATATGTGTCGTGGACTGAGGCTCTTTTTTGATGAATTCTGCCAGTAAGAAAGACAAACCTGCAAACTGAGCGACTCATTTAATAGAGACAAGAAGATGATAGAAGAAAATAACGTAAAAACCAATTCCTTTCGTGCCTGGCTGTTGGCTGCGCGCCCCAAGACATTGACGGGAGCTGCTGTGCCGGTGATGATCGGTACGGCGTTGACGATTGCTGATCATGGTTGGGCGATAGCCTGGTTGCCTTGTGTGCTGTGCTTTCTCTTTGCATTTATCATGCAGATTGATGCCAACTTCGTCAATGACTATTTCGATTTTAAGCGTGGCAACGACGATGCGGCAACGCGACTCGGCCCACAGCGTGCCTGCTCAATGGGGTGGGTGACCGAAGGTGCTATGCGCAAGGCACTGCTCATCACCACGGCACTCGGTTGTGCTGTCGGCTTGCCATTGGTGTTGTTTGGCGGACTGGAGATGATTCTCGTCGGTGCGCTGTGCGTGCTCTTCTGCTTTCTTTATACCACCCGGCTCTCTTATTTGTGCTTGGGCGACATGCTCGTGCTGGTGTTCTTTGGCATCGTTCCCGTTTGTCTGACCTATTATCTCTGTCTGCCGGAAGGTCCGCGAACGGTGACGCTGACCGTGTTCCTGGCTTCGTTGGCCTGCGGCTTTGTCATCGACACCTTATTATTAATCAACAACAATCGCGACATCGACAACGACCGGCGCGACGGAAAGATGACGTTGGTCGTCAGAGTCGGCCATCGGGGAGGTGAGATGCTCTATCTCCTGTCCGGCGTTGTGGCGTTGCTGTTGAATGTCGTCTTCATTGTTGAAGGTCATCTATGGGCTTTCCTTCTTCCGTTGATCGTCTATCTGCCATTGCATTCGCTGGCTTTTACCCATCTGTTGAAGATCGATCATGGACGGGAATTAAATAAGGTGTTGGGAGAAACCGCCAGAAACATGTTCCTCTTCGGCGTTACTACGTCTGTAGGGTTGATTCTTTAATAGAAATTTCTTTGTGCGGTTAACGGATCATCAGACAAAGTGCGGATGATCAGTTAACCACGAAGCTGTTGCCTTTGACGCTCACGTCGAAGGCACCCATGCTGTTGAGCAACTCTGCGGCACGCTCCGGAGAGTCACTGCCTCGCATATAGAAATGGATGCGGCGCCCGGCATTCTTGCGGTCGTTATAGCTTACGCTCATGCCATACCAATGGGCCAAAGAGGTCAGCACGTTCTCCAGGGGCGCATCGTCGGCGTAGATGAAACCACGCAAAGCATAGGCGTAGACATCCATGTCCTCCTCCCGTTTGAGCAAGTTGGATCCTTGCAGTGTCACACCTTCACCAGGTTTCAGTCGGCAGACATCGTTGCCGCCGACAACTTCCGCCACGCCGGTGATGAGAGCAACGTGTAGTGGTTCGCCATAAAAGGCGCGCACGTCCAGCTCTGTACCGAGCACGCGGGTCGTGGCGTTGGCGGTGTGGATGATAAACGGATGCGAGGCGTCGTGTGTTACCTTGAAGTAAGCTTCACCTTCCAGTACGACGTCACGCGTGTCGCCGACGAAAGATGATGGATAGGTAAGTTTGCTTGAAGCGTAGAGATAGGCTTCCGTGCCGTCGGGAAGTACGACCTTACCCAACTTGCCTGGTTGTACGGGCTGCGAGGAGCGCTGCACCTGACCGTCAACAGCGTATCCTTGATTTTGCAGTTCCATGATCAACTGTGTGGCATTGCCTAAACTGCGGCGTGCCATGGCCGTACAGGTGACTGTTGCTGTGGTGTTGCCCTTTGTGGCAGACTTGGAGACTGCTGCTGTGTCTGCTTTCTTATTTTCTTTGCTTGCGGAGATGCTCGCCTTTTGTGCCAATGTTGCTACAGAGCGCAAGCCTTGTCCGCCTTCTTCCGGTTTTGAAATGAGGAAGAGCAACAAGAGGGCAGCGGCCACAGCAGCGATAGAATAATAGACAATGCACAGCTTCCTTGTTTTTGTCTTCTTCTTGTCAAGCTGAGTTTCTTTAGTCTTTTCCTCTTTGGTGTATACAGGCTTGACTTCTATCTCCTTAACTTCTTTTTTCTTTTTTTTCTTCCTCTTTAGCTTGGGCCTCTTGCAGATGGTCGTTGGCCATTCGCGCTTTCATTCTTTCCCAGGCGAGGTCAGTATCGGCATCTTCTGCCTGAGAAGTAGAAGAGACGCGACACACCGCCTCACCGATTTCGGCAAGCAATGCGAGGTCGTCCTGGACGTCTGGGTCCAGGTCGCTCCACTCCTTGTCGGTGAGCTTGCTGTCGGCATCGAACTTGTCAATGGCCTCCTGCATGTGTTCGTCTATTTCCCTTTTTCTATCTGGCATTTGATTCCTTGTCTATTTTCTTATCGGAAACACTTTATGATAAGGTACCCCTTGATCACTCTTTTTAGACTCTTTAACCATGTTTTCGCGGAAAAATTTCAGCGCCTGCATCATGTGCTTCTTTACGGCACTCGTCGAGATGCCGTATTTCTCCGCCACCTCGTTGTAGCTGTGGTGGTTGAAATAGCATTCGGTGAGGATCTCCCTTGTCTTGGGCGACAGCTGATCCATGAGCGTCATCATCTTATTGATGCGTTCCTCCCGTGGGTCTGCAGCGTGTGGGTCTGTGGCTTCCGACTGTTCTTGCAGATAGCGCTGGGCGTAGAGTGTGGTCGTCTGACTGTGTCGCACATGATCAGCGCACCGGAAGCGTACGAGGCGGAAGATGAAACCTACCCGTTTGTCCGGCTCTATCTCGTTGAACCGTTTCCAAAGAATCTCAAAGGAATCCTCCACAATGTCGCGACATGTCTCCTTATCGCCTATCATCTGACGGGCGAAGTGGCGGGCATGCTGGTAATGCGCCTTGAAAAACTCCTCAAATTCTTTCTCTTTCTCCAAGATGTTTTTCTTCTTTCTCAGTTTATAAAATTACGAAAAAAAACGAGAAATGAAGCAAAGGGCGTGTTTTTATTATCAATTAATGTTGAATTGTGATCTTTGCAAAGTCGATGAGGCTATCTTTCATTTATCTACTGTATGTTTGTCGGGATGGAAGCGAGAGCAGATGAAAAACGGATGATGGAAATCTATGAAGAATAAAAATGGTTCCTCCTGCCATCGCTATGACAGGAGGGACAAGTTAGAATCTGTTACCTAAAGTTTTGGACTCTGCGTGTTATCCTTCACCAATCTTGAATCCACAAACTGGATACCTAATAATAATCACTATACTTATACGAAATATCTCAAGAAAGTCTATCCTTCATGATATCGAATCTGTTTCTATCTTATCTGAAGATGAGTTTCACCACATTCTTCTTGCTGTCCATCTGCTTGATGAAAGCGTTGAGGGATGCAGCGCTCACCTGCTTGGCGTAACCGTCAAAGTTTTCGGCGTTGAGCAGAGAGGTGCCGTTGGCAACCTCGTTGGCAATCTTGTCGGCCCACTTGTCGGCTTTGTCGCCATCTTCCAAATAACTCTTGTTGAAGTAAGCCAAGGCTTTAGTGAGTTCTTCCTGAGTGATGCCGACCTTGACCAACTGCTCTCAAATGCCATAGACCTTGTCACGGAGCTGTGCGGCGCGCAACGTGTCGGCCTGAAACTCGGCAGAGACCTCAAACGAACCACGAGGAACGGCTTGGCTCTCCTGATTGACATTGATGGTATAGACATCGCCGTCCTTCTCGCGCATTACGTCCATAGCACGCTGCTGGAAGACACGAGCCACGATGCGGTTGGTGAGCTCGTTGACAGGCGAGTAGGGCAGAGGCGCATTCACACCGAGAACCACCATGGCATAGGATCCCATGGCACCGGTCTGCACCGTGCGCTCAGTAACTCCTTGGTAGCCGTACATCTTGTTGTCAACCCAGCGTGTCGGCTTGCCGCCACCTTTGATAGAGGCAATGTACTTCTCTACCAAGGACTTCAGCTCTGAAGCGGGCTGTGCGCCAGTAATAATAAAGGTGTAGCCATTGGCCGAGCCGAAGCAACGGTTCCAAGCACTTTCTATTGATTTGGCGTCGATATGGTCGAAGTAGTCGCCGTGTTGGCTGAGCACGCGGGGATTGTTGCCACTACGCAGCTGCGCTACGGCATCTTGCAGACGTTGCTGCGGACGCATCGGGAAGTGGGCGTAGATGCGGTTCTGCTTCATCGATCCGTTGATGAGAGCCGTGTCGATGACGGGCTGCATAAAACGGAGGTATGTGAGCTGCATCATCTGTTCCACACTGTTGGGCAGCGACGTGCCTTCCATGCGCTCGCTGTAGCCATAGATATGGCTGTCCACTTTTAAAGCCTTTGGCTTGCTGGATGCGGTTGAGCTGCTGCGAGGAAAGTTGTCCGGCACCACCTGCCTGAACAAAAGTCGTGGCCACTTGGGCGGAAGGGAGCTCCTGCAACGAGAACATCGACTCACCACCGGGGCGCACGGCACGCAGGCAAACGCGTGAGCGGTCCTCGGGTACCTGCTTGTAGATAACAGTGGCACCATCGGCGAGTTTCCAAGTAGTGGTGTTGTTAGTCTTGTCGACCACCTCTTCCTTAATACGGCCCGGCTTGGGAGAAGCGGAGAACTCCGGCAGTGGAGCCTCGGGCTTCAGCTCGAAGGCAAAGCCTTTATAGTTGATCTTCTTCACTTGGTCGAAGATGTCGAGGACATCCTGTTTGGAGGGATAGTCCAGTCCATCGGGCCCCGTAATGATGACCGACATGTTCTTGTCGGTGCTCCATGAACGCATCAGCGCATTGACGGAAGCTAATGACAAGGTGTCGAGGACGGCACGCTCGTAGGGATAGAGCGCTTTGAAATCTACGATGGGTTCGCCTTCGAGGAAGTGCTGCTCAAGCATCTTTGCCACCTCGTCGTTTGTTTTCGAGACAAAGGTGCTCTGCTCATTGTCTCTGAGCATCTGAGCCTTAGCTTTGTCGAACTCAGCTTGTGTGAAGCCCACCTGTTTGAGTCGCTCATATTCCAGTAGCAACATGCGCACAGCGCGACTTTCGTTACCGGGCTGACCGATGCCGACTCCTATCTGATAAGTGAAATAACCACGCTTCAATGGCATGGCTGCTAAGCTGGCTCCGGCAAAAGGTGATCCCTGTTCACGGCTAATCTGACTCATGCGAGTTGCACCCATGATGTTAATCATACGTGATATGACGTTCTCAACGAGATATTTTGCTGAAGACTTTTGTGCCTCCGGCGTATCACGAATCAAGTTGACGATCATAGCTGTCTCTCCTTGTTTGGCTTTATCAGTAGCCACACAGTAGTTGAGTGTGTCGCGCTCGGGCACGACAAAGAAGGGGCGTGGCTGAGTCTTGTCGCCCATCGGTGCCTCACTAAGGATGTGACGCAGGGCGACTTCCATCTGCTTCACATCAAAGTCACCGGCAACGACCACGTCGACCATGGCAGGGTTGTGCCAAGAAGCGTAGAACTTGCGGAGGCCGTCGGGCGTGATGGCCTTGATGTCAGCCATCGTGCCGAGCACGTCGTGGTTCTCATAGGCTGAGCCACGGAGTAGCGAGTTGGCCCACTGTATCTGAATGCGTGTGTCGGCATTGTCGCGCATGGCGAGTTCGCGGAGGATGGGACCGCGCTCGTGCTCGATACGTTCGTCCTTAAGCTCGAGTGCATACGTCCAATCGGCCATGACCATCAGACAAGAGTCTAAGAGCTTTGTGTCCTGTGTAGGTACATGACTGAGTGTGTAGGCTGTCTCGTTTTCGGAAGTATGGGCGTTGATGTCGTAGCCATATAGCACGCCGTGGCGCTCCAGCATGGCAATCATGCTGTGGCCGGGAAAGTGCTTCGTGCCCTGAAACATCTGATGTTCCAGATAGTGCGCCATGCCGTGCTCACCAGATTTCTCTGCTAAGGCGCCGATGCCGTTGATGAGATAGAAGCAAGCTTGATGGCGCGGGGTGGCATTGTGGCGAATCATGTAGGTGATGCCATTGTCCAACCGTCCTGTCACCACTTGGTTGTCAAACGGTAACGACGAGGGATGGGCAAAAAGGGTCGCCCCACTAAGGAGACAACCCATGACGAGAGAGAACTTATAAAGCATGATAAGAAATAGTTGTCAGTTTGAACTATTTCAATAGTTCAGCAACCTTTTTCTGCAAAGCCTCACCGCGTAGGTTGATGGCGAGGATGGTGTCATCGCTGTCGAGCAAGATCGTGAAGGGAATCAACTGGAGAGCATAGAGTGCCACGACAGGCGACTGCGAACCTTTAAGATCAGAGAGACTCTTCCATGTCATGCCTTCCTCGATCATGGCGTTCTGCCATTTCTGCTTGTCGGTGTCGAGCGAGACGCTGACAATCTCCAGTCCGCGTGTCTGGTAGTTCTTGTAGAGCTTGACGAGGTTCGGCGTCTCCTGACGGCAGGGGCCACACCATGAGGCCCAGAAGTCAAGGAGCTTGATTTTACCCTTGACCTTAGAGAGCGTCACGGAGTCGCCTTCGTTGTTGAGCATGGTGAAGTCGGGCGCCACACGTCCTACGGAGATGCGCTCCACAGTCTCCAAGTGCTGAAGCACAGCTTTGGCGTTAGGCATGGCCTTGATATTGTCGTCGAGCATGTCGTAACGTTTGCGCAGCATGTCGGCAGGCATCTGCATCATGTGGGTGGCGAGGATATAACCGCCGACGAAGGAGTGAGTCAGCTTGCCGAACTCCTCCTCTTCTTTTGCGCGGGCTTTCTCCACAAACTTCATGAAAGAGTTTTGGATGCCTTGCATCTTCATCTGGTTGCCTTCCTGGTAGGCAGTCCGCATCTCCTGCTGTACCTTGTTCTGTTCGCGTTGCGTGCTGTCCACAATTTCTTGGTATGCGTTGAGGGCATCCTGAGCTGGGCCACCAGCGACCTTCACGCCGGATGGCCCGGCGAGGATTTGGAAGTTTGTGTTCTCCAACATCAGTGGAATCATACCCGTGCCTTTCTCCGTGCGGATGTAGGCCACGTCAGGAGTCTTCACCGAGCCGGTAAAGACAAACATTCCTTTCTTCATGTCGGTGGTGCCGAGGGTGTCGGCGTTGCAACTGATGAGGTAGACCTTGCCGTCATCGATGCCAGTGGTCTTACCCGTTATTTGGTAGCCTTCCTGCGCCTGGGCGTCTCTATCGAGATATTCTCAGGTTCAAAGTTCAGCATCTCCGAATTCTGACTCTGTACGATAGCCACCCCATGGACTGCCTTATCAGCCCTCATATTGATGACAAGATCAAAGGAACGGATGGTTCCGTCAGAAGGCCACGACTTCCAGTCGGTAGAAGCATTACTATCGAGCAGATTAGGCAGCAGGCTGTTACCGCTGTCATCTTCAGAGGTAGTGATGCTCCAAGAACTGCTATTGTAGAAATCACTGACAGGAATAGTGGCCACACTGCGCCTATTAACAAACGAGGGCGCCGACGCACCGAAATAAGTATTGGCATACATATTCACTGTAACGCCACCTATCTCGTGCAACTTGGTGATGACCCACTGTGACCGTTTCAACTCAGTTACCTTGCTGGCCACCAAATGATCGGAGAGCATATATCGGCGGGCACCGAGGTTCACAGTCTTCAGATTGGGGAAGTAGAGCAGGTCCTCAAGGGAATAGAGGTCATAATCGAGGCCTACGGTCTGAGCCGAAGCCGCAAAATTCTCCACATTATCGTTGCCAAGTCCATAGTGTTGACACAGCTCCTTCTTGAAGTCAGTGTTCATCATGAAGTTCTTAGTGAGTTTCACAGGCTGGAAGTTGACAGTGTCGGGACAGCCTTCTATCAATCCCGTACGACTCAACGTGACATCCTTGCTCATGTCGACATCAGCCACATCTACATTCTGCTCATCAAAGACATCCTTGGTGAGATGCAGCGTGTCGGGTTGCCCTCGCTTATTGGTATAGGCAATATCGAACTTAACGATGCCATCACTCCAATTGCCCATGAACAGCAGCAGGTGATTCTTATAGAGATAATACTTGTTGAAACCCTGTGTGAAAGCCGTTACGGCCTTATGCTCGTAGGTATAAGGGCGTCGTGTGAGTTCGTTGTCAAGCGAAGGGGCACCATCCTCAGCGATAGACTGCACAAAAACACGGTAGTTTTGATTGGTAAGCCCCTTGATGGTATAGGCGGTGTCTGTTGGAGCGACCTCAGCCGATGCCGTATCGCTGTTCTCTGAAATCCAGGTGATGCGGATATTCCTCACAGCAGGGTCCTTGCTCGGTGTCCATTTGGCGCGCAGGCACTCCCAGCCAGGGTTGACACTGATGTTAGTGCATTTACCGGTGTAGCGGATAGGGCCGTCACCAGCATATTCTTTGTAGGTATCATCCAAACTGTCACCACAGGAAGAGAACAAAGCAAGCGCTGCAGTGAGTATATATATAACTTTATTCTTCATAGCTTGTTATTTTTTAGTATAGACCTCCAGCTCCTGCATGGTGACATACTCCTTTGTATTGGCAAAACTGGAAATAGTATTGGACTTAAAAACTGCGTTGGGTACGATGCGCAGATAGCGATACTTGTCATCAGAAACGCTGAACGACACTTCCAAATAGATAGGCGATGGAATCTGCGTGAGGTCATCGTATGACAGCTCTCCGAAACGCTGAACCAAATCGTTGGTTCTCCACCACTGTCCGTTGTCCACATCGGCAGGCTCATAATGATGACCTATCTGTTTCCAGTTCTCACCATCGTTGGAGCCGTAGATGGTTATCTCACTGGGCAGTCGGTCGACATAGTCCATGTGGAAGATACCATCATAGGATTCCTTCACGCAGCACTGCGCATAGATACGCACGCTTGCCGGCACCTGCTCTGACCCAAGGTCAATGTCTATGTTCTTGTCCAATGCGAAAGGCCCCATAGCAAAAGTATAGTATTCATCGTATCTGCCTCTGGCAGCTCTATAGCCGCGATCGTCACCATCCGTAAGATATTGCAGACCCATCTTGGCGTCATCATCCTCAATGGAAGATGGGCAAGTGACCTTGAGCTGATCCTCGGGGAACTTCACCGTCTGATAAGACTTGATACCCTTCCATTCCTTGGACTGAACAAAGTAACCATGGAAGTCTTCTGTACGGATGACAATATCGTAATCGTCCATCTCCTGCTCGAACTTGATAAAGTTGCTGTTCTCTCCCTGCTGCAAGTTGATGGTTGTTGCAAGGATAGTGTCAGGTTGATTGGTGCTGGGATCCTTACCTATATAAAAGACATGAGCGAAACCTTTCATATCGGCCTCAGGTAGGTTATAAGTCAGTTCCACGCCATTCCACGCAGACTTGACATCGGCCTCCTTGAAGAAGGCAAAAGGGCCGCTGTCCTTGGTGGAAAATGTCGTAGGAGTCTCCTCCGACACATCGCCCTGACGGTTGTGATAATAGATGTTAGCTGGGAAATCGGTGCATGCCTCATTAAAACCTATCAGTGTCAGGGAGTCGCCAAGATATGAACCCTCGACAATGTTTTGCTGTCCCTGGGCATTGGTATAACGCACACGGATGGACTGGACATCAAGGTTGTTGGGCAGTTGATAATGCATCACAGCCCCACCCGACCGGGGTGTGAACGTGACGCTGGCTGCATCGGGTGTGACGGCAAACGTCTTGTCGTCGTCGCTGCTGCACGCCGTCAGCGCAAGAGCCAACAGAGCGACGGCAGATATATTGATAAGTATTGCTTTCATATTTATAGCTTATAATTTATACACTATACATTATACATCGTAAGATAATTCTTAAAATATATCTAATTGAAAATAAAGAAGTTACCTTATTGCATAAACTAAACAGGTAACGATTTGGAAACGAGCGAGCTGCTTTTAGTCGCGGGTTTCTGCATTAACAAAGAACGCTTGTTATTCTATTTGCAAAGATAATCATTTGCTTTGAATAACAAGCGTTTTTGATGAAGATTTCTCTCTTTTGCTTTGTCTTCGTTTTGGGATAGAGGTTGGGAATAGAGAAAAGTGGTTACAATCCTCTCCCTCTTTTCTTCTTTTTCTTGACTTGGTTTCTGAGCCTGTGCTGCCACGCAGTCTCGGCATAATCATCACCATGTATCTGTGGGTTGATGAACTCGCCTGCTGCGGAAATGATTTCTTCGGCTGCATTTATGGCTGTATTTGCCATATTACCTACTGCTTGTGCAATAGATGAACTTTCATTTGTGTTGGCAGGTGACGTATAGGAGCGGCTGGGAGGAACAAGTTGATAACCTGTATCGGATTGAGTTTTGTTCTTTGCCAGCTCATCTGCCATTGTCGTGGCTTTCTTTGGTTCTATCTTGTTGCTTATCTCGAAGTTCTTCTGCAAGGAATGGTTTAATTGCCCTTTCCTCAATACGGTATTTGGGATTAAAGAAACGCTTAAATGCTTCCCTTGCCAAATAGGAAAGGCTTTGAGTAATCAGTACCCACGCATCATCCTTTACCTTGATAAGGTTGGAAACATGTGTAAAGAAGTAGGCCGTTCGTCTCAACACCTCTATGGCTTCCTTTTCATTGTCCGTCATCTTAGGAACTGCTGTTACCTCTCCATTAAGTAATATCTCACGGCAGTAATCTGAGAACTTCCGCCCTGCGCTTTCTGCCTTTGATTTAATTCGTTGCTTCTCCTCTAAGGTGCACCTTACCTTGATGAACTCCGTCTTGTTCATCCGCAGTTCTTTCTTCTCCTGCTGCTGCCATCGGGCAGTCTTGCTATTGTATCTGTTCATATAAAAGTCCTCTTTTCGTTATTGCTTAATTCCTGAATGCTGACCGATGAGAACGGAGTGATTACGGTCTAACCCCCCGACAGTCTGACAAGGGGAGCAAGCGCAGTTTGTGGGTACAAACTGACGTCTTGCAATGTCAGTGATAAGACCATTTACGCACGAGGCGTTTTGCAGCCGAAAAGTGAATGCCGTGCATTCTGTGTTTAACTGTGTTCGTGGTGTTTTCATCATTCAGATGTCTGCTTACTAAAAATATGATGTCATATTTACCCAAATATGACGTCTCATTTACGAGAATATGACATCATATTTTAATGCGATAGTAGGATTAGAGCGGGAAATAAATCTTTTGAAATTCATCCCTCGCCCCCCTCCTGTGGTTTATAACCTCCTCCATTTCTCTATGTCCTCACCGTACTCCTCCAGATGGAGGCGCACGATGTTCTCCACGAAACTTGAGAGGTTGCTGCGCCTGTCACCCAACCTGCGGACGACGAAGTCGGCACGTTCCTGTGTCTCCCTGCTCAGATAAACCGCCTTTCGGTCGTTCAATTTGGACGGGACAAGGAACGCCTGTTTGTAGGCTTCGAGCGTTCCCCGTCTCATCTTGGCACTGATGCGCCGTTGAATGGTTGCATTCTCTGTGTGCAGTGTAGGTTCGGATGGCTCGGAAGCTATTACTTCTCGGCAATCTGTTTCCTTTGATGGCGCTTTTGCCTGTGGTTGTTCTTCCACCTCGTCTTCTGTATCTCCCAAGTAGTATGTAAGACTTTTCCTTTCTGTTCTTTCATTACTTTCCTGTCTGTTCATGTTGAACGCTTCTTTTATGGATTGGTCTATCTCCTCTCTGCTTGCTTTCATCTTTTTCATTGCTCTATCGTATTTTTAGTTTGACTTGTTTGGGTTTATTGCTTGTTTTGGGTGTTTTCTCCAACTTTTTCTGTTGCTCACGAACACGGCTGACATGATACTCGTTGAGGTCTTTGAACAGTGAAATCAAGAGTATCGATGTAACGAAGTGTCCGTTGATGCTGCAACTAAAAGCATATGGGTTGGATGAATTGAACCATGTAGACGTGAAGAACAATCCGGAGCTGCAACTCATCAACCTAAAGAATACGGCACTGAGTGGTATAGACTTGACGAATAACCGGAAACTGATATGCCTGAACCTCACAAATTGCAAACTGACAAACATCAACGTGTCGAACATGCCCGATTTGAAACAGCTATATCTCAACAACAACAGCATAGAGAGCATAGACCTGAAGAACAACCCAGCACTGTTCGACCTGTTTGTAATGAAAAACAAACTTACGTCGCTCGATTTGTCGAAGAACGTGCTGCTTGAAAAGATCGATGCAGCAGAAAACACGCTCAATGAGCTCGACCTGTCGGCAAATACCGCCATCTGGTACATCGACGTACGCGGAAACAAATGGAACGCTTGCCAGCTCAACGACTTCTACTACACACTGCCCAAATACGTAGACCCGGGAGAAGAAGTAACCGGCAAAACCACACCAACGAAACTGTGGATTGCATATGGCAATAATGAAAACGACGTGGAACACTCCGAAACACTGCTCGCAAAATCGAAGCTATGGATAATGAATTACACCAAAGACGGAGACGGAACAGGCTGCAATGAGGCATACATAACCATTCTGCCTTATGAAAACGGAGACGTAACCGTGAAAGATGCGGGAAACAACCTCGTAAAGAGCGGCTCTAAGGTGCAGAAGAACACCGAACTCACCGTTGATGCCACACCGAAGAGCGGTTACGCCTTGATTTCGGTGAAAGCAAATGGCGAAGATGTTGCAAACAATAAATTCACGGTGAAACAGGCAACCGAAGTTGTCGTGAAGTTTGCATTGGCATCTTCAATCGGTGGTGTTGAACGCACAATGGCAACCGCAGAGGGCGGCAATCACGAAATCAACATCTATACTGACAGTGAGGTAAAGGCAACCGTACTCGGAGCAAACGGCAAGGTGCTCTTCTCTGATACCGTGTCTACAAACACATCCATCAACCTCCCCACCGGTATTTACATCGTAACATTGCAAAACGGCACAGACACTGCAACACGCAAATTGCTTGTAAAATAAGTGTTGTGCTCAACGCAGCCGACTAAAACAAAGCGAGGGGGACGCGTTGTCGCGACGCGTACCACTCTGTGTGTATATATAAAGGTGTCTCTTTTATGCTTCCCGCACCATCGTGGCAATCCGGCGACCGAAACAATTGGTCTGCGGGCTTTGCGTCAGTTGCACTGTGTCGGCAGAGGCTAAATCCGGCTTGCAGAGTGCCGAGCGGTGCCGGCAGAGACTAAATCCGACTTGCGAAGTGTTACGACGAGCATTTCCTCGATTATTTCGCTTTCCACAAGGGAAGGCCGAAGCGAATACTATTCAGCGAATAGATTTGAACTTTCGAGCTATTGAATTTAAAAGCCCAGCAATAATCAGCATTATTAACCCCGCAATAGTTCGATGAACAGGTATAGAAACCTTCAGTTGCAAAATGATAAAGTTTATACTTTGGATCTGAAGACATATTTGCTCCTCCATAGTTACCCAGGGCTGGCAGGAAGAAATACTTTTTAAGTGCAGCCGTTGAAGGTGCTCCTTGCCCTATCGTCTTTGAAACGCCATCACTCATCATGCCTGCATCAGGGTCGATTAAATTGTCATAAACATGGTCATGATTCTTAAGCGCTGCCACCGTGGTGCTGTTCTCTGCGGCTATCTCGCTCTGCTTTTTAATCCAAGCACCGCCATGATAAATTTTTCCACGGAACAAGAAAGCTGCTTCACCATCCCAACGGATGTCGCCCTTGTCGTAATACCATGCCAACTCCCACACGCTGGGGCAGTCCTTGGCCGATCGTGTAGCATATTGGATCGTGTTGCTGTAACCATGACTAAAGGTAAAGCTCGGCACTTGGGGAGGATTGTAATTATAAATGCGGTCGGCATCAGGCCCCGTATATTGGAGTGGAGGTCCAAAAATCCAAAAAGAAGAGGACACAGGAAGCTCTGATGCCGGCTCATCAGCAGCTGTGTATAGCCCCTCGCTATAATTAGCCGGCGTTTTGTTGTGCCACATGTCTTCTTGTGCATCCCAAAGATAGTATTTCGTATTGGAATAATCTTCAAACAAATGGGCGGTGACGGGATAGAGGGTGTTGGCCTTATAGTCTTTGGAATCGAGATGCTTCACGATGGTGCCGGTGTTGCCAGTGTTGGTGTTCTTCACGGTGTATTCCACAGTGAGCGTGTGCACGCCCGGGGCAATCACCATGTAGGCGCCGTTGGTGTCGAGGCTCGTGGCAGCATTGCTGATGTCGAAATTGCCTGTGTTGAGGGTGATTTCGTTCGATGAGCCCGTGCCAGTGAGACCGGTGGGGGTGAGGGTGTAGTTGCCGGCAATGTTGTTGTCGGATGTCACCTTAACAGCGGTCAAAACCCAGCCCGTTTCAGTGACATTGGTGGTGCGGGGCAGAAAGCAGAGATACGCAGACCGGTGGGTGAGCGTGACCCCATACTTGCCGGCACTCGTGCGCGTGGCTAAGGCTGTGCCGCAATCGCCACTCTCGCCGATGTGGCTGGTGGTGTTGGGGGCCGCATGCACGACCTTGGCACC
>OGJK01000569.1_pt1 | contig 39222 bp, 38 predicted proteins | sample 1571961 | NCBI WGS metagenome assembly OGJK01 (sample SAMEA2582120, study PRJEB24529) | metagenome | biome: Human gut stool | place: China | collected 2011 | reverse complement strand
CTCCCCCAAGAGTCCACATCGACGGGGAGGTTTGGCACCTCGATGTCGGCTCATCGCATCCTGGGGCTGTATTCGGTCCCAAGGGTTTGGCTGTTCGCCAATTAAAGCGGTACGCGAGCTGGGTTCAGAACGTCGTGAGACAGTTCGGTCCCTATCTGTCGTGGGCGCAGGATATTTGATGGGAGCTGTCCCTAGTACGAGAGGACCGGGACGGACGTACCTCTGGCGCACCAGTTGTTCCGCCAGGAGCATAGCTGGGCAACTACGTACGGATCGGATAAACGCTGAAAGCATCTAAGCGTGAAGCCGACCCAAAGATAAGATGTCCCATTGTTTTAAACAAGTAAGACCCCTTGAAGACTACAAGGTCGATAGGCACGATGTGTAAGTGGAGCGATCCATTCAGCAAGCGTGTACTAATAGGTCGAGGGCTTGACCACAATTCGCTTGAGACTCTTAGAGTCAACGAAAAAATGTAAGCAGTGATTATTCAGTTTTGAAGGCACGTCCTTCTAAGAAATACTGGACAAACAGTAGACCTTATGGTATACTGAGCCAGTCATATGGTCGGTGACGATGACGGTGAGGTTCCACCTGTTCCCATTCCGAACACAGCAGTTAAGCTCACTCGTGCCCAAGATAGTTAGCTGGAAACGGCTTGTGAAAATAGGTAGTCGCCGACTTGATCAAAACGCTCTAAGAGAGATCTTAGAGCGTTTTCTTTTTGCTTTTTTCGTCCAAAGCTCTTGCATCTGGTCGGCGGGTGCGGTATGCTTAACCAATAGGACGCTTGCAAGAGGGAGGGCAGAGACATGGACAGAGAAGAGATCCGCTATCTGCTGGGCAGCACGATCTATGCACGGGCCAAGGCATACGAGAACCGGGTGCAGGATCTGGAATGTGAGACGGCGGAGAACGGCGTGCGCCATCTGAGCGCCGACGTGCGGGGCAGCGGCCGGAACCTCTACCGGACCCAGGCGTGGCTGCGCCAGAACGGCAGTTTCGTCAGCGCCAGCTGTACCTGCCCTTTCAATGAAAACGGCGAAGGTCCCTGCTGCAAGCACATCGGTGCGCTGCTGCTGCATGAGGTGGATGAGCCGGAAGAAAAGACGGAGTCAAAACCGGAAAAGAAGGCACTGCTGGACATCCCGGGTGTGCAGCGCGGGACAGAATTTGCTAAAGAAGCCGCAGCTCGGAAGGATAGCTACGTCTCCGGTCTCGAGATGCTGTTCGGCAGGAAATGGCGAGGCGATGAACCTGTCTCGGATGTGCGGGCACAGGAGCTTCTCCGGGCCTATCAGGAGGACGCGCTGGCCGAGGTGGAGAGTCTGACGGCCTCGGACGGCCAGCAGCGAGGCTTCGCAGAACTGGAACCGGAACTCATCCTGGACTACTCCGGACAGCCGCCGCTGCTGCGCCTCCGCATTTCGGACGGCGGGCGGCAGTATGTCGTAAAAAGCATCCCGGAACTGCTGACGGCCATCGAGAAAGAGCGGAGCGTCAGCTACGGCAAAACGCTGGCCTTTGTCCACCGCTGGGACGCCTTTACCTCCGAGGCACAGAAAATTCTGACGCTGCTCCGCCGCCAGCAGGACACGGTGAAGAGCGTGGAAGCCGCCACAGGCCGCCCGACCCGCAGCATCGCAAATGGCCCCGCTGGAAGTGTGCCGCTGTCGGGTGAGCTGCTGGATGAACTGGTGGTATTATATGAGCCGAGGGGCGAGGTGGGCGGCTACACCTTGCGAAAGGGTCTGCCCGCGCTGACGCTGCGGGTCGAGAAGAAGAGGGGCGGCGTACACATCGTGGTGGAGCCCAGTCTGTACACATTGCAGGGCCTCGACTACAGCTACCTTTATAATGAAGACACCATCTGGAAGCTGGAACGAGCCGAAGCGGCCCGTCTGCTGCCCGCGTTGAACGCCCTCTGCGGCAGCGGACTCTTTTTCACCAGCAAGGATGCCGTGTCGTTTTGCAGCTTCGTGCTGCCGGAGCTGGGCCGGAAGATCACCATCGACGACCCTGACCGGCTGCTTTTGAATCAGATACCGCTGGAGCCGGTGGTGCAGTTTTATCTGGATGCGCCCCACATGGGGGCCGTCCGCGCCCACCCGGAATTTTTGTATGGGGAAGACAGGGTGACGCCTTTTGCGGCCCCGGTCGATTTATTGAGGGACGCCCGCGCAGAGCGTCGGGCCGGGCGGCTGCTCCAAACTTATCTGACCCAGCAGACCGACACCAGCCCCGCCGAATATGGCACAGACGACGAGGATACCCTTGTTACTTTCCTTGAAGAGGGTGTGCCTGCCCTGCTGGCGGAGGGCGAAGTCTACCTCAGCGATGCATTCCGCGACTTGCAGGCTGCGCCGCCGAAGATCTCGGTGGGTGTGTCGGTACAGGGCAGTGTGCTTGATCTGGAGGTGGACACCGGCGAATTCCCGGTGAGCGAGCTGAAAGCTCTGCTCAAGTCGCTCCACCAGAAAAAGCGCTACCACCGCCTGCGGGATGGCCGATTGCTTCGGCTGGATGACTCGCTGGAAGTGCTGGACGAACTGAACGAAACGCTGGAGCTCTCCGGCGCAAAGCTGGGCCAGAACCATGCGCGGCTTCCGCTTTACCGTGCGCCCAGCCTCGACTGGGCGCTGTCGGGCCAGACCGGTGTGCGCTTCAACCGGGATGACGCCTTCCGGCGCATCAGCCGGAGCTTCCACGCCGTCAAGGACAGTGAGTATGCCCCGCCTGTCTCCCTGCAAAAGACCCTGCGCAAATATCAGCGGGACGGCTACCGCTGGCTGCGGACGCTGGACGGTTACGGCATGGGCGGCATCCTCGCCGACGATATGGGCCTGGGCAAGACGGTGCAGGTGCTGAGCTACCTGCTGGCCATGAAGCAGAACGGCCAGACTCTGCCCAGCCTCATCGTCTGCCCGGCCTCGCTGGTGCTGAACTGGGCCGAGGAGTGTCAGAAATTCACGCCCGAACTCTCCTGCGTGGTGGTGGATGGCGACGCCGCCCACCGCGCCGAGCTGGCTGAGAGCTGGCCCGCCGCCGACCTCGTGGTGACCAGCTACGATTTGCTGCGGCGTGACGAGGCGCTTTACGAGGGGCAGGAGTTTTACGCCTGCATCCTCGACGAGGCGCAGGCCATCAAGAACCACACCACCCAGAAATACAAGGCCGTCTGCAAAGTGCGCAGCCGGGTGCGGTTTGCCCTCACCGGTACGCCGGTGGAGAACCGGCTGGGCGAGCTGTGGAGCATCTTCTCCTTCCTGATGCCGGGCTATCTGCCGCCCTACAAGAGCTTTTGCAGCCGGTTCGAGAAGCCCATCGTGCAGGAGGAAGACCAGACCGCCGTGCGGCGTCTCAATCAGCTGACCGGCCCCTTCATCCTCCGCCGCATGAAGTCGGATGTGCTGAAGGAGCTGCCGCCCAAGACCGAGAATGTCTACCGCATCGAGCTGGAAGAGGAGCAGCGCAAGCTCTATCTGGCCGCTGTGGTGGACGCCCGGGAGAAGCTGCAGGCCGCAAAGCCCGAGGACAAGATGGCGGTGTTCGCCGTCCTCATGCGGCTGCGGGAGATCTGCTGCGACCCGCGCCTTATCGCAGACAACTGGGAGGGCGGCAGCGCCAAGCTGGACGCCTGCGCGGAGCTTGTCTCCAGCGCCGTGGAGGGCGGCCACCGCATCCTGCTGTTCAGCCAGTTCACCTCGATGCTCGAGCTGCTGGCAAAGCGTCTGGACGCCGAGGGCATCAGCCACTTTACGCTGCAGGGCTCGACGCCGAAGCCCGTCCGGGCGGAGCTGGTCCGGCGGTTCAACGGGGGAGAGGTGAGCGTTTTCCTCATCTCGCTGCGGGCCGGCGGCACTGGCCTTAACCTGACGGCGGCGGACATCGTCATCCACTACGACCCATGGTGGAACGTCGCCGCCCAGAATCAGGCCACCGACCGCGCCTACCGCATCGGCCAGCAGAACCCGGTGCAGGTGTATAAGCTCATTGCACAGGATACCATTGAAGAAAAAATCGTGGAATTGCAGCAGGCCAAGCAGTCGCTGGCCGACACCGTGACCGGCACCGCCGATGGTGCCATCCTCTCGATGCGGCCGGATGAGCTGCTGCAGCTGCTGGAAGGGAGCGAACCATGAAATACGCATTATTTTCGGTGCCGGTAGGCACCATTTACGACCTGCCCCAGACCATCAAAGAGGGCGAGGCGGGTCTTGTCTCCACCATCGGAGATGAGGGCCTGTATGGGCAGGCCTGTCAGGTGCGGACTGCGCCCGGCGGCGTGACCGCTGCGGGCGTCCAGCTGCCGCCCGATGTGGCCGAAGTGGTCAGCTTTTACGGGTACCATGGCTATGTGGATCAGCGGGAATTGCAGTTTGTCCGCGAGGAGGAGCTGTGGGAGTATCTGGGGGCAGACCTCGTTCTCGTGGGCCGCGCTACGGATGTCCTCAGCCTGCCCAAGGTGCAGGGCGTCCGGATGATGGAATTGGAGCGGGGAGGCGTTCTCCGCCGCCAGCCTGAGACCGCCGAAGAGGTCGAGGCCCACAAGGGCTGGGCGAAAGTCCTGCTGACGGATGGCCGGACGGGCTATGTCCGGGACGTGGCGCTGGAGCCGGTGAAATATGAGATGACGGCGGTCTTCTCCCAGAGAGAGGGCCTTGCTTTCAATGACGCACTGGCCGAGACGCTGGACACGACGGCAGACAAGCTCGTGCCGGAAGCTGTGGCACGCTGGTACGGCGGCAGCGAAGATGCTTTCCGCGCCGCTGTCTGTGAGCAGGCAAAGAAGTATATGGGTACCGAGTACCGCTGGGGCGGCAAGTCGGGCCGGGGCATCGACTGCTCAGGCCTTGTCAGCAGCGCCTACATGCAGTGCGGTGTGCTCATCTACCGCGACGCAAAGATCATCGAGGGCTGGCCGATGCATGAGGTGGCCTTCGAGAACAAAAAGCCCGGCGATGCTCTCTTCTTCCCCGGCCATGTGGCGCTTTATCTGGGCGAAGGGCGGTATATCCACTCCACCGGTGCCGCCGTCAGCGGCGGTGTGGTCATCAACAGCCTTGAGCCGAGCGACCCGCTGTATCGGGAGGATCTGGTGAAGTGTTTGTATGCGGTGGGGAGTATTTTCTAAAAGGAGATAACCATGAAAGTCTTTGATCTACATTGTGATACCCTGAGTGAGCTGCGCTACGCCGAAAAGGCGGGTACGCCCAAGAGCTTTGCGCAGAATGATCTGCACATCGACTTGCAGAAACTGAAAAAGGGCGACTATATGCTGCAGTGCTTCGCCGCCTTTGTCAATCTGGGCGACAAGACCCCCGGTGCCGACCCGCTGGTGACGGCGCTGGAAGAAATCGACGTCTTCAAACGCATCATGGAAAAATACCCAGAGGATATTGCTCCGGTGTATCGACCCTCTGACATCCGAAAAAACGCCGCCGAGGGCAAGATCAGCGGAATGCTCACCATTGAAGAGGGCGGCTGCTGCAAGGGCAGCATCGGTGTGCTGCGCCGGATGTACGAGCTGGGCGTCCGCATGATGACCCTGACCTGGAACCACGAGAACGAGCTTGCCAGCCCCAACGTCGTCCCCGGCGGGGGCCACAACATCTGGCCCTGCACCCCCAACACCGAGACGGGCTTGAAAGAAAAGGGCTTCGAGTTCCTGGCTGAGATGGAGCGTCTGCACATCATCGCAGATGTGAGCCACCTGTCCGACAAGGGCTTCTGGGACATTGTGGAGCACTCCACCCGCCCCTTTGCGGCCAGCCACTCCAACTGCCGCGCCCTCGCACCCCACTGCCGCAACCTCACCGACGAGATGATCCGCGCCCTCGCCAACAAGGGCGGCCTCGTGGGTCTGAACTACTGCAGCGGCTTCCTCGACAACCAGCCCGAAGAAAAGCTCTGCCGCAGCACCACGGCCCTGATGGCAAAGCACGCGGCCCACTTCAAGCAGGTGGGCGGTATTGAGATCATCGGTCTGGGCAGTGACTTCGACGGCATCGGCGGCAAGCTGGAAATGGACGACTGTTCCAAGCTCCCGCTGCTGGCCGACGCACTCCGCCGCGAGGGCTTCACCGAGGACGAGGTAGAGGCCATTTTCTACCGCAACGCCCGGCGGTTCTTCGAAGAAAACCTCTAAATAATGTATAAAACGACATGGAGATTCCAAAATGGATAAAAACATGACGCTGGAAAAGCGTATTGCCGCCGAGCTGTATTCCTATCAGGGCAAGATGAGCGTCTTTGTGGACGATCTGCACGGCCACACGGTCGAAATCGGCGCTGACGAGGAATTTGAGACGGCTTCCACCATCAAGGCATATATCCTCGCAGCCCTGTATCTGCAGGCCAGCCGGGGCAAAGCCAGCCTCGAGGAAAAAATCACTTACAAGCCCGAGCACTTTGTGGACGGTTCCGGTATGCTCCGGGCGCTGGGCGTGGGCGCAAGTCTGAAAGTTAAAGACGCCGCCACCATGATGATCATCTGCTCCGACAACATCGCTACCAACATGGTCATCGACTATCTGGGGCTGGACACCATCAACGCCTGCATCCGGGAGATGGGCTTTGCCCACACCGTCCTGCACAACCCGCTCCACTTTGATATTTACAACGACCTCGGCACCACGACGCCCCGGGACTACGCCTCGCTGTTTGCGCAGGTGGCAAAGGGAACGCTCGTCAGCGCTGAGGCCAGCGCTGAGATGCTGGCCATCTTCCGTCAGCAGCACTACAATACCATGCTGACCCACGACTTCCCTCAGTTCTATCTCGACTGCGAGGAGACCGGCGAGCCGGAACTCATCTGGGTGGCCAGCAAGAGCGGCAGCATGAACGCCTGCCGCAACGACGGCGGCATCGTCCACACCCCCTACGGCGAGTATGTCATCGTCCTGATGAACAAGGACTTCCACGACATCATCGAGTACAATGACCATCCCTCCATGGTCTACGGCGCCCGGGTGTCCCGGATGATACTCGACCAGATTTTGGCCTGCGAGGGTGAGCTGTACAAGTAAAATCGTGGAAAAAATAGGAATATTAAGGGGAATCATAACAATGGGTATTCAAATCAGCCTGCCGATGATGGCATTTCTGGTGTTCATGACCGGCTTTGCGGGCTTTGTCGATTCGGCAGCGGGCGGCGGCGGACTCATCAGTCTGCCGGCCTATCTCTTCGCGGGCCTGCCGCCTCACTATACTTACGCCACCAACAAATTCAGCGCCGCCTGCGGCACGACGTTCGCCACGGCCAGCTTCTTCAAGAACGGCGCGATGAACCTCAAGGTCGGCATCCTCGCCGCCATCGGAAGCTTTGCGGGCAGTGCCTTGGGCGCACACATCGTCCTGATGCTCAGTGATGAGGTGCTGCAGATGATGATGTTCATCATCCTGCCCATCGCGGCAGTCGTCATCCTGTGGCGTCGCAATCTCCCGGACGAGAACCGGGACGACGGCACCCTGAATTTGAAAAAGGCCCTGCTGGCCCTGGGCATCGGCTTTGGCATCGGTCTGTACGACGGCATGGTGGGGCCTGGCACCGGGACCTTTGCCATCATCGCTTTCACCAGCCTGATGGGCTTCGACCTGCGCACCGCCAACGGCAACGCCAAGGTGCTCAACCTCGCCAGCAACTACGCCAGCCTCTTCACCTATCTGAGCAGCGGGCTGGTGGTCTTTCCGGTGGGCATCCCCTGCGCCATCAGCAACATCGTCGGCAACATCATCGGCTCCCACTTCGCCCTGAGAAAGGGCGCAAAGTTCATCCGCCCCATGATGCTCGTGGTGCTGGTGCTCCTGCTGGGCAAGCTCATCATGGATATGCTGTAAGTAAAAACGAAAAAAGGCTGCTGTGCGTCTGCACAGCAGCCTTTTATTATATCCTATCAGTCGATGACCAGCCCGTTATCAAAGAAGGCCAGACCAAACGCACCGGGACCGGCGTGGGTGCCGATGACGCAGCCGATCTGGCGCACCAGCGGCTCGGGAAGGCCGAGATTGTCCACCAGATAGGTCTGGATGGGGTTCACCTCGCGGGGGCTGATGGTGTAACCGGCCAGAGAGGGGAAACGGGGATTGACGCCGCCCAGCTCCTCTATCTTCTTGAAGAGGGCGACGTATGCGCCGGGCAGACCCCGGGCCTTGCCGGCCATGGCGACTTTGCCCTCCTTGATGGTGATGAGGGGCTTGATGCCCAGCATCCCGCCGGCCACGGCGACGGCGGCGGGCAGACGGCCGCCCTTGCGCAGATACTTCAGGTCGTCGATGGCGGCGACGAGGTGCAGGTGCTCCTTGGCGTGCTCGAGGGTGGCGGCGATCTGGACGGCAGACTTGCCTTCATCCCGCAGGTGTGCGGCCAGACGCACCAGCAGACCCTCGCCGAGGCAGACATTGGTGCTGTCCACGAAGAGGACGTTGTCCACATTGGCCAGGTCTGCGGCCAGCTTCGCACACTGATAGGTGCCGGACAGCTCATGGGACAGGAAGATGCCCACGACCTCGTCTCCGGCGGCAGCAGCCTCGGCGTAGAACTTTTCGAACAGCTCAGGGCTGGGCTGGCTGGTGGTGGGCAGCTTTTTGCAGCCGGCCATGTGCTCGTAGTACTCGCTGGGAGTCAGGTCCACGCCGTCCCGGATGACGGTGCCGTCCTCGAGGGTGACGTTGAGGGGGATGACGTCCACACCCAGCTGCGCGGCCTCGGCGGGCAGGATGTCGGATGCAGAATCGGTAAGAATGCGTATCATATAGCTCGTACCTCCATGGGTGCGTTCATCGTGTGTCTTTGGTAAAACGACAAATCCATAAAAAAGTCGTACAAAGTATACCAGAACGCTGGGCGGAATGTCAATCTTTTGAGTGAAATTTCTTCGAATGAACGAAAAACTGCTTGCAAAACGGGGCGGCAGTATGGTACAATGTCCGCCGACAGGAGGGTGCGCCGTGAAAAGACTGATAAGGGAAACGGAAAAGCCGTCTTTTCCGGCTCAGTGCCGGGTCCTGGCCGAGGCGGCAGTGCTCTGGGGGCTGCTGGCGGCGGGAGCACAGCTGCTGCTCCCGGCGGAAAAGACGGCTCTGCCCGAGGGCGCGGCCCTCGCGTGGGCTGCGCTGCGCATCTGCCTTGTGACCCCTCTGGCGGAAGAGCTTGCCTTCCGGGGCGGGGCGCTCTATCTTTTGCAGCCGCTGGGCGGCGCGGGGGCTGTGGTGGTGCAGGCGGTGATTTTTGCGGCGCTGCACGGCAGCTGGACGGCCCGGGCCTATGCGCTGGGCATGGGGCTCATCTTCGGCTGGGCGGCCCAGAAAGCGAAGAGCGTATGGCCCGGCAGCGCGTTACATATTATAAATAACTGCTTCGTGTTTGCCGCACGGCTGGCAGAAAGGGGAATGGGATGACCGATTTTGAGCTGATGGGCGCGGCGCTGGAAGAGGCCCGAAAGGCCGCTGCACTGGGCGAAGTGCCGGTGGGCGCGGTAGTGGCGAAGGACGGAGAGATCATCTCTGCCGCCCACAACACCCGCGAGACGGAGAAAAACGCCCTCCACCACGCTGAGCTGCTGGCCATCGACGCGGCCTGCAAAAAGCTGGGCGGCTGGCGGCTGTGGCAGTGTGAGCTGTTCGTGACGCTGGAACCCTGCCCCATGTGCAGCGGCGCCATCATCAACAGCCGCATCAAGCGGGTGGTGTACGGTGCCGCCGACGTCAAGGCGGGCTGCTGCGGCTCGGTGACAGACCTCTTCGCCCAGCCCTTCAACCATCACCCCGTCATCGAGAAGGGACTGCGGGCCGATGAGGCACAGCAGCTTTTGCAGGAATTTTTCGTTTCACTGCGGGCCAGGCGGGCCGCAAAGCCCCGCTGGAAGCCGCCCGTGAACCCCTGAATCTGTGAAAAAAGTGGGAACTGCGTGAAAAAATCACCGGTGACCACTTTATTTTTTCGCCCGATTGTGCTATATTATTCAATGGAAACTTGTCGAAACCACACAAATGCCGCCGGGCGCGCCGCAGAGCCGGCCTAGACCGGAAAAAGTGAGCAGAGCGCAGCTCCGGCGGGGTGGGGGAAGCTGTTTCCTTTCCCGCCGCAGAGGCTTTGACACGAAGAGGCGCTGCGGCCGAAAATAGTGGACAGGAGGGTTTGACTCTTGTACAACGACGAATTTGAGCTGACATTTGACCTTGCAGACGCCGGGCCGAAGAAAGAACAGCGCAGGCCGACCCTGCCCGAGCCGGAAGAAGCGGCTGTGGCCGCACCGCCGGTGCAGGAAACGAGGGAAACGCCGGTCAGCGCTGCGCCGGAGAACACACCGGCACCGGAACGCGAGCCGGAACCTGCGGCAGAGCCCCAGAGCACTGCCCCGGCGGCGAAGGGCCGCACCGTCCTCATCTCGGGCGGCGACCGGGGCATCGGCGCAGCAGCAGCCCGCGCATTCTATGCGGCGGGCTACCGGGTGGCAGTGTTCTACCACACCAACGCCGAGGCCGCCGCAGCCCTGCAAAAAGAGCTGCCGGGCGTACTGGCCGTCCAGTGTGACGTGGCCAGCCGGGCCAGCTGTGAGCTGGCCTTCCGCGCCGCCGAGCAGGCGCTGGGCCGGGTGGATGTGCTGGTGAGCAACGCGGGCATCGCCCAGCAGAAGCTGTTCACCGACATCACGCCGGAAGAGTGGCAGCGGATGCTGGACGTCAACCTGACCGGTGCGTTCAACCTCTGCCAGCTGGCCCTGCCCGGGATGATACGCCGCAAAGCGGGCCGTATCCTCACCGTGAGCAGCATGTGGGGCCAGACCGGCGGCAGCTGCGAGGTACACTATTCCGCCGCCAAGGCGGGCCTCATCGGCCTGACCAAGGCACTGGCAAAAGAAGAAGGTCCCAGCGGCATTACCGTGAACTGCGTGGCCCCCGGCGTCATCGACACCGATATGATGGCTTCGTTCACTGCTGAGGACAAAGCGGCATTGGCCGAAGAGACCCCTGTGGGCCGTCTCGGCACCGCCGAAGAGGTGGCAAAGCTTCTGCTGTACCTCGCCGGAGAAGACGCCGGCTACATCACCGGCCAGGTGTTCGGCGTCAACGGAGGTCTTGTGATTTAAGAAGCAAGACCGAAACTATGAGACAAGTTCACTTGCGGGGCGCTTCCCCCGCAGTGAGAAGGAGAGAGCGAAATGGGCATGACTTTGAAGGAACTGTTGACGAAAGGCGAAGGCACCCTGTCGGCACAGGAGGCCAAAACTTTGGCTGCACAGTGCAGGATGGATGTGGAAACGCTCTATACGCTCCTTGAAGAGCGCGGCATCAAGATCATCGAGGATGAGGCCGACGCCGATGTGAATCTGGACGTGGACAGCATCATCGCCGAGGTGGAGAACGCCGAGAACAACAGCGACGAGCTGGGTCTGGGCGGCGACGACGAGGAAGAGGCCGCCGAGGAGAACCCTGCCGACCTGAAGGCTGCGATGGATGAGCTGCTGGACGACCCCGTCAAGAACTACCTCAAGCAGATCGGCCAGATCCCTCTGCTGAGCGCGGAACAGGAAGTTGATCTGAGCAAGCGCATCCACGCCGGTGCCGAGGCTGCCCACATCCTGCAGGCCGACCGCCAGAAGTACGGTGCGACCGAGTACATCAAGAAGAACAGCGCCCGCTTCTCGTTCGAGGAGGATGAGAACAGCCGCAGCTACACCGAGGACATCGACGAAGAGGGCAACGAGAAGTCCAGCGAGGACGCCGAGGAAAAGGCTGCTGAGGAAGAGGCCATGGAGGCTGTGGAGAACGGCCCCCTGACCGAGGAGCGCCGTCAGGAGCTGCTGAAGACCCGCCGCGACGGCCTGAACGCCCGCCGCAGCCTGAGCGAAGCGAACCTCCGTCTGGTGGTCTCCATCGCCAAGAAGCATGTGGGCCACAATCTGGCCTTCCTCGATCTCATCCAGGAGGGCAACATCGGCCTCATCAAGGCGGCTGAGAAGTTCGACTGCGACCGCGGCTTCCGCTTCTCCACCTATGCGACCTGGTGGATCCGTCAGGCCATCACCCGCGCCATCGCCGACCAGGCCCGTACCATCCGTATCCCGGTGCATATGGTCGAGACCATCAACCGGATGCGTCAGGCCACGAACCAGCTGGTCTACCAGAACGGCCACGAGCCCACCCCGGAAGAGCTGGCAAAGGCCATGGACATGAGCGTCGAGCGTGTGCGTGAGATCCAGCGCATGGCACAGGAGCCCGCCAGCCTTGAGAGCCCCGTGGGCGAGGAAGAGGATTCCTCTCTGGGCGATTTCGTTGCCGACGAGAATGCCGAGGCTCCCGGCAAGGCTGCTGACCGCGCTATGGTGGCCCAGCAGATCAATCAGGCTCTCAAGAGCCTGACTCCCCGTGAAGAGAAGGTCATCCGTCTCCGCTTTGGTCTGGACGATGGCCGTCCCCGCACGCTGGAAGAGGTGGGCCGCGACTTCGGCGTTACCCGTGAGCGCGTCCGCCAGATCGAGGCAAAGGCTATCCGCAAGCTGCACAGCCGCAAGTGCCTGGCTCTGCTGAACGGTCTTATCGAGTGATATTTTCAACAATGCAGACGGCTGCCGTGGAAAACGGCAGCCGTTTTTCTGTATCCGGGCAGAAAAAACGCAAAATGCCAGATTTTTTTGCAAAAAACGCTTGCAATGCGGCAGAGTTTATGGTATTATAATTGAGCTGTGATTGTGCTGCTATAGCTCAGTTGGTAGAGCGCATCCTTGGTAAGGATGAGGTCTCCAGTTCGAATCTGGATAGCAGCTCCAGCTCAGAACACCTTGAGGTTGAAAAACTTCAAGGCGTTTTTTTGTTGTAATTTGTGATTTTGCCTGCCTGGGTTGATTTTTTGCGCTGAATGAAGTATTATATCTCTATAATCCAGACGGGATTTAACCGATTGCTATTTACGAGAACTATTTCCTCCAATAGATAAACCGCGCCGCAGGTTCGAACATTACCTGCGGCGCGGTTTTTGTTTTTGGCAGAGCGCTCTGCCGGGGAGAACCTCTCAGTCAAAGCCTGTCGGCTTTGCCAGCTCCCCTGATAGGGGAGCCCTTGGCAGGCTGGGTCACTTTGAGCTGACTGCCAAAAGTCCAATATGGCGCAAAAGTGCGGGCTCCGCTGCAAAGGTCAGCTGCTTCTGGACAGCGCACCTTGTCAAGCTGCCGCGGCTCTCTGTAGCGGAGCACTACAGTCCACGAAATAAATAAGCTTTACTCGTTCAGGGGAAACTTGGCCGACATGCCAAAGCCTCCCCTCGTTAGGAGCAACGGCGACGACCGCCGCCAGCGGCGGAAACAGGGAGGAGCTGTTGGGGCCGCGGCCAGCAGGATGCGAGCGACAGCGAAGCAGACGCTGGGAGCCGCAACCCGGGCAGTGTCACCGAAGGTGACTGAGAGGGCTACACCACCAAACACCACAGCGGCGTCGTGATGAGCCAATTTCAACACCCGCGCCCCTCCGGGCGGTATGATTTTTCTGCATACCTTGCAGAAAAAGAGGCCAAGACCCATTCTGTCAGGTCTTGGCCTCTTTTCTGTTTCCTTTATAGGCCGAACAAATCGGCGTGTGTGCCGGTAGCAACCAAGTACAGCTCCGTATCTGTCTGCCGATAAATCAGCAGCCAGTCCGGCTGTATATGGCATTCACGGCAACCGGTATAATTGCCTGTTAAGCTGTGGTCTCGGTTCTTTTGTGGTAATGCGTCAGGCACTCGCAGCACATCAACAACCGCTTGCAGCAAATCCATTTTATAATGCCGCTTGATGCAGGTTTTATAATCTTTCTTAAACTGCGTGGAAGTGTTCAGTTTTAACACGGTTTAGTCCTCCGCCGCCAGTTGAGCGAAGAAGTCGGCAGTAGAGCCCTCAAAGTGTTCTCCCTTGCCGGTTCTAATCATGCTGTCCACTTCATCAATCGCCGTTTGTGTCTTGGCATTGGGTATCTCTGCATCCTTAAGAGCCTTTAAGCTCTGCATATACGCCACCAGATAGATCAAATCATTATCCGGCATCTCATCCAGCAGGGTTCTTGCTAATTCTCTTATACTCATAACACACCCATCCTTTCGTGTAAAGTTTCAGGCTTATAAGTATTATAGCACTTTTTTTCTTTATTGAACAATCCTGCGTACCTTTTCCCAAAAAGCAAAAGCCCCACGACACACGCCGCTTTTCAGCGGTATATCGTAGGACTTTTTGGAGCTGGTGACAGGAGTTGAACCTGCAACCCACTGATTACAAATCAGTTGCGCTGCCATTGCGCCACACCAGCAAAGATACAATCGTTTCCACGTCACTTTTCCGAGCATGCGCAAATGATTTCTTCAAGTTGAGCAACTGATTCGCTCTGTTGATTCTGGAAACCTTCTTGCGTCGTACTGGAAATCAACTGTCTTAGATAGAATAGCAGAAAATACATTGGTTGTCAATATCAACAATCAGTTGCGTCTCCAGAATGTTCATTTCAAATTTTTCTTACATTTTTCCGAAATATTTATCTACACAATTCATCATTATCACCGATTCTTTTATCACATAACGCTCGATATGTCGTCATTTTTATCGTTTTATTCTGATTATTCAGGCCGGTATCACATTGATTGCATTTCATATTTTTCAGTCGCATCTTCGTCCTTTTATCAATATTCAAAGTTTCTGGTATTCGCCTGTCAATGATTGCCCCTTAGACGGTCGGCCAACTGCGCCAACAATGCAATATCTTCCTCATTCAAGCCCGTGACATTGACCGTCTCCAACCGCTCCACACCCAACAGATAGTCGGTTGAGACAGAAAACAGCTTCGCCAAGTCAACCAGACAAGCAGGCGACGGCATAGAAAGCCCTTGTTCCCACGAGTTGACACCATTGCGCGTGATACTCAGCCGCCGAGCAAGCTCTGCCTGTGTCCAGCCGCGTGCCTCTCGCAGTGCCTTGATTCGTTCTGAGGTCATCTTCATCACCCATCGCCTCCTATTGTCCAGTATAGGTTACGATGATGATTTATCATTATCATTTTTGACTCTATTGCTTGACATTGTGATAAAAGTGTGATAGCTTTGTGTCAAGAACTTTTGGGGCAGTTGTACAGATTTGTTCATCTGCTTCAATGACTTGATTTTGAGGAGGTCGCTTATAATTATGAAGAGAAGAGTATGCTTCCTACTGCTATTGTCCGTATTCATGTGCAGTATCCTAACAGCTTGCAGCGGTTCTGGTGGTGCTGTCTCAGGACCCAATAATTCTTATTCATCGGGTACTTCCCAAAAAGACCAAATCACCACAAGCCTCGGCTGGTTGCATACACAATCCCATAGCACACCTGCTTCCGGCAGTGGCGGATATGGCAGTAATGGTTGGGGATACGGTGAAAGCACATACTACACACTTGAAACCGATATAACCATAGAAAATACGGGTGATGTCACCGCCAATATTGACAATTCTCTCTTTAGTGCCTATTGGGATAACGATAAGCTTTCCCCTTATAGCTCCGGCATTAGCCCTGTTCAATTAACCCCTGGCAAGAAAATCACCGTGGAACTTGCATATGAAATTACTGCAAATCAATATAACAGCTGGTACTCTAGGGGTCATAATATTACAATACTTATTCAATATGGCGGAGACTCCTTAGCTTATGTTTATTCTACAACTACAGATGAAATTACTGTAGTCCAATAATTATACTTGCCAACAAGAATATCTTGTTTTTTATATTTTATCGAGGTTCTATCATGAAAAGAAAAGTTTGTTCACTGCTTCTTATGGCAGTATTGGTATGTAGTCTCCTGACTGCTTGCGGCGGCTCCGGAGGTTCTGTTTCGGGTCCGAATGGTTCTTATCCTACCGGAAATAACGAAATCTCCACTAGATTTGACCAAATGTATACCGATTATTACAGAACAGGTTCAGGTGACCGTGTATTTACCAGCAGCGGTTGGCATTGGGATTATACTTATTACTATAAGCTTCATATCAATATCACTATTAAGAATACTGGTAACACTGTGGCCTATATTGATGATTCTAATTTCATGGCATATTGGGATAAAGACGAGCTGTCACGCTACAGCAGCATCGGCAGCATCAAACTTTCTCCCGGTGAGCAAACATCCGTTGACCTCGTATACAACATGAGTGAATCTCAGTATAACAGTTGGAATATTTCCGGCCATAACGCTATTTTAATCATCCAATACGGAGATAGCGCATTAGCTTACGTTTATTCTACTGAAAGCAGAGAAGTTACAGTTGTTCGATAATTAATTTTCAAGAAGAGGACCTATTATGAAAAAGAAGTCAATATCTTTTTTATTATGCATCTTCATGCTATTACTTTTTCTCCCCACAGTTTTTGCTGTTGAGCCGCTGTCTAGCGAGGAAGTTGTTGCCCAAAAGCGTGCGTGGTATCCGTTTATTAAAACTTGTGAAGAAAAGTTAAACGAGAAAGCTAAATCTGAGTCGCTTCAAGATATTAAAATTGACCGTATTATTGTTGAATCTGTCAAATATCTTACTACTGAAAATGAAGTGAACGCTGCCATAAATGAAAAAAAATTCGTTCCAAACATTACTATCTATATTCATTTTTCTGCAATACATATAGTGAAGGTTTCTAAATATATTTATACCTATATGCCTCAAAATGATTATGAGAATTTATATAATGAAACCTCTTCAAATCTAACAGTTTCTAATTATAATACGAACAATTCTATTCTTTCAGGAGATTTCGACCCATCTTTTTGCACTTTTCTAGGTGATGAATACGTATATAATTCTGCACTATCTGGGCGCTATTATATTGCCCTTGATATTGCTGACTATAAGAACCATATCTCTACTACTGTAGACCCTACCGTATCTGAACCCTCCACCTCTGAGGTGAAATCATCTTCGACTGCTTCGGGGTTTCTATCGAAAGAGACTAGTGACTCTTCCGCTTCTTTGTCTCTTTCCACAGAATACACCAAAGGTCAAGAAATTATTATTTCTGGCAAGACAGATTTCAACTATTTCTACACTTACAGAGATGGTTTAAAGTATAAATGCTTTTCTCTGACAAAAAATGGAGAACGGGTTTACGCTTCTGTGCGCGAAGACCTTTATGACTACTATAAGAATGCATTCCAAAATCATTCGCTTACTCTAAAAGGCACATATGAATTTACCGCAGAAGATGGTTCTCCTGTCGTTTCGGTCTCCACACTTGTTGAAGGAACAAAAGAAACCAATTTGAGAAGTTACCTCTGGACAGTGAATAAGGGCTCTGTTAAGAATCCAAATTTTAAAGCATATGCTGATCTTAAAGGTGACGGATTGGTCCTTTCAGCGGCTAAAGATGGGCAGTCTATTACGATTGATTCTAATCCGTGGGGCGCTGCTAAGGGTTCGCAGGCATACAAGCTTGATAACGATTTTGCTCTGTTGATGATTAAAGAGTTAAATTCTGAGTTAGGTCTGCCTGATTGGCTCTATACCGAAATGATGGGTACACGCGCTCTTGATGGTCGTCAGAAAGAAGTTTTCGATTATGTAACTGTTATTTGGTCCTATCATCCAGATAGCGGAATCAATATCCTCTATCGCAAAAATAACTAAATTAATTTACTTTTCTTGACAATCCCGGTGGCTCATCCCCACCGGGATTTTATTTTGCCCGGACACGATAAAAGCCCCTGCCCATTCAAAAGGCAGAGGCTTATTTTTGTGCTGATCTATTCCCAATTAAAGAAAACTTCTGAATGAGTTCTCATTATAGTTCTCGCGTTCTTCTTCCAACGTCTCACGAATCAATGCTATCAACCGTTTTTCCAGTTCGGCTCGATCTTCAAATGGGATAGTCTCAATATGAGGGCGAAGAAGTTGCTTGAGCGCATTTTCCTCATCTTGGGAAATGTAATAACGGTCCGGATATTTGTTTGAAGAGTGAACTTCAATATTTTTAACCTCCCCGGCTCCCTCTTCGTCTGCCTTCATTCGCGTTCTCACCGCCTGAAGGATGTACCCCTGCAAACTTTGTCCTGCCTGTTCTGCTGCCGCCCGAATTTCGGCCCCCTCTTCTTTATAGGGCTGAATTTTCATTTTATCAAGCTTATCCAGATGTTTTTTATCTGTAATCGCTTTTTTTTCGCTTAGCGCCATTCTCTACCTCAGTATTATTCAGGCTATCCAGCATGGCACCATGCTCATCATGAACAACCTTTTTCTTCAATTTTTGTGCCAAACGTAGAAAACATGGTGCCATGCTTGACATTTGCATCGTTTGCGTGGTACCATGCTTTTGCTAGTTCCAGCTCCACCTCATTTTCCGGAGCCGTTAAACATTCACTCGTAAAGCAGGAGGTCATCCCCATGAGCCACCCCATCTACAAGCGTCCCTTTCCATAGACTGCCAACCACACAAGAGGCAGTCCCGCCGGGATAAATTCATTATACCATCTGCCCGGACTTTTTGCAATCTTGACGTACAAAGGAGAGAAAGCACCATGAAGCAGACCGTGAAAACCAGCCGCGCCGCTGGGCAGCTCGAAAAAATGTTCCGGGAGCTGAACAAGCACTATTTCGGTGGAGCACTGCCGGAGCCAATCATCTCGCTCAAGAAAACACCGTCCGCATACGGGCATATCACCTGTGCCAAGGTCTGGCAGGCTGGGCAGGAGAGCAAGTACGAAATCAATATCTCGTCAGCCACCCTTGACCGCCCGATTGAAGAGACCACCGCAACGCTTCTCCATGAGATGGTGCACGAGCACAACTTGGAGAACGGTATCAAGGACACCTCCAATAATGGTGTCTACCACAACAAGCGCTTCAAGGAGCGGGCAGAATCCCACGGGCTGGTCGTCTCTCACCATGACAAGTACGGCTGGACGATTACAAACCCTTCGGAGGAACTGTTGGACTTCATCCTCTTCCAAGGCTGGGATGCCATTCAGATGGGTGAGCGACTGGCATGGGCTGATATGGTCGGTACTGGTAACGGCAGCAAGACACCTGGCAGCAGTGAGACAGGCGCACCCAAGCCCCCAAAAGCCAAGAGCAGTACCCGGCGGTGGATATGCCCCAAGTGCGGCACTATTATCCGTAGCACCAAAGAAGTGCGCGTTATCTGCGCTGACTGCATGGAGATGTTCGTAAAGGCCGACTAATCACAAAAAAGACAGAGAGCAAGAGCACGAGTGAGAGTAGTGCCACCTTTTATATTGGAGGTCTATTATGGCAGATTATAAAATCCCGATTGACACCTTTGTTCAGGAGACGTTTGAGTGCAAGGCCAGCGTTTGCGCCATTCTAACGGGTGCGGCCCTGTCATTCCAAGATACCAATCTCCGAACCCGCCGGGACAAGAGCGACCTGCATATCATCGCCGGGAGCACATGGCTTTCCATTCCGCTTGCCAGCATTTTGAGCATCGAGCGTCAGACATTTCCGGACATTCACACCATCGAGTATGAGATCAGCGCCAGAGACGGCGGCAGCATCACCGTCGACGCTTTTTGAAAGTGTACTTGTAAAAAGGAGAATTATTATGAACGACTATATCAACACTACCGCAACCACTGTACTTACTGCCGCACAGCTCTTTCGTATCATAAAGAGCTTTCCCCGTGTATGGTTTTCGCTCATCAGCTCTAATCCTTGCGTACGCTATGAGTTTTTCGTCCCGTCCGAAGAGGTGTTTCTTGATTTTGAAAATGGTGTACCAACAATTTGTGCAGGATTAGATATTGAAAAAGACTCCTCTGCCTCCATCTCCTGCGACACATATCAATGCCAAGTTGATTTTGAGGATAATGACATCATAAGTCTTAACGCCAAACCACTTACAAATGGTGATAGCAGCTGTCCTAATATCAGCATCTATGTCACGCAGTGGCTCTAATTTAGAGTACACCCTATTTATTATCCCGATTCCATCCTATCCTTTACAATTTAGGGTCGGTTTTGGCATTCTTTTCAAAGATTTCTCTCATCTCTGACCCTATTTTTCTATCATCCAGTGAGGTACATCTATGAAGGTCGCATATGTCCGCGTCAGCACCGAAGAACAGAACGAAGCGCGTCAAATCGAAGCACTCAAGAAACACAGCATCGAGAAGTGGTTCACCGAAAAAGTCAGCGGCAAGAGCATGGACAGGCCCCAACTCCAAGCAATGCTCGACTATGTACGGGAGGGCGATACCGTCTACATCCACGACTTTAGCCGCCTCGCACGCAGCACCAAAGACCTGCTCGAAATCGTGGAGCGGTTGCAGGCCAAGGAAGTGCATCTCGTCAGCAACAAAGAGAATCTGGACACCGGCACACCCACCGGCAAGCTGATGCTGACGATGATTGCGGCCATCAACGAGTTTGAACGGCAGAACCTGCTGGACAGACAACGGGAAGGAATCGCCATCGCCAAGCGGAATGGAGTCTACAAGGGACGCAAGAAGGTCACCATACCCGATAACTTTTCTGCCCTATATGACCGGTACACCCGCCGGGAGATGAACAAAGGCCAACTTGCAGAAGCTCTTCATGTCACTCGTCCGACGCTGAAACGGATGATACGGGAGCATTTATCAGCAAAAAATCCCCAAAATTCTTAAAAGTGCACTTGTAAGTCCAACTAGCGGGACACTAAGTGCGATATTCTTCAATCAGTCCAAAGGAACACATGATAATACAGGAGGATTTACTATGAGCCACAAATGTGACCATGATTGGTTTGACCACTATATGATGTACAGCGCTATGAGCAGCAACAAAGGCGGGGGCGGAGACTGGGGATGTCTGCTTCTCCTGATAGAGGCCGCTGGTGGAACTATTTTAATGGGTGCCATCCTGTATTTCATTCTCTCAATCTTCGGTGCTGTTTAATATCATAAGATATAAAGAAGCCCTGCTGCTCACCATCGAGTAACAGGGCCATTTTATATCAGCTTTAGCAATAGAATTTCGACTCTCCGAACACGTCATTCCACTGTGCAATGATGTAACTGGAACGGCTTTCCAGAACATCCACAATAGCGTTCAACGTTCGAGTCGGTATCTTCGAATTATTATTGGCGATGATACAGCCACCCGCTTCTGTCATCCAGATTTTTGTCGCATTGGCATTCGGCACACCCTTCGCAACATGAACATGGACAGGTTCCAGCGGTGCCCCCTCGTTGCTCCAAAAGAAAATCACATAACCGAACAACCGGAACAAACTAGGCACTCTCGATTCCCCCCTCACGAGAGAAACGAATCAGCAGATGTGCTGTCGATTTGATCAGTTCTTTCAGGCTTGCCATCTCGATTTCGGAATAGCCATTGTTCGTCCACAGATAGCCCGGCAGGATACATGTCGCAGACTTGAAGCCATTTTCTACAGGCGTCTCGATCTGCACCTTTACCTGTTCCTGATTTCCATTCTGAATCGGTGAGGAATAAACGATTTCCGTACCATCGTTCAATGTCATAAATGGGTAAAGCATCAAAACACCCTCTTTCCTTCTTCATTATATCACGTTACTGAACACGTTGCAATCTGTTTCATATCCACAAAAAAGTGTCTGTTCAAGCTCTTTTCTGCGTAATTTTTCGTGCAGTATCTATAGAATCAACACGAATTTTTACGCACATCGGGTGTCAAGTCAGTTCCACCAGCATCCAGAATGTCTTATTACGCCATTCCCCTGCATTCCCTTGGTCTGATATGATTTCCACACCATACTTTTGAAGTTCCCGATTCAAAAGCAGCTTGCCAATCGATTCTTTACTGGAACGGCCTTTCGCAGGAGTCATTCCAAGAACACGAATCAGTTCCTCCTTCAGATTATTTTTCAGCATTGGCTTATTGAGGTGTTCCGCGATATAGGCCGACGCATTATCAGATTTATACTCCGGAACAGACCCGCCCAAATCATCCCGAATCATACTAAGAATCGCATCATGATGACCTTTCTGTATCATTTCCAGCGCAGTATGTTTCTGATATAAGAAGAGCAACTCCTTCATTTCATTGATGTGATACTCGCCGGTTCGGTGGTCATAGTTCAAAACAGACTCCTCCCCGATTCGCACATTCACATCCGGCGTTTCCAGAAACTTCTCCCAAGCCTCGCCTCCTGTACGATAGCAAAGCGCTGGTTCAAGATTCTGGTTTGCCTCTTTGAGCCGCGTTTTCAGTTCTCGCATCCCTCTACCGCGCAGATACAGCTTGCAGGTATCATTTTCACTCAGAGAACGCTTTCGGCCAATTTCCTGAATCACTTCCATAGGAAGCCACTGCTCAATGAAAACATGTTTGACTGTCTCGTCTTTGATGTCAACGCCATTATAGAGGACTGTCGTGGTAAAGAGGATTCGTTTCAGGAGCCTTCCTCCCCTGACACAGTCGCGCAGTGCGTCCATGGCCCCGTGCTTGTTATTATCAGAGCAGTAATATGCAGCATCGTCGCCGTATATCAGCTTCATTTTCTCAAGCGCCGCATGGGTCGTCACAAATACGATGGCCTTTTCATCGGGTGGAATCGCATCCAAAAGGGCTTTCCGCTCTGCATCCCGGTAATAGAATCGAATCTCTGAGACGCACGATTTTCTTCTTTGGATTCGGTAGTAGTTCTCCGGAGGAAGTGTTCCCTCCTCTTTCCATTTCCGAATCAAAAACTCCATCGTAGCGCTCATATAGACAACCGTTTTGCACGAAATCAACCGCTCAATGCACTGGTACACCGTGTCTGTTTTGTGGTTAAAGCTCGCATCATTCACAAAATAATGCGCTTCATCGCAGACAATATACGTATAGCATCGTTTGATGTGCTCTATCGTCTTCTCCGGGTCATTCTGATAGTCCTTCTGAAGCTTCTGATAGGTCATGACATCGACAAACTCAAAGCTCAGGCAGTCCATCATTTCCCATTTGATCAAATCCCAATCTCGGAAGTCTCTTTCGCAGTCATCCCCAAAGACGGCTTGAATAATTTGCTCCCGCAGTGCTTTCCGGTTGCACAGGTACAGGATTCGTTTGCGATCGACGGCCTCATATCTGGGAGTCGAAGCCACGATTTCTTTCAGCAGGTTCATGATAGCAGTTGTCTTACCTGCCCCTGTTCCCGCGTCGATCGCATAGCGCCCAAATCCCCAGCTCCGGATAGAATCGCCGATTGCCTGTGAGACATAGTAAGTATCCTCTGGCAAGACCGGTGCAGCTCTCTCGAAAAGCATTTCTGCGATTCGCGCTTCTTCTATGAGCCGCACTTGCTCTGTCATTTCATCCGTCGGCTGTTTCACCAACTGAGACGGTGCAGGGCTTTGTTTACCCGGTGCCAATCCCAGCTCAGAGAATCCTCCCAGCAGTTCTACTGCCGCCGGGACACCACTCCGTCTTCTTTGGGGCGGAGGTGCAATCAGCATAGTTTTTTCGTTCGTATCTTTTTCGAGGCTCATATTTTAGGCCCTCCCGTGAAATAAAATTTGCTGTAAACCTATTGCTATCGGGTTCGTTTACAGCTGCCCGAATGTGTCTTGCTATTTCACAGGATGGGATGAGCCTTTTCTGGCTACCGCCCCCTTTCAATCGTTTGATAGTCTCATTATACTATAAATAGTTGTTTATTTCAAGCTTATTGTTGAACATATTTTGTTTTTGTATCAAAAGGAGCAGCACCGCCCACATCACGATGCCGCCTCATTAAAAAGTATATTTCAATCCTCTTCCGCCCGATGAATCGCCCTCGCGCGGCTCGTCTTGCGCTTTGCATTTGCCAGCGGCGAGAACCGGTCATAGTCGCTTGTAATATCTGCCGCAGCCAGATTCACATACCGCCGGGTCATTTCCATCGTCGAATGACCGAGGATTTTTTGCAATTTGAACTGATTACCGTTATTTCTTATATAGTAGAGCGAAAAGGTATGCCGCAGACCATGCACATTGTGCTGCTTCACGCCCCGGCTCAGACAATACCGCTTGAACGCGCAGCGGAGTCCACTCCCCCATCAGCTGCTCTCCGCCGATATTGGGAAACAGCCATGCATCCCCTCCCACATCATAACGCCATTTGCGGATGTACTCTTTCAGAATTGAGCTGAGCGCGTCAGACATTCCCACGACCTGCGCCTTCCGGTTCTTGGTATGGGAGAAGGTTATCGTCTTGTTCTTGAAATCTACATCGCTCATCTTGGCACAACACACCGTTTCCGTCCGGCTTCCGTTGTCCATAATCCAGCAGACAATGGCATAGGTGCGCCACTCCGGGAAGTCCGCTTTGAGGTTCGGCTTTTCCATCAGACGTGCCATGTCCTCGTCACAGAATGCTTTCGGCTTGGTATCCTGCATCGTCATTTCCTTCATCTTAAAGGGCTTCTCGATGTAGTGGTGGTCGTCGTCCATACACCAGTTAAGGAACACCCGGACGTCCCGCAGATAATGATTCACTGTGACCGGCTTCTTGTCCTGCGCCATATCATTGACCCAATCCAGAAAGACCTTTCGGTTCACGCTTTCTACGCTGGTATGCCGGTCAAACCCATTGAACTTACAGAACGCCTCAAAGGTCTGGCGGTAATTGTGAATGGTCTGCGGGCTTTTGTTCTGTGCCTCTTTCTCCTCGATGAACTCCTCGAACGCCTCCAAAAGGCCTATTGTGTCGGCAGTCGTACTCTTCTGTATGGCTCGTTTCATAAACAGCTTCCTCCATTTGTTTGTTCCAGTGATTTCCAGTTTTGGAAGAAGTTCATCCTCATCAAGCGCGTTTTTTCGCCTAAAGATGCCCTTTTTATTTCTGCTTGGAAGGATTCAATCAGTTACGCCGCACTGTTCAAGAGAAAAGCAAAAAATAATGCCCGAACATGAAAAATCACATTCGGACAGTTGATTATATCTCTATTTTGGCCTCTGGCCATTACAAATCAGTTGCGCTGCCATTGCGCCACACCAGCGAGTATCGTTTGCACAGGGTACTCTAGTAGAATACCAGAAACCTCCCCGCTTGTCAATATCTTTGTCCGGCCCGCTGTCGGCCCATGCAGCGCTGTTTCAGGGCGTTTCGAGACATCCGCGAGGCGATTCACGCAGATCCGGCCACATTATGGCCGGAATGTGATAGAATAAAACAAGCTCAACATTTATACTTCTTTCACAAGTCTCCGCCGCTTCGTTTGGAACTTCTATGCAAAACTCACATTTTTCAGAGGAGGTTTCTATGATCTCTTATCGCAAGCTTGCAATGCGCGTTCTGGGGCATCCGCTGCGGGTGCCGTCCCCCCGGCCCGCGTCCCACCGGGTGACGGCGCTGGCGCTGACAGCCGCAATGGTGGCCGGCATGGCCGCACCGGCGTATGCGGATACCTATTACATAGGCGATGGTGACATCACAGTCACCAAAGACAAAAGCGGCACCTATGTCAAGCACTCGGGAAATCCTACTGCTACAAAGGACAGCGACGGCAATATCATCATCAAGGGCGGCAAGCGCTCAGAGGATACCACCGCCTCCGGCGGCAGCTCTTCTGAAGGCGGCACCTCCGCAGCCTCTCCCGCCCAACCCAAGTTGGCCACGCCCCCATCAGAAGACAGCGACAGCGAAAACGAAGACATGGTCTACCTCGGCGCCCCCAAGGGCAACGTGTCTTCTGACGACGGCAACGAGGAAAACAAGAACCAGCCTGACGACACTACCGGCGGCGAAGAAAGCAAGAACCAGCCTGACGACACTACCGGCGGCGAGGAAAACGAGACTGATCCCACGAAAAAGGACCAGACCGGCGGCAAGAACACCGGCGCGGGAAGCTCTGACCCTGAGAGCAAAGGCTCTGAGAGCGGCACCTCCGGCTCGGCGGGCGGCACTCCCACCACCGGCAGCGAGACCCCTGCCGAAGGCACGGAAAGCACGGAGAGCAGCCTCTCTACACCCAAAAGCCAGTTCACGTACACCGGTGCATCCCTCAAGGTCGCCGACGCCAATGACGACGAAGAGACCCGGAACGAATCGACTACGGTCTTGGAACGCGCGGCGGAAAACTTCAGGAGCACAGCCGAAAACGTCACCAACTATGTCATCCGCATCATCAACAAGGCCAAAGGCAATGACAACACCCTCAACGTGACGCTGGACAATGTCAACATTAAGGCCAAAAATGACGCCGCCCTCAGCGTCGAGGGCGCGGGCAACACGACGATCACGCTCAAGGGCGACAATACCCTCACCAGCGACGGCCAACATGCCGGCCTCGAGCACAACGAAAAGGACTACTATGGCAGAGAAGACACCGGCAAACTGACCATCACATCCGGAAATAAAAATGGCAGCAACACCGGCAGCCTGACTGCCACAGGCAGCGATGGCTCTGCTGGCATCGGCAGCGTCTGGAACTCCGGCAACTATAGCGACAGTGGTGCCGGCGACATTGAGATAGCAGGCGGCGACATCACCGCCATCGGCGCCTCCGATGGTGCCGGCATTGGCAGCGGTTGCAAAGCTACCGGCGAAACCAATATCACCATCAGCGGCACTGCCAAAATCAATGCGCGGACCGATCAGGGTGGTGCCGGCATCGGCAGCGGTGACGGAAGCACCGGCCAGACCACAGTCACCATCAAGAGCGGCACCATCAAGAACGCCACCGGTGGCAACACCGGCGACGGCATCGGCGGAGGTTGCGATAGCAAGAATATTACCGTCAAGATCGAGGGCGGCACCATCGAAAAAGCGAAGGGCGGCGACGGCTATGGTTCCCACGACGCCGGCGACGGCATCCACAGCGACGGCGAGCTCACCATTCCTGACAAAGCCACCATTGTCAGCTCCATCGGCGGCAACGGCGACAGCAGAAACAGCAGCAGTAACGCCGGCCACGGCATCTACAGCGGCGGCAAGCTCACCATCAAGGGCGACATCGGGACTGCGCAGGGCGGCAAAGGCAAAACTACCGCCGGCCACGGCATCTACAGCAAAGGCGACCTCAACATCTCCGACAACGCCACCATCACGAACGCTACCGGCGGCGCTTCTACCGATGGCTACGCCGGCGACGGCATCCACAGCGACGGCAAGCTCACCATCTCCGGCGGCACCATCGGAACCGCACAGGGCGGCAACGGCACAATTTCCGGCGGCAGCGGCATCCTTGGCAATACCATGGAAATCCTTGCCGGTACCATTCAAAAAGCCATCGGCGGCAACTCCACCGGCACCGGCGAGAACGACACCGGCGGCGACGGCATCAGCGCCCGTGAGTTCAACATCTCCGGCGGCAAGATACAGCAGGCCACCGGCGGCGCTTCTACCAACGGCAGCGGCGGCAGCGGCATCTACAGCAGTACGCTCACCATCTCCGGCAACGCCACCATCGGAAACGCGCAGGGCGGCGACGGCAATGCCTCCGGCGGCAGCGGCATCCTTGGCAAGACCATGGAAATCCTTGCCGGTACCATTCAAAAAGCCATCGGCGGCAATGCCAGCAACGGCACCGGCGGCAGCGGCATCCGCAGCAACGGTAACGGTACACTCACCATCAAGGGCGGCAAGATAGAGCAGGCCACCGGCGGCGATTCCGAGAAGTACGGCGGCAGCGGCATCTACAGCAGCAGTAAGCTCACCATCTCCGACAGCGCCACCATCGGAAACGCGCAGGGCGGCAAAGGCAAAGGCAAGAGCGGCGGCAGCGGCATCTACAGTTACGGCGACCTCACCATCTCCGGCGGCAAGATACAGAAGGCCACCGGCGGCGCTTCTACCGATGGCAACGGCGGCAGCGGCATCTTCAGCGGCAGTAATCTCACCATCTCCGGCGGCACCATCGAAACCGCGCAGGGCGGCAAAGGCAATGCCTCCGGCGGCATGGGCATCCGCAGCGGCGGTACGCTCACCATCTCCGACAACGCCACCATCGGAACCGCGAAGGGCGGCGACGGCACGGCGGACGACGGCACCGGCGGCACTGGCATCTACAGCGCCGGTAGGCTCTTCATCTCCGGCGGCGAGATACAGAACGCTACCGGCGGCAACGGAGGCAGCGGAGGCAGCGGAGGCAGCGGCATCCGCGGCGATAGCGCTGTGAATATTTTGGGCGGTATCATTAAAAATGCCGAGGGTACGGGCGGCGGCGCAGGCATCGGCGGCGGCGCGAATTCCTCTCAGGCTACCACCATCAACATCTCCGGCGGCACCATCAACGCGCAGGGCGTCGGCGGCGGTGCAGGCATCGGCGGCGGTAAAAACTCTTCCGGCGCGACCAAGATCGACATCTCCGGGAATGCGCTCGTGTACGCGCATGGCAACGACGGCGCAGCCATCGGTTCGGGCGAATCCTCCGCCGGCGAGACGACCATCACCATCCACGATACAACTGCCGAAAAGGGTGTCAAAAGTGCTTTTGCCTACAACGGTGCAGGCATCGGCAGCGGTCATTACGCCTCCGGCAAAACTCACATCACCATCCGCAACGCGTCTGTGAGCTCTCTGGAGTCCTCCGCTGATTCCACTAATAACCCGGGCGCTGGCATTGGCAGCGGCAAAGGCGCCAAGGGCAACACCGCCATCACGATAGAAGGCAGCACGGTAAAGGCCGTCGGCGGCTACGGCGCAGCCATCGGCAGCGGCAGCTATTCTACCAACGCCACGGACATCGAGATCACCGGCGGCACCATCAATGCTTCGAGTTATGATGGTTCCGGCATCGGCAGCGGCGATAGCGCCAAGGGCGACACCGACATCAAGATCAAAAACAGCAATGTCACAGCCAAGGGCTTTATCGACGTCAGGTATGTAAGCCACGGCACAGGCATCGGTTCCGGTCTCTCTTCTTCCGGAAAGACTACCATTGATATTTCTGGCGGCACTGTTAAGGCCACGGGCAGCGGCGACGGCTACAAGGGCAGCGCGGGCATCGGTTCGGGCAGCAACTCCACCGGCGACACCAGCATCACTCTCCGCGACGGCGTGACCGTTACGGCCACCGGCGGCGGTAATTCCTCCCTTGGCGGCGGCGGCGGCGCAGGCATCGGCAGCGGCAGCGACGCCAATGGCAACACCACCATCCTCATCGAGGGTGCAACAAAAGTTACCGCCACCGGCGGCTCCACCGCTGCGGGCATCGGCTCCGGCCATTATGTCGGTGACATCAACGATCCCTCTGTGGGCAGCACCACCATCACCATCCGCAACAGCGACGACGGCACCGTCATCCCCATCATTGAGGCCAAGGGCGGCGGCAATGAGAACAGATGCTGCTGGGCTTCCGGTGCCGGCATCGGCTCCGGCGGCAACACCCTTAATAAGACCACCATCAACATTGAGGGCGGCGAAATCACGGCCACGGGCGGCGTCAGCCTTGACTCTCGCAATCACTCCGACGAGCGGCTCAGCGGCGCAGGCATCGGCTCCGGCTCCAACGTCTCCGGCGAGACCGAGATCAATATCAAGGGTGGCACCATCACCAAGGTCACTGGCGGCAAATACGGCGGCGCAGGCATCGGCAGCGGCAGCAGTGACACCAAAGACGACAGCAAGAAGGGCGCTGTCACCATCAACATCACCGACGGCACCATTGAAAAGGCCGAGGGCAAGAACGGCGGCGCCGGCATCGGTTCGGGCTATTACGGTCGCTCTTCCACGGTCAACATCTCCGGTAACGCCGAACTCAAAGACGTCAGGGGCGGCAATCTCGCTGCCGGCATCGGCTCAGGCTATGACTCCGACAAGGTGGACGTCGTGATCGACGGCGGCACCATCAACGCAACGGGCGGCGATTCCGCTGCCGGCATCGGCTCGGGCCTTAATAGCCGCAGCAGCGTGACCATCAAGAGCGGCACGGTCAACGCCAAAGGCAACCAGCATAGCAACAACTTCGGTTCTTCGGGCATCGGCGGCAGCTACGCCGATGTCACCATCAGTGGCGGCACCATCACAGCCACCGGCTATGACACCGGCGCCGGCATCGGCGGCAGCGACAACAACTCCAGCAGTATCACGATAACCGGCGGCACCATCACCGCCACCGGCACCAGCGACGCCCCTGCCATCGGCGGCGGCAGCGTCTCCATCAGCAATACCGACGCCGCGCTGGACATCACCGCAAACGCCCCCGACGCCGACAATGCCATCCAAAGCAGCGACGGCAAGACGCTGGACAAAGTCATCCAGCTCGAGGAAAACGGTAAGTCGGGCCTCGTGAAACTCGTAAAGAGCGGCACCACCAGCATCTCGCGGCTCTTCCACAACGGTGTCTACGCGGACAGCCATTCCACTTCTCACTCCCCCGACCGCGTAACGCCCGAGATGAGTGAGGCAGAAAAGGCCAAGTACGGCGACATCGCTTCTGTCCACAACTGGAAAGTCAGCGACCGTCAGGAGCCGAACTGCGGCAAGGACGGCTACATCGATTACATCTGCATGGTGAACAAGTGCGGCGCCACGTTCCGCCACACTCTCCCCGCCACCGGCCAGCACACCTGGAACGAGGGTGTCGTCACGAAGGAGCCCACCTGCACTGAGCTGGGCGTGCGCACCTTCACCTGTACCGTCTGCCACAATACCCGGACTGAGGTCATTGAGGCCCTCGACCACGAGTACGGCGAGTGGGTCATCGACCGGGACGCTACCTGTGTCGAGGAAGGCTCCAAACACCGTGATTGCATCCGCGGCGACGATACCCAGACCGAGAGCATCCCCGCCACCGGCCAGCATCAGTGGAAAGTCCTCTCCACGACAGCGGCTACCTGCGGCCAGGACGGCACCGTCACCTACCAGTGCGAGGTCTGCGGCGATACGAAGACCGAAACGCTCAACGCCACCGGCCAGCACAGCTACGGCGCGGGCGTCGTGACCAAGGCCGCGACCTGCGCCGAGCCGGGCATCATGACCTATACCTGCGTCGTCTGCGGCGCTCCCAAGACCGAGAGCATCCCGGTGGATAAGAGCACCCACAAGTGGGATGCAGGCGTCGTCACGAAGGAGCCCACCTGCACTGCCGACGGCGTGCGGACCTTCACCTGTTCCGTCTGCGGCGATACCCGGACCGAAGTCATCAAGGCCCTCGGCCACGAGTACGGCGAGTGGGTCATCGACAGGGACGCTACCTGTGTCGAGCAAGGCTCCAAGCACCGTGACTGCATCCGTGGCGACGATACCCAGACCGAGGCCATCCCCGTCAGCAAGACCCACACCTTCGGCGAGTGGGTCATCACCAAAGAGCCCACCTGCACCGAGAAGGGCGAGCGCCAGCGCAGCTGCACGGTCAGCGGCTGTGTCGTCACTGAGACGCAGGAGCTGCCCGCCCTCGGCCATCAGTGGAGCAGCTGGACGCCTGTCGAAGGCGACAGCAGCCGCGAGTACCGCACCTGCGCGGTCTGCGATGCGGTGGAGTACCGCGATGTCTCCCACAGCGGCGGCAGCAGCGACAACAGCACCATCTCCACCGGCCTGCGTGTCCTTGACCCGGCTCAGGCCAACATCCTCCAGAACGTCCAGCTGGTCCAGCTGAACCAGATCAGCGATGTTCTCTACATTGATGTCACCCATGAGACGGCATCCCTGCATGGCGTCCTTTCCGATTTGACCGACCTCCGCTCTGAGCGCATCGAGACCGTTGTCTTCTCCACCGAACGCTGCACTTCCACCCTCTCCCTCTCCGATGTTGCAGCCCTCGGTGCGGGCGATACGCCTTTCACCCTCAGCCACAGCGGCTCCACCGCCACCTTCACCGTGGGCGGCGCAGACCACACCGCACTGCTGAGGTAAGCACATTGCCATTCTCTATTCCTTCCACATAACGACCAAGGCCCCCGCAGTTCTGTTCCAAACTGCAGGGGCCTTGGCGTTTTATTATGATAAAATTTTACTTCAGCTCCCGCTGTACGGCAGCGAAGTCCTCGAGGGTCAGGGCCTCGGGGCGGATGCGGGCGTCGAAGCCCGCCGCCTCGATGGCCGCGATGACCTTATCTTTCGGCAGGCCGAGGCCGCTGGCGATGGCGTTGGCGGCGGTCTTACGGCGCTGGCCGAAAGCGGCACGGATGAGGGCAAAGTAGCCGTCCTCGTCCTCCACCTGTACGGCGGGAGTGGGGCGGATGTCCATCCGCACAACGGCGCTGGTGACCTTCGGGGCCGGGTAGAAGCTGCCCGGCGCGGCGGTGAACATCAGCTTTGAGGTGGCGTAGTAGCTCACGGCGCAGCTGATGGCGCTGGACGCCCGGGTGCCGGGGGCAGCGGCCAGACGGTCGGCGGCCTCCTTCTGCACCATGACGGTGAGGTTCTGGATGGGCAGGCGGTCGCCCAGCAGCTTCATGACGATGGGGCTGGTGATGTAGTAGGGCAGGTTGGCGCAGACAGCCACCGGCATCCCGGGGAACTCCTCCTCGATGAGGGCGCGGAGGTCTACTTTCAGAACATCCTGCAATACCAGCTTGAAGTTATCCACGCCCGCCATGGTCTCGGCCAGCAGGGGCGGCAGGCGCTCGTCCACCTCGATGGACACCACCTTGGCGGCGCGCTGGGCCAGCTCTTTGGTCAGCACGCCGATGCCGGGGCCGATCTCCAGCACGCCCCAGCTCTTATCGACGCCGCTGGCGTCCACGATCTTGGGCGGCAGGCCGGGATTGATGATGAAGTTCTGTCCAAAGCCCTTGGAGAGCGCGAAATCGTATTTTTCGCACAGGGTGCGGATAACGGAGAGGTCGGTCAGCTCCGGCATAGTGGTTTTCCTTTCTGTTTCTTGCTAAAACAGCAAAACCTCTCCGTCACGCCTGCGGCGTGCCACCTCCCCTATCGAGGGGAGGCCTTGGCAGGCCGGGCAGGTTTAAGCTGGATGACTGAGGTCTAAGATGACGTAAAATGGAGAGCCCTGCGACAGAGGGCAGAAAGAAGGATACTATGGCGACTAAGAAAGAGACTGCGGCGGATGCCGTGGAGAACGCGGTGGAGACTGTGGAGAAGACCGAAGCAAAGGCCGAAGAGAAGGACGACGGCATGGTGACTATCCATCTGTTCAAGGATGACGACCGCTATTCGGCACCGGTGTTCGTGGGCGTCAACGGCGACAGCTACCTCATCCAGCGCGGCATGGACGTGAAGGTGCCGAAGGCTGTGGCCGAGGTGCTGGAACACAGCATCAAACAGGACGCCGAAGCGGCCCGGAAGAGTCAGGCCATGCAGGCGGCGGCCGGAACCCAGATGATGACCATTTGATATTTCCCCCGGTACAGCTTGCAGGCGCTTGCTGCGCCGGGGGATTTTGTTTTGGAGGTTTTTTTTATGACAGCAGGCGAAGCGATAAAGATGGCCGACGAGCTGAGGCCGAACAATCATTTTGAGAACCGGTTGAAGCAGCTATGGCTGCGGCAGGCAGACAGCGGGATGCGCCGGAACATCGTGGAGCGCAGCCAGACCGGCGGCGACTTTGAGGACAAGGGCGCGGATATTCTGTGGAACGACGGGCTGGAATATGACACCCCGCTGCTGGCCTGCTGTGCGGCAGAAGCACTTTATCCGCACTGGCTGGCTGCGCAGATGGACCTTGCACTGGGCGAGACGGCCCGGGCAGCGAATGAGCTGCAGTTCTACACGAGTTATGTGCAGGAGTTTGCGGTGTGGGTGAGGCGGAACTATATGCCGGCAGGCGGCGGGAGGCTGATGACGTGACGAACCTGAACCAGATAAACAGCCAGCGGCAGCTGCTGCGGGTATTCGGCGGGCTGAACGAGGGATATGCGTGCAGCGAGGCAGAGCTGAGCGAAGAGAAGAACTTCTCTTCGCGGGGATACCCGGCCCTCGAGACCCGCAAGCCCCGGCGGAAGGTGCGGGAAGCAGCCGGGATGAACGGGATGTACCATCTGAACGGCCTTTTGACCGTGGAAGGCACGACCCTGCGGTATGCCCCGGATGACGGCAGCGCCGCTGTGGAGCTGAAAGGCGCCCTGAGCGACAACGAAAAGAGACTGGTGGGCATGGGGACCAAGGTGCTCATCTGGCCGGACAAGATGTCCTTTGATACTGCGAGCGGAACGCTGAGTGCGCTGGGGTCCAGCTGGCAGCAGGGCGGAGTGAGACTGACCGTGACCCCCTGCGATGCTGCCGGTGTAGTGTACACGCCGAATCTGTTCGGTGCGACCGAACCGGAAAGCCCGGAGAACGGCGATGTCTGGCTCAAACAGGCCGAAGACGCCCCGTGGAGCTACCGCGACGCCCTGAAGCTCTACAGCACAGCGGGCGGCTGGCAGAACATTCTGCTGAACTACTGCCGCGTGACCTGCGAGGGGCTGGGCGAAGCTTTCAAAGCCGGGGACACTGTGACGCTGACGGGCATCCCGTCTGTGGTGAAGAATGCTTACTCCTCTGATTTCAGCGGGGACGTAGTGGTGGATGACGTGGCCGGAGACTCGGTCATCCTCTCCATCGCGCCGGACATCGAGAGCGTTTTGTACTACGGCACCTGCGTGGTGACAGGCCAGAGCGTGGTGTGGACGGCCATGGACGGCAAGACCACCCAGACCTTCGACGGGCCTTTCCCGGACGTGACGGCCCAGCGGCGGGTGCCGGATCTCGACTGGCTGACGGAGCACAACAACCGTGTATGGGGCTGCTCGAGCACCGAAAACGTCATCTATGCCTGCAAGCTGGGCGACGCCACCAACTGGTTCTCCTACCGGGGAACGGCAGCGGACAGCTACGCCGTGACTGTGGGCAGCGACGGGGCCTTTACCGGTGCGGCTACCTGCATGGGATACGTGCTTTTCTTCAAGGAGAACGGTCTGCACAAGCTGTACGGCACCAAGCCCAGCGACTACCAGATGAGCAGCATCCAGTGTTCGGGCGTGGCCAAAGGTGCGCACCAGAGTCTCTGCGTCATCAACGAGACGCTGTACTACCTCTCGATGGACGGCGTCATGGCGTGGGACGGCAGTCTGCCCACCAAGGTGTCGGCCTCGCTGGACGAAGAACGCCTCAGCCATGTGACGAGAGCCGCCGCCGGCGGGCTGGTGGGCCGGTACTATCTGCACACCGAAAGCTCCGGCGGGCAGCGGCTGCTGGTATACGACACTGAGAAAGGGCTTTGGCACGAGGAAGACGCCACCGGCTGGGCCATGTGCAGCACCGGGCGACAGCTCTATCTCTGGGACAAAGAGGCCATCTGGGCCGCAGACGGAAGCCGGGAGGCCAGCGGCGAAGAGGACACGGTGGAATACGAGGCTGTGACCGGTGACATCGGACTCGGGAGCCCGGACGACAAGTATTGCAGCCGGGTGACGGTGCGGCTGGACGCGATGGAGCGGACCGTGGTGACGCTCTGGGCCAGCTTCGACGGCGGCGAGTGGCAGGAGATGGGCCGGGTTGACACCGCAGGGAAGCGTGTGAGAGTGAACCTGCCCTTCGTCCCGACCCGTCACGACACCATGCGGCTGCGCCTGACCGGAAAAGGGCAGATCGCAGTGAGGAGCATCGCCATGACGCTGAGCAGCAGCGAGGGTGGAAGAGTGAACGGAGGTGTACCGAGACGTGGCTAGTATCGTGGGACTTTCGAAGATCTCGATGCCGAGGCTGGAAAGGCTGGACGCGGACAGCGCCCGGGAGCTGAGGAATTATCTGTACCAGATGCAGGAGCAGCTGGAATATATTTTGAGCAACATTGACACCGAGAATCTCTCGGGGGACTTACAGGAGAAGCTGAAATGAGTAATTTGAGCAACGCAAGAGCGCAGCTGGAGGAGTGGGAGGCGAAGAAGCCGGAAGACTACACCAGCAAATACAAAGACAGGATAGATGGCGTGATGGGTCAGCTGGACGGGATGAAGGATTTCAGCTATGACCCCACCCGGGATGCGGCCTACGAGCAGTACAAGAACAGCTACACCCGACAGGCAAAGCTGGCCAACGAGAACGCGCAGGCCAACGCCAGCGCCATCTCGGGCGGGTACGGCTCGAGCTATGGCACACAGGCAGGCCAGAGCGCCTACCAGAATGCCATGGCGGGCTTGAGCAATGCTACGAACGGACTGTACAGCCAGGCACTGAACCAGTACACCCAGAAAAAGAGCGACCTGCAGAGCCAGCTGAGCGGATACCAGCAAGCCGAGGCGCAGGACTACGAGAAGTACCAGACCAACTATCAGAACTGGGAGAACCAGCGCAACTACTATCAGAGCGTGTACAATCAGGCGGCCAGCGAGGCACAGGCAAAGAAGAACCGGCGCTCGGGATTTTGGAACACTGTAGTGAGCGTGGGAGCGACCCTGCTGCCCCTTCTTTTCCTGTAAGAAAAACGCCCTGCCCGGAAAGGGCTGAGCGCTTAGGGATTTATGCAAGATGGAGCTTTTCCTTCAAGGCGTCCTGAAGAACGCCGGAGAAGTTGATGTGTGCGGCCTCGGCTGCATCATTGAGCCAAGCGGGGACGGAGAGGGTCTTTTTAACAGGGCGGAACTGCTTTTGGTAAGCAGCCATATCAAAGGGGACCATGACCACAAAGTCTCCGGCCTCCACCGGAAGAGAGGAAGGAACGGAAGGAGTGGGGCAGACAGCGCACTCTTCCAGCATCAGGCCGATGGCATCCTGTGCCATCCGCACAGCCTCATCCATCGTATCGCCCTGCGTAAAGCAGCCCTCGATGTCGGGGACGGTGACAGAATAACCCGTTTCTTCGGGGTGGAACACCGCGGGATAGAAAACAGCGTTCATAGAAATGCCTCCTTATTTCTTCAGACCGGCCAGTTTGAGGATATTTTTCTCTGTGCCGGGTTTGAGGTCTTTGGCGTGGAAAGGGACGATAGTGGTCTTGCCGGTGGTGGGGTTGTGGTATTTGCGATGAGAACCGTTGGAGCTGACGAACACGAAACCGTTCTGTTCGAGCAGGCGAACGATCTCTTTGGGGGTCATTGGCATGAAGATGCACCTCCGAATCTGTAATTATAATATATACGTATTTTACGTATTTGTCAAGAGAGGAGTTAAAGATGGGCGTATTCAAGAGATACAAGGACGCGCAGGCGGCGCAGAAGGACGCGGAGAACGCGATGCCGGGGGCATACCAGAGTAACTATACCGACCGGATCAATGAGGCGCTGGACAGCATGGGCGCAGCCAGCAATGCAGGCTATGACGTAGGCACGGACAGCGAACTCTACCGGCAGTACCGCGCGGGCGCGCAGGCGAATGCCAGGGCGGCGGCTGAGAACGCCGCTGCGGGCGCTGCCGCGCTGAGCGGCGGGTACGGCTCAAGCTACGCAAACAGTGTGGCCCAGCAGGGCTACCAGCAGGCCATGGCCAACGTGGACAGCGGGCTGGCCGGGCTGCGGGACAAGGCCCTGACTCTGTACCAGCTGAAGCAGAACGGCCTCTCGGGGCTGCTGAGTGCGCTGCAGAATCAGGACAGCCTCGAGGCGGCGGAGCATCAGGGAGCCGTGGCCAATGCACAGGACTGGCGGGACTACAAGAAGAGCCGGGCAGATCAGGCAGCGCAGGAGAAAAGCGATTTCCTCTCGAACCTGTGGGAGATGGCCAAGAACGTGGGCAAAGCCGGGCTGACGGCCTACGACACCTACAAGGGCTACACCCAGCAGCAGTGGGAGAACGAATTTGCCCGGGAACAGTGGGAGTACAACAAAGAGCGCACCGGCCAGAGCGATGCACTGAATGCCTACGAGCAGGCGTTCAACCTGTACCAGCAGGGGGCGGGCGATGCCGCGAACGCCGTGCTGGGCCGGTATGGTCTGGACACTGGAATCTTCGACAATTACAGCGGCGCACCCATCACCCGCGCAGACAAGGCGGGTGCGCTCACGACCGCAGCCGGGCTGGCAGGCGGCGGCAGCGACGAGGCTGCACGGGCGGTGCTGGAACTGTACGGCCTGGATCCGAACTCTGTGGGAAATTACAGGACGATCGCAGGACGGCAGCTTGCAACGACGCTGGCAACAAAGAGCGCAGGCGGCTCGGGCAGCTCTTCGGGCAGAAGGAGCAGCAGAACGAAAAGTAGTGGGAGCAGCCCGACCTATGCCCAGCTGCTGAGTATGTCGAAGGAGTTTGTCACAATGAAAGCGAGTGACCCGCGATATGATCACTACAAGCGGACGCTGACGGATGCGGGCTGGATAAAGGACGACACCCCGAACCTGTTGGAGACGAACCGAGGTCTGACGGGGCAGAGCTGGAAAGGAGACCCGGCAAACAAGTGGGGTACTGGGACAAGTAACAGACAGAGCCAGAGCACCGGGAGAACGGCAAGCCAGTCGAGTGTCCCGCAGCGGGCGCAGGTGGCGGCGAACGCCATCAAGGGCCAGAGAAACCACGGCTCAGATGACCAGACTATTTTTGACAGCCTGAAGTATCAGGGATACACGGACGACGAAATCTGGAAAGCCTTTGAACTGGCAGGGTAACAGAAAAGCCTCCTGCACGACCGTGTGCAGGAGGCTTTGGGATAAAGTCAGGCGAGGTGGAGCTGGTGCTTGAGCGCGTCCTGAAGGACCTGACTGAAGTTTACATTGCGTTCAAGGGCGGCGGCATTGAGCCACGCCGGGAGAGTGACGGTGCGGTTTACCGAACGATTGACGCTGGCGAGCCGGACGGACGGCATATAGGCATCGACCAGCACGACCCGCTCGTTTTCTTTAGGCTGGATAGCGGACAGGGCCGAGGGGGCGGGGATAGGCTCGCCGTCCTCTTCCAGCCCGCACATCACGCAGCCAAGCAGCTCGCGGGCGGAAAGCAGGGCGTCGTCCTCGGACGTACCGCTGGTGGCGACACCGAGGTCGGGAAAATCGACAGCGATCTCCTGCCCGTCCTCGTAGATAAACACGGCAGGATAGAAGTAACGGTCGGGAAGATTCTTTTTCATCAGAAAAGCCTCCTATCATTCAGCGGAATTTAAGGCCGGACTGCTGCTCAATGCGGTTAAGCGTAGCCCGGGGAATATCTTTATCGGGGTCTTTTACGGTGACGCGACCGGGCTTGGCGGGGTGTTTATACTGGTGGTGGCTGCCCACGCAGTTGACCTCATACCAGCCGTCGGCCTTGAGCGCCTTTATGACCTCGCGGGACGAATAACTTTTCACGACATCATCTCCTCAATAACAGAATAACAAATACAATACTATTTGTCAAGACAAAAAGAAGGGAAGAAGACGGAATGGCAGTAACCAAACAGCAGCTCGCACAATGGAGCAGGGAATTTTCCGCAAAGAACCCGGACAAGGTGAGTGGGGCGGGCAGCACTGCGCAGAACATCACCACAAAGAAGAGCAGCGTCACCAAGGAGC
>OGJK01000561.1_pt1 | contig 39433 bp, 26 predicted proteins | sample 1571961 | NCBI WGS metagenome assembly OGJK01 (sample SAMEA2582120, study PRJEB24529) | metagenome | biome: Human gut stool | place: China | collected 2011 | reverse complement strand
CAGACGGAAACATATGAAGCATTAAAAATCTATATCCAGATGGATATGGAGATCGGAAGAGCGTCGTGTAGGGAAAGAGTGTAGATCTCGGTGGGCGCCGAAATCCTTAATAATGGATCAGAATATCAAGAAAAGAAGAGATGCCGAGGTTTAAAGAACGGTTCAGGCGATAGATTTCGGCAATGATAGTATCAGAACATCCGTAAGAAAATGACTGCATTTCCACGTAGGTTGCCCAGCCTTCCACATAACCACCGAAATTTGTCAGACTGCGGACAGGGCGGATACCGGAGTCGTTCGAGAAAATCGTCTGGTACAGATGGCCAGGATAACCTTCGTGTGCAAGTGTCGAATAGAGATCCAGTCCACGGTAACCGATTTTCGGATTTATGTAGATGACATTCTGGTTGCGGTTGTCGAGCGGTGCGGTCAGATAAAAAGCCGGGCTTAAATAATCTTCCAGAGCTTTTTCAACGTATTTGACTTCGTATGTCACGTCCGCGATTTCCGGAAAATCCTCTGCCATTTTCCGTTTCAGATCATTCAGAATCGCCTTTGGATCAGAAGAAATCTGATCATTCACCGTTTTCAGCGTTTCATCCCCGGAATCGGAAAATAATTGTGGATTTTTCTGTGCGATTTGACGCAGCGTGTGGATATCTTTTACGAGCTGTGACTGGATTCTTTTAAAAATCGTTTCCACGCTGTCATAACAGCCGGTCGTGTCTTTGACAAGATAAGCATAATAATTTTTGCCATCCGGAAGATAACAAAGACCGAGAGTGTTTTTGCTGCTGTCTTTTAACGCAGAAATCTTAGACGTCCATGCTGCCATCACATCACTGTCTGAAATGCTCTGATAACTGCCGTCCACATACTTTTTCCATTGTCCGTCGATATATTTTACGGGATACTTCGCATACACATTACCGGATACAGCCGCCGTTCCCATTCCGACACTCTTATCGTACGTCCATGGCCACCAGCCACTCTTTTCATATTTATTCCAGTAGTATACTTTATTGATATCCATCTGATTCTTCACACTGCTGAATTCTCCGATATCCTTTAATTGATTTTCACCGGACAAAATTTCATTCATCGAGCCGGACAGATCAAATACCATCATGGCATCCACTGTCTGTATTTTTTCAACTGTGCTCTGCGAGGTTGCGAGCGAACTTGCGTCAAGATCGATCTGATACTCTCTGTTCTCCCAATCAGTCAGTTTCGCTGTCTTATGATATTCCACATCCTTCTCCGTAAAATCAACCGGCTTCTCCGGTGGGATATCCGGCACGTCATCGTCCACCACTTTGATCACGTCCGCATTCGGAAGCGTAAACTTCATGTTACAGTTTGCCTTTCCTGCACCGCGCTCCATATATAAAATGGTCAGATGATGTTCTTTGTTTTTGTCTGTCCTGTCAATATATTTCCAGAGATCGACCGTATCTGTCAGAGCGTCATGGATACCGCCAAGATCGATGACCACCTGTTTTCCATCCAGAATCACCCAGAGATCATCATCCCCGGTAAAAGAATAGTTCAGTTCCCCGATATAATCTCCAAGTGTAAAGGTAACGTCATAGCGGAGTCCAAAATAAAAATTATTATTTCCAAATGGCAGGAAATCCGCCCCCGCAGTTGCTGCCACGTTGTCCTCTTTGTCTAAAACTTCTTTCAGTTCATAAGTGTCACCACTTTGTGAAAATTTTAACCTGTATCCTTCTTTTACTGTCAGTCCTTTTGTCCCTGCCGCAGCTGCTCCGTCTTTCGGAAAAACGCCCGGTTCATTCACACTGAAAAGAACTTCTTTGTAATCATCACTTAACCCGGTAACGATTCCTGTTTTTTTTGCATTTTCTCCAGTTCCTCCGGTATACACGTTGATATGCTGGTCGTCTGTGGTTCCGTTTTGACCTGTTTTTTTCGTGACGGTGTCATATTGATTTTCACTTAAATTCTGGGATACCGTTCCGACCGTGAAACGGTTATCTTTTTGCTCAGACGGATAGTTGGAATCTGCATTGATACTCAGATCCGCCCTCTGCTGTCCGGCTGTGTCATAAGGGATCACCTCGTAGTCATAAAACGATGCCTCACCGATATAGTCCGTATTTTTTGCCTGATAAAAAACTTTTACAACACTGTCCTCATGGATCTCAATGTTTTCAAGTTCACTTTGGGAAAATGCTTCTCCGTTTACCTGCACATGATCCACATCCCAGTTTAACGCCTTATTGTAGTCGCTGATTTTTGCTCCCGGTGCCATCGTGCAGACATCATCGCTGTAAATTTTTGCACTCTGCTCATCCTGCGCCTGATATTTGCTGTTGTCATAATGTTCGATGGTCACGGTCACGTTGTTATCTCCATGATTGACGATGACATATTTTGAAAAATGATCCGTGCCAAATGTCACCTCGCCGTCGGCAGAAGTGTTCGCATTCATATCCAACATCTCATTTTTTGTCTCATCAAAATGATACACGCTCGCCGAATCGCCCTCTTTCACCTGCGCAAGCGATAACTGCACCTGCACGGTTGCCCCGGGCTCCACTTCTTTTCCATCTTTTACAAAGGAGATGTCATACGCCACAACCTCTTCTTTTTCTTTCGACTCGCCCTCCATCGCTTTATCGATGGATGCTTCCATTTCTGCTGTGACGGCTACCGGTGCCACGACAAGCTCTGCGCCTGCCGGAAGATCGGTCTCATTCGAAAGTGTCACGACCACGCGGACTGCGTCATTGGAATAGTCGAAGACGGTTTTTAATTCCGGTTGTTCTGTCTCCTCTGTTTTCTCCGTCTCCTCGATTGCTTCAGTCGCCTCAGTGCTCTCTGTGTTCTTGACTTTTTCTGTATCTCCCGTTCCGTCTGAATCTGATGATTGCTTATACTGCCCGCTTACATTACTCTCTGTGTCTGACAGATCCGCTGCATTCGAATCACTGTCTGCCTCTGACACATTCTCTTCCTGCCCTGCATTTTTTGTCTCCTTCAACATCTCTGTGGAAACTTCCGCAAAAACATCCGTGGTGTCTACACTTGTCGCATTGGTGACGGTCACATTGGATGTCAGCAACGTCAAACATAGCAGGAATGCTAAAACTTTTTTTACAATGGATGCAAATCTCATATAATCCTCCTTGCTTTTGCCCTTTGATCTACTGTTTTCTCTTCCAAAGATTTCATCCGGTGTATTTGCTTAAAATATTTTCTGTTGTTTTCACTTTTTCTATATTGATCTTGATTTTCAGATTTCGGTAAATTTTATTGTCCTGATAAAATTTTGAAATAATCCGGTTTGCGGCCAGCATTCCACCCTCATAGGTACATGCGGAAAGCAAAATCACATACTGCGAATCGCTGAACTGTGCCACCGCGTCCCCAGGACGGAGCGATTTTTTCAATGTCTCCACAAGATGAGGCATCGCATTGCGGATGCGGAACAGATTGACATCACTGACCTTGCTTCCGGTATACTCCCCCGCCTTTAAGGTCAGAAGCAGAATATATTCATTTTCATCAAAACGCGCTGTCTTTCTCACCTGAAGCCTGCAAATTTCCCGAAAGACCGGATACCCGCACAAAAACGCTCCCGCTTGATTCTGTTCTGCAATATCCTGATGTACCTGTGCAATTCCCTGCACATTTCCGCTTTTATTCTGTCTCAGTAATTTGTCATAAATGCCCTTTAATTTTGACAGTTCACAGATTCCGAGCTGCTGCTGCAACGTCCGGCATGCATTCTCGTACACTTCCAGGGCAGAACCAATTTTATTTTTTCCTGCCAAAGCCTTGATCAGATAACAATATAACTCTTCATCGAGACTTTCCTGCTGAAGTGCCTGACTGCAAAGCTGCTCCAGATTCTCATATTTTTCCGCGCGGACATAACATTCGCACAGATACCGGACGCAGTTTAAATACAAAGAGTGATAATAAGTATTCAGCATCATCACCCAGTGCATATCTGCAACTTTTGTCATGAAATCACCCTGATAAAGTGCAAGCGCCGCTTTTAGTTTCTGGATTGTCTCACCCTCTGAAATAGGTTTCTGCTTTGCCAATTCAAACATTTGTTCGAATCGTTCTGCATCCACTGCCACTTCCAGTCTGGGATTCCAGCGATAGGAACCATGATCGGTCAGGATAAAGTCCTCTTCTCCAAAGTTTTTCTTCAGAAGAACTCTCAGACGATACATCAGATTCTTCAATGCCCCTGCCGGATTTCCCGTTTCTTCCTCCTGCCACAACGCATCCGCCATGTCATAAAACGTCAGTGTCTGATTTCTGTGAAGAATCAGATACGCCAGTAAATTTATCATTTTCGGAGATCGTATTTCTTCCTCATTCACAATATGTTCTTCATTCCTTATCTGAAATTTCCCCAGAGTACGAATCGTCAGCATGCAGTTCTCCTCCTCTTTTCCGGCTCTGACTGCCAGATTTTTCCTGTAAGTCTAACATGCATGTATTGCTATAAAGGTCGAATACTGTACCTAAAAATCCTGGTTACTTCGACTTTTTTCTATTTTTATATATAAGGAAAACAATCAGTCCCACAACAAAAACTGCCGTGATACCGCCAATCACCGGCACTGCCACAGGTACGGATGCTGCATCGATCTCCTGCGCTGCAAGGTCTGCATCGTTCCCGTTCACATCACCGGAAGCGGTACTCGCATCCTCTGCTGTGTTCGCCAACGGTGTCTCGCTCTCTTCGATATCGACAGCTCCATCATTCCCATCTCCATCCACCAACGGTGTCTGCTCCTCCGGAATTTCAACATTGCTATCGTCTACGGTCTGGTCTTCATTATCATCTGCCGGAGCATTTACCGCATTGTCCGCTGCATTATTTGCTGTATTGCCTACCGGCGCATTCACTGCATTTGACGCATTATTTACTACATTTGCAGTAAATCCTGTCGGCTGGGAGGTTCCGGGAACGATGACCGTCTCCTCAACCTCGTTCACAACTGTCTCTGTCCGTGTTGTGCCCGGAACCACATTTGTCACCGTGCTGGTGATTGTCTCCACAGCCCCGGTGTAGCGGTATTCAAACGTTGCCGTGTTCTCTTTCCCTTTTTCCAGTTTTATAATTTTACTGCTCTCTGTCGGTGTATAATCCGGAACAGTCACCGGAATGACCGTGATTGTTTCCTCTGCATTTCCATAGGTGATCTGCGGAGCCGCAATCTGTTCCTTTGTCTGACTGTCTATGAAACTCACCGTATAGGAAACCGGATCGATCAGACGTTTATAATCCAAAACATACTCTGTATTCCGCTCCACCGCAGTTCCCACAACACCGTTAAAAGCTTTCAACCCATATGCTGCCTCTTTTTCATAGTGCAGGCAGTTAGAAAACCATGATGTCAGCCTTGCATCACTTTCCCAGCCAGGCACTGTGAAAGCAAGTGTATCTCCCTTTGCAACTTTTACCTTAATATAATTTTTTGTCACTTCCATCCCTTCGGAAACAGTGATCTTATCTATATCAAAACAAGCAATATTTCCTGCACGGAATGTCACTGTATACATTCTTTTTTCCACCACTTCTTTCTCTTCCGAAGCTTTCACCGTTGTCATTGGAAGCACCAGCGCCATGAAGATAAAAACCGTAAGAAAGCCCGTAATTATTTTTTTTACTTTTTTCATGACTTGCGCTCCACCTTTCTTTTTTTCACTGCGATACTAACAATCACTATACCTGCCACCAGAACTCCTGCAGATACCGTCACTGTCAGAGGATCTCCTGTCCTGACACCATTTGCCAGTGGAACAAGCTGTTCTGTGACAGTCTTTGGAATCACTTTCTTTACAACCTTTGTCACCACATTGTCTTCTCCGTGCTCCGTCACATAATTTGTGATCACAACCGGCTTTCTGTCGTCTGCATAGTACGCCCGGAATTCAAATTCCATCGCACCTGCTGCACGCGAATAATCAATTCCATCTGCGCTGTCCATGCCCTCGCCGTCTAAGGTCAATGTCACATAGACATCCGCCGACTCCCCCGGATCCAGAGCTGTCATATAACGATACTCATTCAATTCTGTAATTTCTGCTAAACCTTCGGCACTTGCCACATTTTCCGCATATCCACCGGCATCTGCATCCAGCAAAGATATCCTTCCGGTATCATTGCCGATCTCCACCTGAAACTCATATGCTCCGCCAGACGCTTTTCCTGCTTCTTCCAAAGCATCCGTTGTCTTCTGCGAAATAAAAAAAGATGCCTTATGACTGTTTTGATTCTCGATTTTAATGACAACGGTCCTGCTGTCTCCGGGTGCCATGCCATCAAAAGCACCGGCAAGTTCTGTCTTATCTTTTGTATACACAAGCTGATTTTCCTCTGTCAGCTGCACAGTCTGAATTTCCGCCGCACTGACCACCGATGAAAATCCACAAGTCCAAATAAGCAACAGAACGGCTGCTATGTTTTTTATTTTCATATGATCCAATCTCCTTCAACCGTTATCTTGTTTCTGAAACAGACAAAATCGTTCCATTTTCATCAAACTCCGGGAACACGCCAAGCTCTGCTGCGATCGCATCTTTTGCGTTATTCGCCTGAACTGCCGTAACTTCGTATTCTAACGTATAGACTGCATCTGCAAATCCATTTCCCATAGATTCCTTAAAATGAATTCCGTCCATAAAGTTTGTTGTCGTCTGTTCTGGAGCCAGCGGCTTTGTGTAGTACATCACCATCTGCTCATCATCCTCATACCCGATGATCCAGTCCTGATTATGTACATAGATATCATCCGCCTCCCCTGCACTCACAAGTCCGCCGCTTTTTGTATCCCATGCATGATAAATGACTACTTTTACATACACATCATAACCATCCGGGATATCGTTTTGTACTGCCTTCGGCATGATGATCGTTTCCCCCGGTACGATCGTAACCGGTTCTTTTTCCCCGCCGTCTGCCAGTGCCACAGGTTGATCCCCGATTACCGTGACTCCCACACTCTTAATGGAAATATTTGCCACTGCCTTTTCACTTTTTGTATTCAGAGCTGCAAGCGTTCCGCCAACCATCGTTGCCAGGATCAATACTGCAGCGATTCCCATAAGCATGTATTTTTTCTTCACTCTCCATCTCCTCCGCTCATCCATTGAATTTTTTATAAATCCTTGTGTTATTATAGGTATCCCCGGTCACACAATGGTCACACGAATATTTTATGCAGCAGACCGCACGAAAAATGCACTTTGTCTCTTCAAGTACGCAAAAATACCTCCCGGCAGATTCGGGGTTGTTACCCGCATCTGCTCAGGAGGTATCCTGTTATTTCAAAAATATTGATTTTTCTTCACATTTTAAGCAATCATTTTACATCCACTATCTCACATAGATATTGGAAAGATTGTCCAAAATCTCTCCTGCAACATCCGGTTTATTCATCGTGTAAATATGCACATGATTGACACCGTTGGCGATCAGATCAATGATCTGCTCTGTTGCATATGCAATTCCCGCCTGACGCATTGCTGCCGGGTTGTCTCCAAACCTGTCTACGATCGCAAGAAATCTCGGTGGAACCATATTGCCGGACAAAGATGTGATACGTTTGATCTGGCTTGCGTTGGTGACAGGCATAATACCTGCTACAATTGGAACATCTATTCCTTTTTTTAATGCCTTGTACATAAAATTGTATAAAATGTTATTGTCAAAAAACATCTGTGTGGTGAGGAACTCGCATCCTGCATCCACTTTCTCTTTCAAATGGTCGAGATCTTCAAAAATCGTTGCTGCTTCCGGGTGTCCTTCCGGGTAGCATGCACCACCGATACAGAAATCACCCTGTGCTTTGATATCTGCGATCAGTTCACTTGCGTGCTTGTACTGATCCGGCAGCGGAAAATCTGCATTTGCAGGAATATCGCCACGGAGTGCAAGGATATTCTCGATATTTGCTGCCTTTAACTCCTCAATGACAGATGCCACCTTTTCTCTGGTGGAAGAGGCACAGGTCAGATGTGCCAACGCCGGAATGTTATTGTTACGTACTTCCTCTGCAAGCTTTACCGTATAATCAGATGTTCCACCTGTTGCGCCGTAAGTGACACTCATATATGCCGGCTTTAATGCCGCCATATCTTTTACGATATTTTTATAATTTTCCAGCTGCGCACCCTGTTTTGGTGGAAAAAGCTCGCAGGAAATCGTCACTTCATCTTTGTTTAATAATTCTGTTAATCTCATCTTTTTGTTCCTCAATCTTCTTTCTTATATATTAAAAACTTCTCAGTTTATCCGTTCCATCATCCACCGTATTCTCGATTTTTCGTATCTCCACAAAATAGGAATAGTTATCGTTTACTTTTACTTCACAGCGGTCACCTATTTTGTGTCCCAACAATGCTTTTCCGAGCGGCGATTCGTTACTGATCAGATTTTTCAGGGAATTGCCGCGGATGGTTGTGACAATTTTATAGGTTTCTTCCTCGTCATCATCCTCAAAATAGACGGTAACAGTATTGTTCATTCCGACTTCATCATCCGCAGAATCCGTGGAAATAATCTTTGCCGTTCTGATCATTTTCTCCAGATAACGGATACGGCTCTCATTCTGATTTTTGTCTTTTTTTGCTGCATGGTATTCAAAATTTTCACTGAGGTCGCCATGTGCACGTGCCTCTTTGACTGCTTCCAGCGCATTTTTTCTCACAACCAGCTTCCGATACTCAATCTCTTCTTCCATTTTTTTTATGTCCTGTTCGGTCAACTCGTCATACATGAATCCCAACCTCCATTTTCCATCTCTATCGGTACTGATCCTGTACCATTCTCATTATGATCTGCAGCTCTGTCTCTTATAAAAACACCTGTTCTAATGCGATTTTCTCCGGCAGACAGCGTCCGATCGCACTCCCTTTCCGGCAGACAGACAGCCAGACATCCCGTTTGACATTCCATGTTTTCAGATAATATTCTCCCACCTGTTCTTCCATCGTGGAAAAAGAATCCAAAGACATTGCGATCCCTGTTCCAACCGCCTTGATGTAGGCTTCCTTCCTCGTCCATATTCCGGTAAAAGCCTCATCCGTCCAACATTTTTCCAGATATTTTCTCTCATCTTCTGCAAAAAAACGCTGTGCGATCTTCTGTTTTCCGGTGCGCATCAGTTCCACATCCACACCTACATCCTCTGTGCCAAAAACTGCTGCCACATACATGCCTGAATGGCTGAGGTTAAACATAAGCGGAAACCGTTCTCCCTGCCCTGTCCCAAGATACGGCTTCCCATTTTTACCATAAACGAATCTTACCTGTTGCAAAGACCGTGTTTGTCCGATCTGCTCCAACTCTGCTGCTGCAGGCGATCCCACAGGTATTGTCTGCGTGTAACCATACTGCCGCAGACCGTATTCCAATAACAGACCTGCCCCAAAGGCACGAAGCCTGTCATCTTCATTTTTACATTGTTTTATTTTCTGTTGTCTGGCGCAGCACAAAAACTCCCATAGCTGTGGTTGATCTGATCTGTCACGCAAGGCACTGATATCTGAATAAAACACGCGCAGTTTTTTTTGATTATCCACTACTTCTGATGCTCCTGCAGAACTTCTTTTTTTCGCCTTGTGGAATCCCAGACATTCTGCACACGTCTGGTCACGATCTCCGGAATAAATGGTTTTACAATGTAATCGCTCGCTCCTAATTCCATCGTCAACACCTGTTGTTCTGTTGTATCATCCGCCGTGATGATCACCACCGGAATATTCAGGATCCTTGGATCATTCTTCCTTTCCTGCATAAACGTCTGTCCATTCATGCCAGGCATCATCAGATCTAACAGGATCATATCCACTTTATAATTCTGTTCCTCTAAAATACGAAGTGCCTCTTCCCCATCTCCTGCCTGCAGGATACGGTAATCTGTTTCAAAAATACTCTCCAGCGATGCCCGGTTAATCTCCATATCATCCACGACAAGCATGGTTTTCTCGTTTACCTCTTCTTCCATCAGTGCAAGACGGTACTTTGCAAGTTCATTGTCCATCTCCCGCTGGACCGTGATATCATCAATGCAGCCAAAAATAATATGGCGTTCCCCTACCCTGTTAATATACTTCAGGCGGAGCTTGATCCAGATTTCCCTGCCAGACTCGAGAAAACGTTTCACTTCACATTCCGCAGTGCTTTGATTCTCCACAACCTGTGCAAAAGTATCCATAAACCTTTCTCTGTCAACATGATCAATGGATCCCTCAATCTCTTTGTGCACACGGTCTGTGTCATGATAACCAAACAGGTCAAAATAAGCGTCATTTACACGCACCACTTCAATATTTCCATCGCTGTACTCATAAATTGCGGCTGCCTGCATCATGTTGGAGAAAATCATTTCCATCTGCATATTCGCCGTCCAGATGGCATTCGTGTCGTTGGATGTTCTCCTTGTCTCATCATCTTCAAAGTATGGCTGTTCATACAACAGCTTTTCATATTCTTTTACCGGCATTGGTCTTGCAAAATAAAATCCCTGCACATATTCGCATCCGATGCTGTGCAGAAACGATACCTGCTCTTTGCGCTCCGCACCCTCAGCTACGACCGGCATGTTCAGCCACTTTGCCATGCGGACTACCGATGCCAGAATGTTTTCACTCCTGCCATCATCTCCGGAGCCATCCAGAAACTTCATATCAATTTTCAGGACGTCAACTGCAATATCTTTTAGTACATTCAGCGAGGAATAACCACTTCCAAAATCGTCCATCAAAATAGAAAAACCTTTTTTCTGAAGCTGTTCCATCATCTCTTTGATCGCTTTTGGGTTTCCTGTATATGCACTCTCTGTCAGTTCTAACTGCAGCCATTCCGGTGGAATATTGTATTTTTCTGTCAGTCCACAGATCACATCCACAATTTTGGGATTATAAAGACTTACACGCGAAATATTGACGGAAACCGGAAATATTTTACTTCCCTCATCTCTCCATCCCGCAAGCAGCTGGCATGTCTTTTCCCAGACATACTGATCAAGCTTCAGGATAAAACCGTTCCTCTCAAATACCGGTATAAATTCTCCCGGCGATATCATCCTGCCATCTGCTGTGATCCATCGCACCAAAACCTCTGCTCCTGCAATGGAATTTCGCTGAAGTTCATATTTGGGCTGCAAATACAGCACAAACTCTTCGTTCTTCAGCGCATTCTTCATATTGTTGATGATGTGCTGCTCCTTGATGATCTCCTCGCTCATCTCTTTTGTGTAAAAGAAATAGTTCTGGATATAATTTCCCTTACAGTTTTTGGATGCAAGATTGGCTTTGTCATACATTTCGTTGATGGAAAGATCACGGTTTTTCACAAGATATATCCCAAAGAAAGGCGTGATATCAAAATCCAGAGGATATTTTTCCATCTGATTCGTGAATTTCTTCACAAAGTCTGTGATCTCTTTCTCATTTTCATAAGAAAAGCATACCGCAAAAATATCTGCCTCAATTCTTCCATAAGTAATATAACGATATTCTTTTTCCACATTCTGCAGATAATCTGCCATATACTTTAATAAATTATCACCCTCATCCATTCCAAAAAAGGAATTGATCAGCTGGAATTTTTCAATATCGATCCTGATGAATGCAAAATCTTCCGTACCGAAAATATTCAGCATATTTCTCGTATTATAAAAGAACTTTGATTTGTTCAAAATGCCGGTAAGCACATCATACTCCGCACGGTACTTTAATTCATCATCCACTCTCATCTGACTGCGCTCGATCACATTCTTTACACGAAAACGCACGATCATCGGATCATAAGGTTTCCGCATAAAATCCCATGCTCCGTATTCCAGACACTTGCACTCGATCTCATCATTGATGCCTCTCAACATCGCGATCACAGGTATATTCTGATATCTTACATCTTTGTGAAAAATTTCTAAGAGTTCCAGTCCGCTCATGTCCGGCATGATCAGGTCAAGAATGATCACAGTTACCGCCTGATACTTCTCCTCTAAAACTGCTAATGCATTCTGTCCATTTTCTGCTTCAAGCACGATATAATTGTCATTTAAAATTTCCCGCAATGCAGTCCTGTTATGTCTTGCATCATCCACAATTAATATTGTATGTTTCCTTGTCATAAGCCCTTGTGCCAGTCCTTCTCCATTTGTTAGTGGTTTCAGCCACCAGTCAAAATCTTTTTTCTTCCGTACATACCATATACTTATATGATAACAGACTTAATTTTTCTTTTCAATACAAGAATTTTTATCTGTCATTCACTTAAAAATCCATGTAAGAGAGATACAGCTCCTCAAAATCATTTTCTTCTGCCAGATTGATGACGTCTGCCATGGTCTGGATTTTTTCAAGTTCTTCTTTTGAAATTCTGCTAAGTAAAACCTCTTTTGTCCCTGCAAGAACTGTATTTCCGGCCGGGATCGTTTTCACCTCAAGTTCTTTCGGGATCAGGCCAATCCCTGCCGCCTTTTTGATATCTATCTTTGTTCCAAATCCACCTGCAAGATAACAGTTGTCCACTTCGTCAAACGCAATACCCGCCTTTTTTACTAAAATATCCACTCCTGCACGGATCGCCGCTTTTGCCATCTGAAGTTCCCGGATGTCATTCTGTGTGAATTTTACTTTTTCTGCCAGTTCATATCCGGTGTCAAAATAAAGATCCGAATATGTTCCATGTTCATCGATCATCTGATGCTTCCGGAGTTCATAAACCAGATCGATCATACCTGTTCCGCAGATTCCGATCGCCTGCTGTTTCTTATTTTCTCCATCTGTTTCACCGATCATCTGAAATCCGGCTTTCCCTGTCTCCTCCATGAAAACATGTGAGATCACTCCCGGAATGCTCGCCATGCCACAGGAAATATTTCCGCCTTCAAACGCCGGTCCTGCAGACGTGGACGTCACATACATATGACGGCAATTTCCAAGCACCATCTCCCCATTCGTTCCAATATCCAGCAGCAAATGATATCCTTCGGATCTGTGCATATTCATTTTTGCAATGCCAGCCATGATATCAGCCCCTACAAACGCTGAGATCCCAGGCAAAATCACAACTTTTGTATCCAATTCTTTCATTCCAAGAAAATCTGCAGCACTGCCTTCCATCCATGAAAGGTCAACTGGCAGAAAAGGTGCCACACCCAGCGTCTCACATGAAAATCCGCGAAGCAGATGACACATCGTTGTGTTTCCTGCGATCACGATCCTTTGTATCTGCTGTTCCGTTATCTTTTCTTTTTGAAGAAGCTCCCGGATCAGTTTCTGAAGATCCTGCCGAATACAGCGCTGTATCTCCCATTTTTTCCCACCATTAGATGCAGAAATTCTCGAAAGCACATCCGAGCCATAAGCTCTCTGGTGATTAACGGAAACAGCAGTCTGGCAGTCTGCCTCTGTTTCCAGATTCACAAGCAGTGCCGCCAGAGTCGTTGTTCCGATGTCGATGCAGATTCCATAAATTGCATTTTCTGTTTTCTCTGCCGTTCCTTCTGCTGTATTTTTCAGAATTTCTTCTGTTCTCTGATTCTCCCACTGCGAAAGGACTTCTATCGTTTCTTCCAGTTCCGGAATTTCAACTTTGTATTCTTCCGTTGGATATGACTGGCATGCCAGACGATAGCCTTGCTCCAACTGCTTTTCCGATAAAAACTCTCTATCCTGCTTCGTCGGTTCTGTTGCTCCGCTTTTGTACCGCACAATACATTTTCCGCAGATTCCATTGCCATTGCATGGAGCACTGATGTATTCATTTTTTTCCTGTAACATTTCCAGAAGATTTTTCTGTTGTTTTGATCTGTCTATAATCATTTTTTCCTTCACCTTGAAAAAGCAACAAATCAGCACAGCTTCCTCGATGGAAACAGTGCTGATTTTTATATTTTATAGTTTTTCAACTACGACTTTGCAACGTTTTTTACAGAATGCAATTCCATATGCAAGAATATCGTTTCGTCCATCCTCACGGAGTTCTGTGTCATATCTGTGATTCTTAATCTGCCCCATAGCTCGTTTACACGCCTTGTCAAGTTCATTCATGGAATGTGCGTATTTCAGTTCTATCACGATTCCCACATCTGGATTCTTAGGCTTAAGCAAAATATCTGCATATCCATCACCAGATTCTCTATTCGATTTAACCGCCCAGCCCGAATAATTTTTTAAAATACCGATCAGAATACCATGATAAAAAATCTCTTTTTCTTCGTTTCTTGCTTTCGTATCTAAAACGCTGATTGTTTCGCCAAGAAACATTGTAAGTTCCCGCTGGATATCATCTGTCTTTCCTTCCAGAAAACCCCTGTTGATTTTTTCCGTAGATGCGTGGTCATTCGCAACTACCTGGTCAAACCAGTCACGGATTTGTAAAAGAAAGACTTCCCTGACTTCCTTGTTTGGAATGATCAATCTATACATCCCATTTTCTACATCACCATTTTTTGTGAGATATCCGGTTGTAAAAAGAACACTCCACAAATTATCAATGCTGTTATCAATCTCATCGTAGGTCAGATCCAAACGGATTCTCTTTTCGACTGCCTCTCCCACAATCAATTGTTCGATTTCATCCTTTGTAGTTTTATCTGCCATGTCGATAAATCGTTTTACAAGATCATTTCCACTACTGTTAATCCAATATGCCTTTGGCTGCGATTTAGCCTCACTTACCAAATCGTCAACATAATTGATTACATCCCATGGGCAATAAATATCTGCATTACCAAAACGATAGCCATCATACCATTCCTTCACTTCTGTGAAATGCTTCTGCAGATTGTAGTCTTCCAGCAATTTTTTTACTTCTTCATTCGTAAAGCCGAATTCTTCATCATATCGAACATCGTCTGCCGAATAAACCTTAAAATTATTCAAGCCAGTAAAGATGCTCTCTTTGGAAACCCGAAGGCATCCTGTTAATACAGCAAACTGTAGAAAATCATTTGTTTTAAGTGCTTCACCGAACAATCCACGAATAAGTGCCACCATTTCTCTATAATAGCCATGCTGAAAGGACTTATCAAGTGGAACATCATACTCGTCGATCAAAACAATCGTTTTCTGACCATAGTGTTGATATAAAAGTTCTGAAATTTTCTTAAGTGAGAATTTCAGCTTCGTTGCAAGAGTAGTTTCCTGTTCCCCTTGAAGTGAAATCAAATCACGATATATATTCTTTTCGTCATTGTCCAGTCTGCTACTGTTCAGCAAGAACTTAAATCGTCTCACCTCGCCAGCAATCAACTCACACAGGGCAGACCGTGCTTCTTCAAATGTTAGTCCATCTACACCTTTGAGAGACAGAAATATAACAGGATACTTTCCCATATATTCCTTACAAAGTTCTTCATTCTGCGAAATATAAAGGCCATCAAATAATGCTGTGTCTGTTCCAATCTCGAAAAAGCTCTTAAGCATACTCATATTTAAGGTTTTTCCAAATCGGCGTGGTCTGGTAAATAAATTCACTTTACTCCAATTTTCAAGAAGCTGCTCTACCAATTTTGTTTTATCCACATAATAAAAGTCTAACTTCCGAATTTCCTGAAAGTTCTCAAAACCGACTGGAAGCTTTTTTAATTCCTGCATATTTTACACACTCCTCCGAAGCTTTAGTCTTAGGATTGGGTTACATACAGCAAGGTAGACCTGTCCTAGTGCGGTTTAATTTTACCATTTAGTTTGACAAGTATCAAGCCGATAAGTCGTTGCTAAACAAAAATAACACCGATTTTCATATGTTAGTTTCTTTATGAACAAAAGCAAACGAGACATTTAAATGAATATTCAAAGAATCCGAGATTTGAGAGAAGATTCCGATTATACACAGGAATATATTGCAAAGCTTCTGAATGTAAACCAGCGCACTTATTCCAGATATGAAAATGGAGAACATGCAATTCCACTTACAATACTTTCTTTTCTTGCAGACATCCAAAAAACCCATATCAGCGAATCAACGCTGATATGGGTTTTTTTATACACAACCTTCTCCAAAGAATGAGTACTCTTATTTATTGCTGATAGCTGCCTGAGCTGCTGCTAAACGAGCGATTGGTACACGGAATGGTGAGCAGGAAACATAGTCTAAACCAATCTTGTGGCAGAATTCTACGGAAGAAGGATCTCCACCGTGCTCTCCACAGATACCAACATGAAGTTTTGGATTTACTGGTTTACCAAGTTTGATTGCCATATCCATTAACTTACCAACACCGTTCTGGTCAAGTTTTGCAAATGGATCGTTCTCGAAGATCTTTGTATCATAGTAAGCATTTAAGAACTTACCAGCATCGTCACGGGAGAATCCAAATGTCATCTGGGTTAAATCGTTAGTACCGAAGCAGAAGAAATCAGCTTCTGTAGCGATCTCATCAGCAGTAAGAGCTGCTCTTGGAATCTCGATCATAGTACCAACTTCGTACTCTAATTTAACGCCTGCTGCTGCGATTTCAGCATCTGCTGTCTCAACAACAACTTTCTTAACATATTTTAACTCTTTTACTTCACATACAAGTGGAATCATGATTTCTGGTTTTACTGTCCAGTCTGAATGTTTCTTCTGTACGTTGATAGCTGCACGGATAACAGCTTTTGTCTGCATCTTAGCAATTTCTGGATAAGTAACTGCAAGACGGCATCCTCTGTGTCCCATCATTGGATTGAACTCATGAAGACTTGCAATAATATTCTTAATAGTCTCTACTGACTTGCCCTGTGATTCAGCTAACTTCTTAATATCTTCTTCCTCTGTAGGAACAAATTCATGAAGAGGTGGATCAAGGAATCTGATAGTTACAGGATTACCTTCAAGTGCCTCATAAAGTGCTTCGAAATCTCCCTGCTGATATGGCAGAATCTTATCCAGTGCTGCTTCTCTTTCTTCTACAGTATCAGAACATATCATCTCTCTGAATGCTGCAATTCTGTCCTCTTCAAAGAACATATGCTCAGTACGGCAAAGTCCGATACCTTCTGCTCCAAGTTCTCTTGCCTTCTTGGCATCCTTAGGTGTATCTGCATTAGTACGAACCTTTAACTTTCTGTACTTATCAGCCCACTCCATAACTCTTCCAAACTCTCCTGCAATCTTGGCATCAACCGTAGGAATCTGTCCATCATATATGTTGCCTGTTGTACCATCAATAGATATATAATCTCCTTCATGATATTCCTTGCCTGCAAGTGTGAACTTCTTATTAGCTTCATCCATTGCAATATCACCACAGCCAGATACACAGCAGGTTCCCATACCTCTTGCAACAACCGCTGCATGGCTTGTCATACCTCCTCTTACAGTAAGAATACCCTGTGAAGCCTTCATACCTGTAATATCTTCTGGCGATGTCTCAAGTCTTACAAGAACAACCTTCTCTCCTCTTGCATTCCACTCTTCTGCGTCTTCTGCTGAGAAAACAATCTTACCACATGCAGCGCCAGGAGATGCTCCAAGACCTCTTCCTGCTGGAGTTGCAGCCTTAAGTGCAGCTGCATCAAACTGTGGATGAAGAAGTGTATCAAGATTACGAGGATCAATCATTGCAACTGCTTCCTTCTCTGTTCTCATACCCTCATCTACAAGGTCGCATGCAATCTTTAATGCTGCCTGTGCTGTTCTCTTACCATTACGTGTCTGTAACATGAACAGCTTGCCATGCTCTACTGTAAATTCCATATCCTGCATATCTCTGTAATGTTCTTCCAGAGTTGCACACACATCCTTAAACTGCTCAAATGCTTCCGGGAACTTCTCACTCATTTCCTGAATATGCATTGGAGTTCTTACTCCGGCAACAACATCTTCACCCTGTGCGTTAGTAAGGAACTCTCCAAAAAGTCCTTTAGCACCAGTTGCAGGATCTCTTGTAAATGCAACACCAGTTCCACAGTCATCCCCCATATTACCAAATGCCATAGACTGTACATTAACTGCTGTTCCCCAAGAATAAGGAATATCATTATCTCTTCTGTATACATTAGCTCTTGGGTTGTCCCATGAACGGAATACAGCTTTTATAGCTCCGTATAACTGTTCCTTAGGATCATCTGGGAAATCCTTGCCAATCTTAGACTTATATTCAGCCTTAAACTGTGTTGCAAGCTCCTTAAGATCATCCGCTGTAAGCTCTACATCAAGCTTAACCCCTCTCTCATCCTTCATCTTGTCAATAAGCTCTTCGAAATATTTCTTGCCAACTTCCATAACTACATCTGAATACATCTGGATAAATCTTCTATAACAATCCCATGCCCATCTTGGATTACCAGATTTCTGTGCAATTACATTAACAACATCCTCATTAAGTCCAAGATTAAGAATTGTGTCCATCATACCCGGCATAGAAGCTCTTGCTCCAGAACGAACAGAAACTAAAAGTGGATTCTCCATATCTCCAAACTTCTTGCCTGTAATCTGTTCCATCTTCTCGATATGTTCGTTAATCTGTCCCATGATCTCATCATTGATCTCTCTACCATCCTCGTAATACTGGGTACAAGCTTCCGTGGTAATAGTAAACCCCTGTGGAACCGGAAGACCAATATTAGTCATCTCTGCCAGATTCGCACCTTTACCACCAAGAAGTTCACGCATATCTGCGTTACCCTCTGTAAACAAATAGACCCATTTCTTTCCCATAACAAAACCTCCATAATTTAATATTCAGTTATTTAAGTAGTATGTTTCTTAGCTTGTTAAAATTATAACATAGTAATCGTTTTCGTGCAACCATAAATGTATTTATTTTAATACAATTTTATATACAAGCCTTACATTTACAGAATATGCTTAATATGGGAAAATATTCATGCTGTACTAAATAGCACAACAATAGAGCAATCACTGAAAACACAATAAAAGGAGGATTTTTCTATGCCTAAAGACCCTGTTATGCTTTTAAGCTTTGTCAATACACAACTTCGAGACAATTACAATTCATTAGAGGAACTGTGCAAATCTTATATGGTTTCTGAGGAAGAAATAACCAATAAGTTAAAATCAATTAATTATGAATATAATACTGAAAAGAACCAGTTTATCTAGTTCTGTATAAATATGTCTTAATCTGATTATTGATTCGTTGTTCATTATACCTATAGGTAGTCGCATTATCACTTGATTTATAGGACATATCCAGGCAGAATCCTTATTCAACATTAACTTTTTCTTCCAATCTGCCTATAGATAAACTTCCTCGTGCCTGCCTGATAGGTATATTCCTGCAATTTCATGTGATTCTGCCTGTATTTTACCTATATAGCCTGACTATTTTTTGTTCTTATAGGAACACGTAGAAACAAGTCCATGAACATAAGCTGGCTTCTCCAAAAAAGAAAAGCAACGCCAGTATCCACTCTTCCCAGCATTGCTTTATCTTTATATATTATATTGTTATTCTGCCTTCCTTATCAGCTATCACTCCATATCCGGACACTTGTATCCCGCATTAATCATATTAGCTCGCAGCTTTTCTACACTTATCCCAAGCTTTTGCGCGCCCTTTTCCATACTTATGCTCTTATCTTCTACCAGTGAATATATCATCTGATTGCCTCCAAGACTAATCCCCTCTTTAATTCCTTTCTCAATCCCCCTGTCTTCAAGTCTCTGCGCTACATCACACATATTGCTCACTCCTTCCTTATCTGACAATATCTCTTGATATCTGTTATCCCCTATCATAACTGATAAGAACTTTAGTATCTCATCCACATGCTTAATTGTTGTCTTATCATCTGGTATGTAATCTTTGTTCTTTCTCTTGTTCACAAAGAAATTAGCAACTATCTTATAATCACTTGTAAACTTTGCTATCTGTTCATCTGTCAGCCACGCTATCTCAAATACATTAGCTTTAGTGTCATTAACATACTTATCCAGATTATCCGGAACTTTAATCAGAGACTTAAGATTCTTTGGTGCCGTCCATTTTCTGTCTGTACCATAATACAGCACCATCGTTATTACCGGCACTATTGTTTTCTTATCATATTGTCCTCTGTATGAAGCACCTTCATATCCCGATATCCTTGCTGGCATTCTTTTCTCAACCTTTGTCTGATTCTCTATGCCATACAGGACTATGTCTGTACCTCCTCTTTTCCAATACTTAGCAATATCGCGTTCCTGTTCATGAACTTTTCCATCTTCAGCCTTATACTGTGAATGAACTGTCGTATTAACAAGTTCATTCTCTTCAACCTCTGGCTTTCCATCAAATAACAACACATTAACAATATCTGCAAATATATCATTATTATCTTCCAGTACCTTTTGTGTTATATCTTTCTCTTTCATTCACATACAAGCAGTCTGTCATGAATCTTTAACCATAAATCATTTTTAATATACAATTAATATAAGTTTTTGTCAATACCGCAATTGCGGTTTGCTTATAAAGCATGCTGTCAGAAATTCAAAGAATAAATTGCTGGTTTGCTTTCAAAAAGCCTACTAAACTTGCATTACACAATAGTTTAGTAGGCTTTTATTTCAATATCAGGCCTTATCCCTCAACAGCCCTTGCAGCGGCTCTGGCTGTCAGCTTTCCATCTACAAGGTCAATAACAATATCATCACCTGTATTGATATTGCCTGCAAGTATTAACTTGGCTGCCAGTGTCTCAACTGTCTTCTGGACATATCTCTTAAGCGGTCTTGCACCATACATTGGGTCAAATCCGTTTTCAACTATGAAATCCTTGGCTGCATCTGTAAGAACAATCTCAAGCTCTTTATCTGCAAGTCTCTTGTTAACATCTGCAACAAGAAGATTGATAATATTGCTGATATTATCCTTAGTAAGAGGCTTGAACATAATTATCTCATCAAGACGGTTAAGGAATTCAGGTCTGAAATGATTCTTTAAATCACCCATAACAGCTTCCTCTGCCTCTGGCTTAATTGAGCCATCAGGATTGATGCCTTCAAGCAGATATGAAGAACCAATGTTACTTGTCATTATGATTATAGTGTTCTTAAAATCCACAGTTCTTCCCTGTGAATCAGTGATACGGCCATCATCAAGTACCTGTAAGAGGACATTAAATACATCTGGATGTGCCTTCTCAACTTCATCAAAAAGAACAACTGAATATGGTTTTCTTCTTACAGCTTCTGTAAGCTGTCCACCTTCATCATAACCTACATATCCTGGAGGCGCTCCGATAAGTCTGGATACTGAATACTTCTCCATATACTCGGACATATCAAGTCTTACTATATTAGATTCATCATCAAACAGACTCTCAGCCAGTGCCTTTGCAAGCTCTGTCTTACCTACACCTGTAGGTCCTAAGAACAGGAATGAACCAATTGGCTTAGTCGGGTCTTTAATACCAGCCTTAGACCTTATGATTGCCTCTGTTACCTTAGTAACACCTTCATCCTGACCGATAACTCTCTTGTGGAGCTGTTCATCAAGATTAAGAGTTTTCTGTCTTTCAGACTCACTTAACTTGCTAACCGGAATACCAGTCCATCTTGATATAATCTTGGCAATCTCTTCCTCAGTAACGCTTTCATGAACAAGGCTCATATCTCTGTTACTTGACTTCTTCTCAGCTTCTTCCAAAGCCTTCTGTGCCTGTGGAAGCTTGCCATACTGAAGCTCTGCTGCCTTATTAAGATCATATTCTCTCTTGGCTTGTGCTATCTGGGTATTAATCTGGTCAATCTCTTCCTTTAACTTACTTACCTGATCAACAGAAGATTTCTCGCTGTCCCATTTAGCTTTCTGGATATTGAAATCAGACCTTAATTCAGACAATTCCTTCTGTAATGCATCAAGTCTTTCCTTACTAAGATTATCTGTCTCTTTCTTAAGGGCAGCCTCCTCAATCTCAAGCTGCATAATCTTTCTTCTCTTCTCATCAAGTTCTGCAGGCATTGAATCAAGTTCAGTCTTAATCATTGCACATGCCTCATCTACAAGGTCAATAGCCTTATCTGGCAGGAATCTGTCTGAAATGTATCTGTCTGACAAAGTAGCTGCACTTACAAGTGCGCCATCTGTAATCTTAACTCCATGGAACACTTCATATCTGTCCTTAAGACCTCTAAGGATTGAGATAGTATCCTCAACTGTAGGTTCATCAACCATAACTGGCTGGAAACGTCTTTCAAGTGCCGGGTCTTTCTCAATATACTCTCTGTGCTCATCAAGAGTTGTAGCACCTATACAATGAAGTTCACCACGGGCAAGCATTGGCTTTAACATATTACCTGCATCCATAGCACCTTCTGTCTTACCTGCACCGACAATAGTGTGAATTTCATCAATAAACAGAATTATCTGTCCTTCAGATTTCTTAACCTCGTCAAGTACAGCCTTAAGTCTTTCCTCGAATTCACCACGATACTTTGCACCTGCAACAAGTGCGCCCATATCCAGTGCAAAAAGCTTCTTATCCTTTAAGCCTTCTGGAACATCACCTCTTACAATTCTCTGTGCAAGTCCTTCAACAACTGCTGTTTTACCAACACCTGGCTCACCAATAAGAACGGGATTATTCTTCGTCTTACGGGAAAGGATTCTTATTACATTTCTGATTTCATTATCTCTGCCGATAACCGGATCAAGTTTTCCATCCTTGGCTCTTTCTACAAGGTCTGTAGCATATTTGCTGAGAGTATCATAAGTTGCCTCCGGATTATCCGAAGTAACACTCTGGTTACCTCTTACTGTCGCAAGGGCTGACAGGAATGATTCCCTGTTAATTCCATATGTCTTAAAAAGCTGCTTTATACCCTTGTTAGGTGCTGCAATCATCGCAAGCATAAGATGCTCAACAGAAACATATGCATCCCCCATTCTCTTTGCTTCATCTTCAGCATTTACTAAAACCTTATTAAGATCATTGCTTACATAAAGCTGTACATTTCCTGAAACCTTATTCTTCTGGCTAAGCAGAGTCTCAATATTCTTAATAAATGTGTCCTTATCAATTCCCATCTTCTCTATCAGGCTCGCGATAAGACTATCTTCTATAGTTAAGAGACTGTACAGAAAATGTTCCTGATCAATCTCCTGATTACCATAATCGTAGGCAATCTTCTCGCACTGGTTAACAGCCTCAATAGACTTCTGTGTAAACTTATTAATGTTCATACGATTACCTCCTTCTATTACAATGAATGCTTAACTTCACTGTTTATCTATTGTTTTCCTCTTACAATTGATGTTATACATCTCATTGTTAGCACTGTCAAGAGGTGAGTGCTAATGAATTTATTAAAAAAATATAAAGCCAGCAAAATACTGGCTTTACACTATAATAAATAATTAAATTATATATTTTTATCGCTTTATGTACCTTATCAATCTGATATAAGCAGCACAGAAACATCATTAACATTTGTTCCCGTAGGGCCTGTTATAATAAGCCCCTCTGTTAGTTTCAATGCATTATAAGCATCATTATTCTTAAGCACTTCAAATATATCTATTCCTTTATTCTTTAAGATTCCTGCTGTATCACCATCGCTATATCCACCTGCCGCATCCGTAGGTCCGTCTGTTCCATCGCTGCCTATACTGAATACTGCTGCATTTGACATTCCCTTAATACCTTCCGCTGCCGATAATGCAATTTCCTGATTTCTTCCACCTTTTCCATGTCCTGTAATATTAACAATCGTTTCACCACCTGCTATGTATGCCAGCTTCTTTCCTGACTTACAATGTGTCTTTGCTATAGATGCAAGAAAACTTCCGGCTTCTTTTGCCTGACAGCATAACTGGTCCGTAAGCATTACTGGTTCATATCCATACTTTGAACATTCCCTTGATACTGCACTGCATAATTCACGCACACTTCCATTAATAAAAGTTGTTACATTATCCAGTTTCTTCGGTGTCTCAATATCCATCAGCTTTTTTATATCTTCACTTATATTAAGATTATATTTTTCTACAATGTGCCATGCTTCTTCACATGTTGTTGTATCTGCACATGCCGGACCTGAAGCAATCATATCCAGTGGGTCACCAAGTATATCTGATAATACTATTGATAATACATGCGCCGGTTCACATAATTTTGCAAACCGTCCGCCCTTTACTTCTGATAAGCGTTTTCTTATCGTATTAATCTCAACAATATCTGCACCGCATGCAAGTAACTGATTAGTTATATCCTGCAATTCTTCTCCTGTAATCTTCGGCTTCTCAAATAAAGCACTTCCTCCACCTGAAAGAAGAAAAAGCACTGTATCATTCTTATTGAGTCCGCTTACCATCTCAATAACTGCCTGTGTTGCTTTAAATGAATTCTCATCTGGAACAGGGTGGCCTGCCTCAAAACATTCTATTCTTTCAATCGGCTCTTTTACATGTCCATACTTCGTTATTACAATTCCTTCATTTATTCTGTCTCCCAGACAGTCACTTGCCGCCTTTGCCATCTGCCATGCGGCTTTTCCTACTGCTACAAGAATAACTTTTCCATCAAATTTCCTGTCTTTAAGTGTTTTCTTAACTGCTTCATCCGGAAGAACTGCTTTAATTGCCGCATCAATTATATTATCTGCAACCGCTCTTAATTCTTTATTCATAAGATTCTCCTTCCTGACATTATAATAACCTGTCAACAACATTTATAATTTTGTGTCTGCCAGTTTTTCATAATAATGTATAATTGCACTGTGGTCGCTGCTTCCATCTCCATTATTATGCAGATACTGCATTATTTCCTGAACCTGTGCCGTCATCGGTACTGGAGCTCCAACACTATGAGCACACTCAAGTGCATTATTCAAATCTTTAATATGTAAATCTACTCTGAATCCTGGTTCAACATTGTCCTCTATCATCATTGGAACTTTGGCATTCATAACAGTAGACCCTGCTAGTCCGCCTTTTATTGCCTCAAATACACGCTCAGGGTCTACTCCTGCTTTCTTTGCCAGAATGAAGCTTTCAGAAACTGCCTGGATATTACATGCAACAATTATCTGATTGGCAAGTTTTGTTGTATTTCCTGCTCCAAGTTCACCACATCTTGTAACTGATGAACCCATATGTGTAAGAATCTGTTTATACTTATCAAATGTTTTCTCATCTCCACCAACCATAAATGCAACTGTTCCATCTATTGCTTTAGGTTCTCCTCCTGACACAGGTGCATCAAGCATATCAATCCCTTTTTCTTTTAATACATCACCAATATATCTGCTGTCGACAGGATTAATCGAACTCATGTCTATAAAACATGTTCCTTTTTTCATATAACCCGCAATACCATTTTCCCCAAGCATTACATCCTTTACCTGAGGACTGTTTGGTAGCATTGTTATAACCACATCACTCTCCGTGCCAATCTGTTTTAAATCGCCACTTCTGGCACCTGTCTGTATCAATTCATCGACATTTTCCTTGTGATGGTCATTGACAATTAAGGTATATCCCGCTCTGCAAAGATTCTTTGCCATCGGTTTACCCATTATTCCCAATCCGACAAAGCCTATTATCATATATACTCCTCCTGATATTGTTCTAAATGTATTATTATTATAACTTTTATTATATAGAATAATGCGGTCATACTGATAAGTCCATATAGTTCTCATAAGTATAGCCGCATTATGTAACATTTATATTATAAATATATTATAGAATCAATGAAAGAATAAATATTTCAACCATTGCTGCAATACCCATTATTAATGTGCACACTGTCTGTGTCTTATATCCCTGTTCAGGATTCATGTCACCAAAATTAGTAACTACCCAGAAGTATGAGTCGTTAGCGTGTGATACTGTCATGGCACCAGCGCCTATAGCCATTACACAAAGCACTGTCTTAACAGGTGATGCAAGTCCAAGTGCTCCAAGCAGTGGAGCAATGATACCTGCTGTAGTTGTAATTGCAACCGTCGAAGAACCCTGTGCTGTCTTTAATATTGCTGCAAGAAGGAATGGGAAGAATATTCCAACTGCTGAAAGCACTTCTGCATGCTGTGTAATAAATGCAACCATTGAGCTTGAAGATATAACCTTACCTAACACACCACCGGCTGCTGTTACAAAAAGTATAGGACCAACTGTCTTTAATGTCTCATTGGTAATATTGTAAAAATCGGACATCTTATGTGCCGTTGCAAGCTGGATTACTGCAAATATTGTACCAACAGCAAGTGCTATAATTGGTTTTCCAAGGAACTGGCATGCTATGTCAAGTGCGCCGGTCCAGCCAGCCATTGATGAAATTGAACCAAGTGCCATAAGAATGATTGGTACAAGAATTGGAGCTAATGCATTAAATCCATTAGGAAGTTTTCCATACTCTGCAACTAATTCTTCATATGTCTTGGTAACCTCTCCATTGTCTGTTACTTCATCAGCACTCTTTACTCTCTTTCCAATAAACTTAGCATATACAAGACCTGCTATAAGAGGAAATATTGAACATACAACACCAAGTCCCATTACAAGTAAAAGATTATCTCCAACTCCAAGTGTATTAGCAGCTGCTATCGGACCTGGTGTTGGTGGAATAAACACATGAGAAATATAAAGTCCTGCTGAAAGCGCTACTGTCATTGCTACACTTGAAACTGCTGTTCTTTTTACAAGTGCTTTTCTTATTGGATTAAGAATTACAAAACCACTATCACAGAACACAGGAATTGAAACAACCCAGCCCATAAGCTCTATTGCAAGTTCTGGTCTTTTCTTTCCTACTACCTTAATTACCATATCTGCCAGCTTCAATGCTGCTCCTGTTTTTTCAAGTACCGATCCAATCAATGCACCTAATATAATAACAATACCGATGCTGCTGAATGTACCTGAGAATCCAGCTCCTATAACTGTTGGAATTCCAGACACCTTCGTTCCGTCTGGTTTTACAGTATCAACAAATGGAATCCCTGCCAACATTGCAAGAATAAGTGATACCGCCATAATTGCTAAGAAAGGATGAACCTTAAACTTAGAAATTGCAACTATCATCACAATGATAGCCAAGACAAATGCAATTATCAATGCTACTCCTGTCATAAAAACACCTCATTTCTATTTTATTGTTGTACGGTTTGCACAAACCTTTGTGCTTTGTATGACACAATAATAGCATGTAAAGTTCAATAGCAAAATGTTACACAGCACATAATATCGTTTTCATTTTGTATTATGTAACAATAATGGTAAATCATATTTTTCATTAATTAATTCATCAGTAATTATGTATGCCAGATACAACGCTGGACTTTCTGTTGGTTTCCTGACATCAAGTCCTGTTATTTCTTTCAGTTTTGATATTCTGTATTGTAATGTATTCTTATGAATATACAGATTGTCTGCTGCTTTCTGTATTGATCCCTGTGCATTAAAATACGCTTTCAGCAACGCAATATTCTCACATACATCATTATAATCCATATCTTTGAATACCTTCTTTAAATATTCAAGCTTAATCTCTGTCGGTACATTGCTTATTAAAAGTTCAAGACTAATATCCTCATAGCATATAATCTGTTCATGTTTTTCAGCTGCAGCCGTCCATGCCCTATGTGCTTCAACATAAGCTTCATGCATATCATAGCTTTGGGCTGAATCTATACCAATATTTAATTCAAACTTATCTTTTTCCCACACATATCCTGCCAGCTCTCCTGCAAATTTAACCACATTTTCCGTATCCATATTATCTATGATTATTATCTGTCTTGAAGCATTCCTGAAATGCATTTTATAATTATTTCTCTTTAAAAATACATCAACATCATTCTCAAATTTTGCAATCTGAGACTGTCCCTGCTGTGAATCTTTAAGGTTGTCCAACTCATCTATGCTGGCAATAAACACTCTTCTTGGCTTATTAATATCTATTCCCAAAGCCATTCCACGGTCTTCTAAATCAGCATTCTTATATCCTCCATTTATAAGCCATTCTTCATAGAAAGCATTCCTTACACGCTTATTCATAAGCTGTCTATAGTTTGCACGACTCTCCATCAAAAGGATTTCCGTCATCTTTTTTAACAGTTTTCCAGACGTTATAACCTCTTCATATCCACCTGTCATTCCTATCACTCCTACTATTCCGCCATCAAGTTCAAGTGGAAGATTAATTCCTTTTTTTATGCCTTTTGATAAATCATCTTCATCAATATAATATTCCTCAAGATTTTCAGATATAATCTTATATGCACCATAATGAAAATCCCCTATTCTGGATTTATCACGACTTGCAATTATATGTCCTGTCTCATCCATAAGATTAATATTCTGTTTAACAAGTTTTGAAATTTCTTCAACAATCTGAGTTGCAGAATTCTTTGATATATGCATAACACGTATCTCCTTTTTCATAAGGATGTGACGGATTCCGTCACATATTCTTTCTATATAATATAGTACCATACATTTTATATCATTAAATTGTCATATCATACAAATTTTTGAATAAATCAGATGTTCAGAATTCATAATATTAATTAATAATTATGAATGAAAAAGGAGTATTATATGAGTAATAATATGGATCTTGGATACGATATGTTCTGCTATCAATGTGAACAGACAGCCGGCGGAAAAGGCTGCACTAAACTCGGCGTATGCGGAAAGACGCCAGAAATAGCCAATCTTCAGGATTTGCTTATCTATCAGCTGAAAGGTATCAGCTTCTATGCCAGACATATTCTGGATTCAGGACTTAATGTTGACAAATCTGTTGTCAGCTTTATTGAGAATTGTCTTTTTACCACTCTTACCAATGTTAATTTCAATGTAGATGACCATGTCCATCTTCTTAAACAATCCCAGGACATCAAAAATAATCTGAAAAATATAGTAGGGACAACTGATTATATTACCCCATCTGCTGCATACGAACTGCCAGAAACTAAAGCTGATATGCTGCGTGACGCGCCAATGGCAGGCATTATGTACGACAAAACTCTGGATCCTGATATCCGCTCATTAAGACAGACTATTCTTTATGGTCTTAAAGGAATAAGCGCCTACGGTCATCAGGCAAGGGAACTTTCATACTATAGTGATAATGTTGACAATTTCTATATCATTGCACTCGAAGCAATAACAGATAACACCCTGACTGTCGAAGAACTTATCCGTCTGACTCTTAAAACAGGTGATATGGCTATTGAGATAATGAAAAAACTTGATGAAGCAAACACAACCATATATGGTAATCCATCACCACACCCGGTCAACGTTCACATTAAGAAAGGTCCCTTCATCATTGTTTCCGGTCATGACCTTAAAGACCTTGAAATGCTTCTTAAACAGACCGAAGGTCTTGGCATTAATATATATACCCACGGGGAAATGCTACCTTCCCATGGTTATGAAGGTCTTAAAAAATATAAGCATCTTGTAGGTAATTTTGGCGGCGCATGGCAGGACCAGCAAAAACAGTTTGATAATCTTCCCGGCTGTATCCTTATGACAACCAATTGTCTCATGCGTCCAAGAGACACATATAAAGACCGTATATATTCTACTAATGTTGTAGGCTGGGATGGCATAAAATATATAGAGAAGAAGCCTGACGGTGAAAAGGATTTTTCTGAAATCATAAAACAGTCTCTTGAACTTGGAGGCTTTACCGAAGAGCAGGAAGCAAAAGAAATTCTAGTAGGATTCGGACATGAAGCTGCTCTGTCTCATGCAGGTGAACTTGTTGAAGCAGTAAAATCAAAACAGATACGACATTTTTTCCTGATTGGTGGCTGTGATGGTGCAAGACCTGGCAGAAGTTATTTTACTGATTTTGCCACTATGGTTCCTGATGACTGCATGATTCTCACTCTTGCATGCGGCAAATATCGTTTCAATAAGCTTGATTTCGGCACAGTTGCCGGACTTCCAAGGCTTCTTGATATCGGACAGTGTAATGATGTATATTCTGCTATTCTTATTGCCAATGCCCTTGCAGATGCATTTGATACAGATGTCAATGGACTTCCTTTATCTCTTATTGTTTCATGGTATGAGCAGAAGGCTGTTGCAGACCTTCTCGCCCTGTTAAGCCTTGGCATTAAGAATATTTATCTTGGTCCGACACTTCCAGCATTCTTAAGTCCTAATGTATTACAGTACCTTGTAGACACTTTCCAGTTAAGACTTATAAGCAATCCGGAAGATGACATTAAGACATGTCTTGGACAGGCTGTTTAAATGTTCCTCCTAAAAAGGCTGCCACAAAGTGACAGCCTTACATACCTCATTAACATTCTTATAATTCTGCCAGTCCGGCAAGTGCAACATATTTTTCTGATACTGTAAACCATGTAGGGAAATCTGTTATTCCTGACTGTGGCAGATTAAATATCCGCTGGAATTCCTTAACCGCTGCTGCTGTCTGCTCACCATATATTCCATCAGTACTTAGGACCGGAATAGAACTATAATACTCTCCTATAAGGTTAAGCTGTTCCTGAAGCTGTCTTACCTTCTGTCCTGATGAACCTATATCAAGATTAGTTCCCGGCCATGAATAAGGAATTCCGCTTATCTGTTCTGCCGCATTAATATACACATCCTGACCATAATAATATCTTAATATATCAATCGATGAATAATTCTGATCTCCCAGATACTTGCTTCCCCACTGTGAAAGTCTGTTAGGACATGTCACCCTCTTTCCATCACAATACTGTGTAAGTATTGGCTGCTTTACATTAGGTCTTGATATGTAATTGTCAAATATATCATCTACTACCTGTGATATACTTTCGAACACATTTCTTCCATTAACCCATTTCTGGTCATATGCAGTTGATGAAGTTATTGTAAAATCATAAAATTTGTTTCTGTACCATTCTGTATATACCCGGTTTAATGTAAATGACATAATAGCAAGCACATTTGCCTCAATTGTCTGCCTCGGCCATGTTGAATATATCTCAGAGCTTGCTACATTCTTAATATAATCTTTATAAGTAACATAATAATTATCTGCCTCAGTATCTTTAGGCGGTCCGTCATGTACAACTACAATTTCAGGAACAACAACTCTGTCAAGCACAATTTCACCCGACTGACCCATAGGCTTAATCTCTTCTTCATCAATCTTAGGTGGGTAATCTCCATATAATGTGTTAACAGGTATGACTATATTATTCTGTGAATTATCCCTTGCAGACATCTTTACATTCTGAATGCTTAGCTCCCCCGAAAACATATCACTGCCTGATATATTTACATTATCAAATCCTGGCGCACTTACAGCTATGTCATACTCTGAAAATGGCTGCCTGTTCCCCGGTTCCATGCTATATTCAATTGGAGGCGTTCTTAAGTCGTTAAATATACTTATCCCGTCTCCGTCTGTGCCACTTTCTCCTATTATATTATCAGGATTTCCTGTATACGACAGTCTTACAGCCGCTCCTTTAATTGGCACATTTTCTTCATTGACAACACTTACCTTCAATCGGCCTTTATCAATATTATTTTCTGGCACTTCAAATGTATGTACATATCCAACGTTCATAATCTGTCCTCTTTCTCATCTTAAGATAAATATATGTGACAGGTACGCTTATTATGTCTTTTGCATACAATAATATGATTAATGTTATTGGAGATATTATGGCTCAATATAAGATTGCTGTAGATGCCGGACACGGCGGTAGCGACTATGGTGCAACATATAATGGCAGAGCTGAGAAAGATGACAACTTAAAGCTCGCTCTTGCCGTAGGTGATATATTAGAAAAAAATGGTATTGACGTTGTGTACACCCGTACTACTGATGAATATGAGACACCTTTTAAAAAAGCGACTGATGCCAATGATGCTAAGGCTGATTATTTTGTTTCAATCCACAGAAATTCATCCCCTACGCCTAACCAGTACACAGGCGTGGAAACTCTTGTTTACAATAATTCCGGTATTAAATCACAGATGGCTGCCAATATCAATTCTGAGCTGGAAAAGGCTGGCTTTAAAAATCTTGGAATTACCGAACGTCCTAACCTTGTTGTACTCAAACGGACAAAAATGCCTGCCGTACTTGTAGAAGCCGGCTTTATTAACAACGATAAAGATAATGAAACATTTGATAAGAACTTTAACCAGATTGCAAATGGAATCGCAGATGGCATTCTTAAGACCCTTGGAATTAAACCAAAGACAAATAATACTACTGCACAGGCTGCTTCAGGTGAAGTCTCATCAGTGAAATCAGATTCTGCCAAATCCGCTGAAATCATGCCTGCAGCATGCGAAAAAAAGCCTGCGCCTCCTGCTAAACCAGCATGTAACTGCGATGATGACCTCTCTCCTGAGCCACTATATCGTGTTCAGGTTGGTGCCTACCGCAATAAAAATAATGCAGACCGCATGCTTAATTCTCTGCTTATTGAAGGCTTCCCGGCTTTTATTATATATGAAAATGACTATTATAAAGTTCAGGTTGGTGCTTTCAGACAGCTTTCCAACGCCATTAAAATGGAGCAGAAGCTGCGTAAATTCCGATACAACACATATATTGTATACTCATAAATATACGCTGCTCCATTGAATTATTTAACACTGTATATTATGCTCTGTACTTCATCATCCTTCATAACGAACGAAAGTCTGGTGTTACCTGATTCATACAGAAGCTGTCCGTCAGCTTCTGTATAATCACTTCCATATGCTGATAAAACCTTATCTTTCTTATCGCCAATACGGACACCTTCTTTAGTCTTAACAGCATCATCCATAAGTGTTATAGAATAAAGCTTATCATTTCCGTCCTTCTGATATCCCTGTAGTGTTACGCTATCATAGTAATAGAATTTGTCCATTCCTTCAAATGCACAGCTTTTAGCCTCATAGTAACCACCAGAAGGTTCTCCAAGCTTAGATGTATATTCTGTAAGATCGCCATCTGTCTTTAACTCTATGCCTTTTAATTCAAATGAATACTTACTTTCCGTCTGCTGTGATGCAACCGGCTTGTCCTGACTATTATCTGGCAGTGTTGATGTACTTCCACATGCTGCCATCATAACTCCTGCTGCAAGTACTGCCGCTAACATTAAACTTTTCTTTCTCATAATCAATCTCCCTGTTTCTCTTCGTAATATTTATTAACTATTGTCTGCCATACATTCTTATATAATTCATCCTGTCTATGGTCTGTAAGCCCGAATTTCTTCACAAGCTGTTCCCCAAGATATAACGACAGCTTCTCAGCTCCTTCCACATTAAGATGCTGTCCATAATCAAATGTATCAGTAGTATAGTCTATACCTATATTTTCAGCCTCATTAATTGTATTAAGATACAATATTCCATGCTCATCCGCATAATCATTCACCTGCTTATCCCATTCATCATACCAGTGAGGAAATACACTTGGTGCCTTCATAAGCACAAGATTAATACCATTATCTTTACAAAGTGAATATATCTTATCAAGATACTCCATGTTCCTGTCACTGAATGTATAATTAGCAAGTGGAGCAGCTTTTGGTATAGTCGTAACTGGTCTTACTCCCTTCTGCATAAGATAACCGTTAGTTGTGACGGATGGTGTTTTCCACATATATCTGAAATCCTCTGATGACAATTCACTCCATCTTGAGTGATATCTCAACAATGGAAATATATAGCTAGCCATATTCTCATCTTCTGTCATTGACTCCCTTATAGAAGCTATCTTATACTTTGAAAGCTTCATGCCATCCAGTGTCATTCTGTTATAAGCCTCGCTTTTGGCATCTCTTTGTGTCATTGCAAGTACATTTACAATAACAACCTGCGGTTTCTCATACTTAAGCGTATCTTCGAGCAGATAATACGACTGCCATATAAGCTGTTCCGCACTTCCACGGATATAACTTGATATCCCGTAATTCTCCCACATTGTAACCGGGGATATATTCTCATATACTTCACAGTCACCAAGAATAAGCACATCGTGATTCTTTTCACTGTTGTAATATTCCTCAATCATTGCACCTTCTTTAATATCTGATGCATATTTAGGAACTAACAGACACTGTAAAAGATACAGACATACTATCGGTATTATGATAACTGCAATACCTGTACATATTTTCTTTCTCAAAACTGTCTCCATTCCTTAGAAAATGCTTTCTAAAACTGATTATATATAAACTGACTTGACTCGTATCCGGTTCCATAGATTCCCAACACAGCTATAAGCAGAAAAATCACAAGAAATACTGTATATCTTATAATATAATTTTTCTGTGCAAGCTGCTCTCTAACCGGACATCTTCTCTCAAGCAGGCTTACCACAAACATTATAACCACACCTGCAAAAAGTACTATATAATCAGCTACTGATAAACCAATACTCCACATTCCCTTAGTGAATACAGCTGCATAATTACCACCTCTAAACATTGAGAAAAACATACGGAATGCCTCTGCAATATTTCTGTAGTAATCAAGCATCTGCAGACAGCATACTATAGCAGTAGTTCTTATTATCTCAAATACTTTGTAGTATTTTAACTTTCTGTAACCTAACCTGTTATCTGCCTTCTCATATAACGGCTTAAGTTCCTGAGAAACAAGCATAATTATGCTGTTCAAAAGTCCCCACACTACGAAGTTCCAGCTTGCACCATGCCATATACCTGTCACAAACCACACAGTAAGACTTGAAAAATACACTGGAAATCTTGAACCTACCGGCTTTCCTACATGCTTCTTAAGCCACCTTGATACCTTATTCATCCATTTAGACATTGATAACGGATAGAAAAGATAATCCTTAAACCATGCACACAACGTAATATGCCATCTTCTCCAATACTCCGCAATGCTCTTTGAAAAGAATGGTCTTCTGAAATTCTCTGGAAGAGTAATTCCAAACATCTGTGCAACACCAATTGTAATATCTATGCCACCTGTGAAATCTGCATACAGATCAATTGCATACAGCAGCATTCCTACAAATGCATATGCACCATAATACACTGAAACATCTGACTGTATTGTTGCAAGTCCGATTGCTGCCCTGTCTGCGATTACCATCTTCTTAAAATATCCCCACAGAATTCTCTCAAAACCATACTGTATATTAACCCACGAGAAAGCATGACTTTCAAACAGGCTTTTCTTCAGATCATTCCATCTGCTTATAGGTCCCTGTACAAGCTGTGGGAAAAAGGACACAAACAGTGCATATCTGAACAGATTCTTCTCTGCATCTGCAACACCGCGATACACATCAATCATATATCCGGTAGACTGGAATGTATAAAATGATATTCCCATCGGAAGTATAAAATCAACCGTATTAAATGTTGTAAATGTGACTATAAACATATTGGTGTATTTAAGTACAGCAAGTATTCCAAAATTAATAAGCAGAACAATAGTAAGAAACATTTTCTGTTTTCTTAATGAAATGTTCTTTAGCTTTTTCTTTTCATCTCTGGATATATCACCTTTATGTTCCTCTATGAAGCGTACAGACCTGTCTTTCTCCCTGTATATAAGCCTTGCACCTGCATACGTCGTTACGATAGTTGTCACTATGAATATTATTCCGCTTAATCCGGCATACACATAGAATAACATATTCATACATAACAGTACTATCCACTGAATACGTTTAGGAACAACATAATATAAAATAAGTGCAACCAGAACAAATAAAATAAACTGATAAGATGTAAATAACATTTATCTTACTCCTCCCTAATATGAAAACTCTTCTGAAGGAGTTGCCGGATACGCGGACATATCTCTTCTATATATTGAATTTCCTCTGTTAATATAATCCTGCACCTGTGAATCTGTCAGCATAAAACATTCAAATCCATCATACATTCTTGTTGAATCAAAATGATACCAGCCTGTTCCAAGATTACATAAAACCCAGCTATGATCTCCAGACCTTGCGCCCTGATTATCAACCCATATACACTCAGCTCCTATCCCTTCAAGGAGCGCTCTGTCAACAGAAGCATATGTGAAACAGTCACCCGACACATATCCATTCTTCTTAATCACTTTTAATGCCTCAAATGCTTCATCCTGCCATTCTGAACTCTGTGTATAACTGTTTCCTGCATATCCAATCTTAGTATGTGCATACTTATATATTGCCCTTGCTTTCTGTCCTTTAGACATTGAATTATCTGTAATATCCTGAAGAACTGCAGCTACAACCTCATCAAGAGTTGAATAACTGCTGTTTACTTTAACTTCCTGTGTCTCCTCTTCAATAAAAGTAAATGTCGCTTCTTCTATAGTCTCATTACCATCTGAATCTACTGCTTTATAATAAACAATATAACTTCCCAGCTGTGAAGTATTAACCTGTGATTTATCAACCTCAACATCAATCTCCTGCCCTGAGAAATCTGTTGCATACACATCTGTCATATATGAAACTTTACTGCCTATATAATATGTCTTATCTGATATACCATGAATTACCGGTGGCTCAACATGAATATCTGACGACTGGTCATTAACATCTGACTCACTGCCCTCTTCTGACTGATTATTTCCTTCTGGCTGGACAGCTTCAGTCTTAATACTTCCTTCGGAAATATTATTCTTGTTGTTACATCCTGTCACTGCTGCAGATAACATAACTGCAACACTTATCAATCCTTATATACAAGAACTCTTCCTGCAAAATATCTGTGTTTAATCATTGTTCACATGCACTTGTATTATTCAAATGCTATTCTCCTTAAATTTTATTCATATTATTATAACTTACATCAATTTATATAGTCAACTTGTAAAACCGGCTCTTACTATAAAAATGCTGATACCAGATATAGTTTCCCATATCTGATACCAGCATATACATTTTACGTTTAGATTCTTAATTAATCAGTATTATTCTGTTTTACCGTAAGTTTCAGGCTCTTTAGCTGCTGCACTCATCTCTTCTGGAAGACCTGTGAAATTAACGTTCTTAGTAGTCTTGGCATCATATGTATTAGCCTTCATGACTTCTGTAAGATCAAAGCCTGTAGTTTCCTTGATACTTTCAATTGTCTTAGCAAGAACTGACGGTACATTACCACTGAAAGTTCCTACTCCGTTCTCTCCTGAACCTCCATCAATAATAGTAACCTTATCAATGCTTTCAAGCGGCTTTGCAATTGCTTCTGCCATCTGTGGAAGAACTTTAATAATCATCTCTGTCATGGCAGCCTTACCATACTTAGCCATTGCCTCCGCTTTCTTTTCCATAGCCTCAGCCTCAGCAAGACCTCTGGCTTTAATACTTTCTGCATCTGCAAGACCTTTTGCCTTAATGCTTTCTGCTTCAGCAATTCCCTGTGCCTTAACAGCTTCAGCTTCCTGCTCTTTTGCAAATCTGTCTGCTTCTGCCTGTGCTTTCTTAGCCTCTGCCTGTTTCTGAATTTCAAACTGCTTTGCTTCTGCTTCCTTCTGTCTCTGGTAAAGCTGTGCATCAGCCTTCTGCTGTGTTGCGTATTTCTCTGCTTCTGCCTGTTTACGGATATCTGCATCAAGTGTTTTTTCCTTAACAGCAATCTCTTTCTCTCTTAACTCAATCTCTTTCTCCTGCTTTGCTATATTAGCATCAGCAGTTGTAATTTCGATTGTTTTTCTCTGTTCCTGCTGTTGTATTTCGTATGCAGCATCAGCCTCAGCTTTCTTAACATCTGCTGCTCTCTTTAATTCCTGTTTCTTAATCTCAAGTTCATTATTTCTTTCTGCAATAGCAGTCTCAGCTTCGATTCTTGCATCATTTGCCTGCTTTGTTGCATTAGCTTTGGCAACTGCAATATCCCTTTCTGATTCTGCTCTTGATATCTGTGCTGATTTACTGATACTTACAACCCTGTCAATACCAAGATTCTCAATAACATTACCTTCATCAGTAACATTCTGGACATTAAAGCTTACAATTTCAAGACCCATTCTTGCCATATCCGGAGCAGCATTTTCCTGTACCTTCTCAGCAAACATCTTTCTGTCCTGAACAATATCTTCCAGCCTCATCTGTCCTATAATCTCACGAACATTACCCTCTAATACATCTCCTACTGAGTTTCTGATATAATCTTCGTTCTTGTTAAGGAAGTTGCTTGCTGCTTTCTCAAGCATTTCCTTAGAAGAACCAACCTTAATCTTTACAGCAGAATCAATGTTGACATTGATATATTCGTTAGTCGGAACTGATTCCTTAGTCTTAACATCAACAGAAATCATCTTAAGTTCAAGTTTATCAACTCTCTGTAAGAATGGAATTCTTAACGCTGACTTACCAATAACAAACTTAGGATTCTTTCTTAAACCAGAAACAATCAATGCCCTGTCTGTTGGTGCTTTAATATAACTTGCAAGAATAAACACAACAAATAAAATCACAACTACCCCAATAATAATTGCCAATTCCATATTATATACCCTCATCTTTCTAATTACTCATTAGTTAATAACTGCCATTAAAACCCAAGTCTTGCACTACCAGAAGAACTCTTTCCATTAAACAATTCATTATATAACTTATCACTGAAAACATTAGATAAAACATTTAAATTCTTCATAAGCTCATATGCCAGTGTTGTGCTCTGGGTCTCTGTAAGATTAGCAAGATTGTAAGCACCTGAATAATCTGATGCAGAATATTTTAACTTGCTGAATTCTTTCTGTGTTGCTTCACCTGAAAGTTTCATATCTATATTGCTGTCATCAATATTGCTGTTCACATAAAGATTATCAATCTTAACTGTTGTTCCTGATGAACTAAGTTCTGCTCCTGCTTTGATATACTCTTTATTCTGAGTCATCTCTAATGCCAGTGCAGCCTTATCATCCTGTGTCTTTACTGTATACTTCATATTAATATCATCAACATCAGCTTCGATAACAACATATTCAAATGGATTGTCATTACCAAGAAATGAGATTGCAACAAATCCTTTTTCGCTTGTATTATAATCTGCTGCATCAATTGCAAGTCTTACAATCTCATCATTCTTATTAATATACATTGACAATGTAACTGGCTGCATATCACTTAATGAACTCTCAATACTGCTCTTGATAGTTGTCTGTGAAACGCCTGCCATTGTAAGAATTGTCATATAAGAAGAAAGATCTTTACTTGCATATAATTCATCAATAACTGTTTCGCATGCCTTAATAACAGTCTCCTTAGTTATTGTAATGCTATACTCAGAAACCTTGATATCTCCGTTATCCGAATTATATGTAAATTTATCACCCTTCTTGTATTCACATTCTTCTGCAAATGTGTTAATCCCCTTAACTACACATTTAACTGCTGCATTAACAGGTTCTCTGTATAATTCAATATTGCTTGTATCTATTGCTGAGAAATACTTTGAAATACTGCCCATACTTCCATAAGAAAAGCCTGAATCAATTTCATCCTCTAGCTGTGCCAGTGAAATCACAAATGACTCTGAGAACAACTCAGGAACTTTGAAATACATGTTATTACCATCTGAATAAAA